>Ga0182030_10012104_pt1 | contig 17341 bp, 12 predicted proteins | sample 812S3MmetaG_FD_121299 | JGI IMG/M metagenome (GOLD analysis project Ga0182030, IMG submission 121299) | Permafrost microbial communities from Stordalen Mire, Sweden - 812S3M metaG (Illumina Assembly) | ecosystem: Environmental > Terrestrial > Soil > Wetlands > Permafrost | place: Sweden...
CTCAAGCGTGGGCATGCGACCTAATTATTCGTTGGATGGCGAATCGGCTAAGCTGCTCGATAGCTCGCACAGTGCGCCGGTGGGCAAAGAGATCGGTCCGACCGACGGCAATACGCCAATGAGTGCTACTGTTATGTTGACGAGCAAGGCTTCGTTGCTCAAAATGGATCGCTACATTGCGCGCATGGCTCAGGGCAATGCTCCGGCTCTTACAGACGCAAATAATGCCTTCGAAGATCAATTCGGCGCCAAGCCGGAGTCTCTTGAAGCTGTGAAGGCATTCGCGCTGAAAAATAATCTGGCCGTTGAAGAGGCTGATTTGCGCTCGGGGCGAGTGTTTCTTACAGGCAAAACCTCCGACTTCCAGAAGGCTTTCAACGTAGTAATCAAAGACTATGAATCTGCTGATGGAACCGTTAAAGGCACACAAGTGGCTGTCTCTGTGCCGCGCGACTTAACTCCGCATGTTCGAGCCGTGTTTGGTGTGGATGAACAGCGTGTTGCTAAGTCTAATTATCAAATTCAGACGCAAGCTGCGGCTAAGATCTCGATGTCGCCAAGTGGCGCCGAGTCTACTGGAGCGGGCGCCTCGGGCGATGCTGTGAATTCCGGCAGTGCTACGGCGAGTTTACAGTTGCAGCCGGCGCGAAGTCTTGCGCAAGACGGCACACCGCCTGCTGACTTGCCTCACGATGACTTCTTTAAAGAAGGGGGCTATAAGGCTACCGAGATTGCCCGAGCGCAGAACATGCCGCTTGGCAGTGGCGGTGAGGGGCAGCATGGCGCCTTTATAAGTTTGAGTGGTGGCATTGATCTTGCGGATTACAACAAATTTTATCCGGCTCGTGGTTTGGCACAGCCCAGACCTCTGGGAATTATTGAATTGGACGGTGCCAAAAATTCTCCGGGTAACCCAGGCAACGGTGACACTGAAAATGTCTTGGATGCGACACAGATGCAATCGATGGCTCCTAAAGCGCAAATCGATATGATTCTTGGACCCAACACCGATCAGGGGCTGGTTGATGTTATTGAAAGGGGCATTTTTCCGAAAAACGGCGAGGTGCAAAAGACCGTGCTCAGTACTAGCTGGGGGCTGGCTGAACAGAAGCAAACTCCGCAGACTTTAAACACTCTATCTATTGAATTTCGCCAGGCGGCGATTCGCGGCGTGCAAGTTTTCGCCGGCGCTGGCGATAGTGGTGCCAAATCGAATTCGCTAACATTCCAACCGGAGTATCCGGCGTCAGACCCCAACGTGGTTGGCGTAGGCGGTTTGAAGATGGTGCTCAATCCTGATGGTACGTTGAAGTCTGCCTCGGCCTGGGACGAAGGTGAAAATAGCTCCACCGGTGGTGGCGTAAGTAAAATTTTCCGCTTGCCCTGGTGGCAGAAAAACGTCGGCGTGCCTAATAATCCTGATACGGGCCTTGTCGGTCGGGGCGTTCCTGATATATCAACAAATGCAGCAAGAGCGACGGGCTTTCCTCTGCGCGTGGATGGTATCGATAAAGTGATCGGTGGTACCAGTGCTGGTGCCCCGCTCTACGCCGGAATGATGCTGAATATTAACGCAGAGCTGGCAGCCCAGGGAATCAAGCCGATTACGCCGCTCAATGCCTGGATGTATGCCAGAGCAAACGATTCTGATATTTTCCATGATGTCACAAGCGGCGGCAATCACGGATTCACAGCCGGCAAGGGTTGGGACCCAGTCACGGGGCTCGGCTGGGTCGACGGTCAAAAAATGCTTGATGCGATGAAGTTGAATCAGACCGTCAATATGAGCAAGTTCGATTGGCTCACAACGATGTTCCCGAACGGCATGAATTCTGCGGTCGGCGATCCGCAACAGCAGCCGGCGCTTAAGAAGTGAGGTTCTCATGTCTCACGCTTGGTGCGAATTATTTACCCTGAAGCTTTTCAGGAGGCGGCGTTCTCTTCCGCGCTGCTGTTATCGGCGACTTTGCTGCAGAGCTTTAATAGCACATCCAAATCATCCGGAGGATCGCCAGTTTTTAAGCCTCGGCTGAAGATTGCATAGGGATCGTTCTTATCTCCCTCTTTTCGGAGTGTCTTATCGTCGTTTACCCACACATAGATGATCACTTTTCTCGTGCCGTCATAACGAAAGAACATCCTAAAACGATTCTGTCCGAACTTTGCTCGTTTCCAATGCCTGTACTCTTTGCCAAGCGTATTGCCCTGATTCCAATTTGAGTGAGTTGGGTCCGCTGGAATTTCTTCCAGCATGAGCTTTCTGATTCGCGCAAGACGTTTTGTTTTGCCGTGTTCTTTGTAAGTGTCTGGATGAGTCTCAACCAGATTTTCTACTTCGCTGGCCAATTTGTTGAGCTGCTCGGTAAACAACTTGTACTGATACAAGGTCCAGCCGTTTGCCTTCATGGGCAAGCCTAATCGAGGTTGTCGTCATCGGAGACTTCGACGCCAGCAGTCAAATCGGCAATTTTTGCCATTTGTTTTTCTGAAACAGGAGTGATGTTTTCGGGATGAACTGAGCCGTCCTTTTCGATAAAAGATAGAAAGGCGCAAACGAACGGGTCGTAATCCGCATCCGCGTCGGTGTCTTGGCTCTCGATTACTCGAAGAAGCATTGTTCCCGGTCCTATTACGTCTGCTCGTACCTTGGCTTGCTGTCTAAATTCCGGATGTTGCTTGAACAAGCTTTTGTCTAGCCTTATTGCTTCAGAGTTGCCCGTTCTGCCGATTTTTCCTGTGAAGCTCATCTGGTTCACCACTAAAACTACGCCTGTAAGTACTTTAGTACGTACGGCATTTGAATGTCAATGGTTGGGCGACCCCGGCAAGATCCAGTCAGCCATTTTGTTATTTAAGTGCGTTGTCCCAATGCTCGGCAATTTTGCCATCTTGAATGCGAAACATATCAAACCAGTACGCATCGTACTTTTTCGTTTTGTCTCCTGCCTCTTCTTTCTGATATTTCCACATCAGTGAGACCAGGCTGCCTTCTGCAACTACTTCGACTGGTTTGTCTAGTAGCTCAGGTTTTACGGGCTTTGCTGCTTTCCATTTCGCTTTGAAATATTTGACGAAACCGTCTCTGCCGGTTGGCACTTTGGGATTGTGCTGAATGTAATCTTCCTTCAGAAAGTCTTTTGCAGCGTCAACATTCTCTGCTTCAAAAACAACGCGAAAAAAATCGAGTACCAGTTTTTTGTTCGCTTCAAGTGTAGGATCTTCTTTTGCCTGTGCCGCTGTCCCGGTCGAAACTAGCAGCGCACTTAAAGTAATCAACGTTGCTTTCACTGAACTGGTACGCATGGTTCTCTCCTGGTTCGTATGTCTTACCGACGCGGGTAGAACGCCCGGAAGTCTGACACTGGCGGTCATCATATCATTATTTTGCTGAGGCGAACGTGCTTGCTGTGTTCTCAGGAAATTTTCAGATTTGGTCTCTAGAATTTCCAATTGTTAGCCGATTGGCGGTCAAGGGAGCGATTGAAATGGCGATTGATGAAGCTGCGACGAATACGGTAGCTAAAGCGCTTGAACACAAGATTCAAAGCCATGACTATGTAGGGCTTCACAATTTGATGTTGAACCAAGCAAGCGCTTACGACAAAGATTCGTTTAACAATATTTTGACTGTTTTCGCAAAAATAAATAGTGAAGACGCCAAGACTAATAAGCTGCCTACAGTTGAAATCCATAATGATGGCGGATTTTTCGGATTCGGAGCCACTACTGAACAGGTTATTTTGAAAGGCATGGACGACTCGGGCAAGAAAATGGAAATTTACGAAACTCCTCAACACCGGGATGCTGAAGTGGAGGAAAGTCGCAAACAAGCGGAACCTCTACACATCGATCTCTTCCATAATCGCGATAAAGCTGCTGCTAACGAATGGGTCGGAAGCAAGCCAGACTTTAATACCGATAGCAGCGTGCCCTGGGACGAAAGCGGAATTAATACTCCCCTAAACACAACCGTAGACCATCGTAATGGTAATGTTTCTGGAGCCTATGACAACGGTGGAGTTCGCATAAATTCGGAGCAAGACTTGCAATATATACTCAACCATCCACCCAAAGGCTATCGCTGAAATACAAGCGACCCTATAGATTTTTGATATCCTCTTTTATAAGCTGCTGAATCCGCAAGAGGTTGAACCCATCGCTATTTTTGGGATCAATCGATACGATATAGCGAAATCCGAAATATTTCGGATAACCAGCAACCTTTATCGTGCCCCTAACGCTAACATCGATTTCGCGCGTCGAATTTGTAGTTTCAACGCTAGTATCGCTGAAGTCTGGATCGGTATAATCTACAGGCTTTTCGGGCTTCAGTGATTCCAAGGGTCCCCAAAGCATTGCGTCGAAATTATCATTTGCTGAACCTTGCAAATACGGCTGGAGCTTAAGTTTCGCTTGCTTAGCGTCTTTTGAACCATACTTAATGGATAATAGCCAGAGTGCCAGGTCTTGCAATCTGTCGTTCATTCTTAGAAGTGCGCCGCGATCGATTTTGTTTATGTCTTGTCTCCTTTTATCAATCGCAATTGATTCTTTCTTTACCAGGTCGGCTTCTTTGTCTTTATTTTCTTCGCGCAAGACTTGCTCTTGAATGCTCAGGGACGCGCATAATTGACGGTATGTGTCGCTGAGCAGGTAGCCTTGTGCTTTCAAGTCTCGGTCAAACAAGTTCATTGCCGCTTTCACTGCTGCACTAGAAAGGGCTTCTGCTTTCGCCAGATTTTTGGATTTTATTTCCACTTCCGCAAATTCAAGACGACAGCGAATTGTATATTCGCTGTTGTCTCCATAATTTTCTCTCAATGCTTCTAGAGCCGTTTGATACAATTTGCTGGCTGCTGCGTAATTCTTTTCACAGAGTTCACATTGAGCCAGTCCGATATAAATATCGCTTATGTCATTATTCTTTCGTTTCGCGTCACTTTCGATTTTGATTGCTTCTTCAAAGAGTAATTTAGCTTCAGCGATTTCGCCTTTTGCCATTTTGAGTTCTGCCAACGATGATAAATCTCTTTCCAATTGAGCATCGGCTTCGGGTAAAGCGTGGCGAAGGGCTGGAATTGATCTTTGGAAACCCCATTCGGCTTCTCCAATAATGCGTTTTTTTACGGGGAAAAATGTTCTATCAGCGTGAGCTCGATAAGGAGCGGCTGCTGCCAGTGGCCCGAGCACGCTTCGTTTCAACTGCGACAACTCATCAACATAGCTATGAGCTGCTGCGTATCTGCCGGCGTCGTAATCTGCGTTTATTTTCTTACTCAGTTGACTTACTTTAAGTAAGTAAATCGAAGTGGCAGCAATGAACACGAGTACGACTACAATGTTGGCAATGCGCGCGCTTCGCCAACATTTCGACGAACTGCCTGGCGCAAGCCGATTCGCAAAATGTAGGCAGATCTTTGGACTGTTTCTCAGTATTTGTTCAGCCGTTGCTTCGCGATCGTTCAGCTTGCAAATATAGGCTAGCCAGCGCGGTGCCAGCAGAAAAACCCAGCCGAGTTCAAAACAGATCAGCCCTGCTGTTGCGATAAAACTGATGCTGAGTCCTGATGAATTGTATGCACAGCTGGCGAAATACAAAAGCGCATTTAGCGCGAATGACAGCCAAATGATTCGAATGATCTCTTTAAACAGTGCCCAAAACTTCATTACTCATCCATCATCACCATCATGATACCCAGATACTAGCGAAAAATTTGAGCATAGTCATATTTGACTGGCAAAAATGTGGCTTATTGTTACTCGTTCTAAAGATGCATGTGCGTCAGGATAAGTGTGCCGGACTAGACGCCTCTTTCGTTCCAACACCATGAAAATCCGCAAAAAAGTGCCAAAGGTGGCAAGAAAAAGCGGCAAAAACGGCAGAATTTGTCGAAATCATACAGGCAAGATCACGAAAATGGCTGGGAAAATCTGAAAAAGCCGATAAGAAGTGGGGCGGATATTGGTTTGCACCAGATATCCGCCCCACGCTAGTTTCGCTGCAAGTGGCTTACTGAGCCAGACTCGCGTCTATTATTTGCATTCAGCCAGTTCGATCACGGCAGCCAGAACCATGCGCGTCACATCTGTCGCGAACGGCAGATTGCATTCGCTCACACGGTCGCCGGTGGAGTGATAGTTCGGGTTGAATCCCTCGTCCGTGAATTCTTCGGACACGAGCACAGCCTTGAAGCCGTGATCGAGGAAGCCGGCGTGGTCGCTGCGTCCCTCAACCGCATGGTTGTGCGTGTCGAAGACGTTCAGCGAAAGACCATAGCGCGCGACATTCCTGATCATAACTTCGACCAGGCTGTGCGAGCCGTTTTGGTCGGCGTTGTCGTGAACGTCGACGCGGTTGCCCGGCAGCTTGCAGTAACCGATCATGTCCATTTCGATCATGGCGATGACTTCGATTTTCTCGTCGGCAACCTTGTCCGAGTAAACCTTGCTGCCATAGAGCCCCTGTTCTTCGCCGGTGAAGTGGCAAATCCGCACGGTGCAGCCCGGGACAGCGTGGAGGAGGGCCTTGGCCAGTTCCATCAAAGCGGCGGTGCCGGAGAGGTCATCGTCAGCGCCGGGAGCGCGGTCTTCAGAGTCCCATGGGTCGCCGGCGGTGGAGTCGAGGTGGGCGCCCACAATGAGCACTTTCTCGGGATGGACACTGCCTTTGAATTCAACGATGAGGTTGGCAAGCTTGCGACCGCGCACTTGGTAGTTGTGACGTTCGCTCTTCAGCTTGAGGCCGGCGTAGAATTCTTCGAGGTAAGCCATCGACAGCTCGAGGTCGCTAGTGTAGCTGTTGCGCGTGCCGATCTTGTGTTCTTGGCCGCCGACGGTGATGTTTTGCTCGCCGGAAAGGTCGCGCAAGACTTTTTCGATGTTGGAGCTTTGAACGGCAGCCAGGATGGCGGCAACTTTGGGGTCGGCAGGGGGAAGGTCGGAGGTGTCAACACGAGGTTGCTTCTGTCCGGCAGTACGGCGAACCTCGTCGGCGTCGAACTTGCAGTGGTCGTGCTTGTAGTCTTTGTGAACAGAGCTGAGCGGTGTCGAGCCGAAGAAGTGGCGGTAAGCCAGAACAGCTGCGAAACCTGCAGTAAAAATCAGGGCGCCAAGCCCTACGATGCCAGCAAAATCGAACATGGCGTTCTCCTTTTCTATCTGGTTAGTGGCCAGACTTGTTAGAGGTTGTCTAAGTGATGCTTAGCTGAGCGAGTCAGCGCGAAGCGTTACAGAGATCCAGCGAAGTGATTTCCTCCGGAACTCGACCAGAACTCGACCATTTTTGGACTCACAAAAGAGCAGGAAGAAAATCTCTGAAATTTCTTTCGGATGAGGGTTTCTCTGCGTTTTTCTCCTGTAAGACAAAATTGGTTTTATTGGTGCCCTGAACTTAATCGCCGCATGGCATCGAGGTCAAGCCAAAGACTTTCTTGAACTCCTTGAATTTAGGTAATATGCAGAAAGCTTTGTACGTATTTTGGGGTATCTGATCGGGCTCGCAGAGCTAACTGGAGCCGTCCTTCCGAAAAATGTTGCCTCTATGCTAAGCGAAAAAGCTATCAACAGCTGCGCTATCTGTAGGCAAGACGCCTCTCTCTCTCTCTCTCTCTCTCTCTCTCTCTCCGGCGTCTCTCGCAGCAGCGATAGCGCGTCAAGAGTAAAGAAGCGTTATTGTTTCTCACTCAAGCGCTTTCCGGCACTAGCAGCCCCTGACCTCTGAAGCAAGCTACAAATAATTCAAAGGTTTATTCTTGAGGGCTGAATACGTGGCAAAATTGGTCTTTTCAGAAAGGCAGTCGCTTCGACCATGTCCGAGCAAGAGTCCGAACAAGAGAAGGCTATTAAAGATGCCGCCCAGGCCCTGGGGCGGGGGCGTCTCGTTGCCTTTCCAACTGAAACTGTTTACGGACTGGGCGCCGATGCCTCAAACGAAGATGCACTTAAAAAGCTCTACGATGTAAAGGGGCGCCCGAGCTCTCACCCTGTTATTGTGCATCTGGCGCATGCAGAAGAGGCCGAAAAATGGTGTACGAATATTTCGGAGGCCGCAATCGTGCTAGGGCAGATTTTCTGGCCTGGGCCTCTAACATTAGTGCTGAGAAAGAAAAAACATGTTCTTGACCTCGTGACGGGTGGTCAAGACACTGTGGCGATTCGGGTTCCCAGCCATCCGATTGCGCAGGCGCTCTTGCAGGAGTTTGGCGGAGGCATTGCTGCGCCGTCGGCCAACCGATTCGGGCGCTTAAGCCCGACAACGGCTGAAGATGTTCGAAGCGAATTTGGCGACGAAGTGGCAGTCGTGCTGGACGGAGGCGCTTGCGAAATCGGCATCGAATCGACAATTGTCGATGTCAGCGGCGACCGTCCACGCATTTTGCGACCCGGAATGATTCAGGCCGAAACTCTAGCTGTAGTTCTAGAAGAGCTCGGTTTTGTGCCGGAGGGTGATTCGGGCACAGTGCCGCGTGTGCCGGGTAGCACGGCCAGCCATTATGCACCCAATACTCCCGTCAAGCTGGTAAGTTCAGCCGATTTTTCCGCCTTTCTCGAAGAGCTCGAACATCAGGGCACGGACACTGCGGTTTTGGCATTTCGAGCGCCGCCGGTGTTGCATCGGCATTGGATTACAGCTGCACGTTTCCCTGCGCATTACGCTCATAACCTTTATCGTAACCTGCGCAAACTAGACGCCGTTGGCGCTGATCTTTTGCTTGTGGAAGAGCCGCCACTAGATGGCGAGTGGGTTGGTATATGGGATCGCTTGCTGCGCGCCTCCGGTTCGAAGCAAGCTGAGGAGGAATGTGATGGCTCCTGAAGCGCTTGTAGCTGTGATAATGGGCAGCAAATCTGACTGGGAAACAATGCGCCATGCCGTTGACACTCTAAAAGAGTTTGACGTGCCGCATCTTTGCAAAATTGTGTCTGCCCATCGAACGCCTGAGCTGATGCGGCAGTTTGCCCATGAAGCCGAAGGCAACGGGCTCAAAGTTATAATAGCCGGGGCTGGCGGCGCGGCGCATTTACCGGGCATGGTCTCAGCTCAGACTGTTATTCCTGTGCTCGGTGTGCCGGTGGAAAGCCACGCGCTGAAAGGCCTGGATTCACTGCTCTCGATCGTGCAAATGCCCGCCGGAATTCCTACTGGTACGCTTGCTATTGGACGGTCTGGGGCAATTAATGCGGCTCTTTTGGCTATCGCGATTTTAGGCAACGAGCAGCCACAGTTGCGGGAAAAAATAAAAGAATTTCGGAAAAAACAGGAAGAAAAAGTCACAACGGAGACATTGACCTGATGAAAACAATATTGCCCGGTTCGACAATCGGCATTCTGGGCGGTGGACAATTAGGACGTATGTTGGCTCTGGCTGCGCAAGCCATGGGGTATCGCATCGTTGGTTACACTCCCGAAGAAGACTCGCCATTGTCACAAGTCTGCGCAAAGACAATTGTGGCGTCATTTGACGATCTTGATGCCATTAAGCTATTTGCTCAAGAAGTAAGTGTTGTAACCCTTGAGTTTGAAAATATTCCCACTATAGCCTTGGAAGAAGCACAGAAAATTACCAGAGTTTCTCCATCGGTAAAGGCTTTGCATATTTCGCAGAACAGGCTCAGGGAGAAGACTTATCTTACCGATAATGGATTTCCTGTCGTGCCCTTTCATCATGTTGATTCGGCAGAATCTCTTGAAGCGGCCATAGAGAAGATTGGCGTTCCTGCTGTAATTAAGACGTCTGGATTTGGCTATGATGGCAAAGGACAGAGTTTTGTTGACTCGGAAGAAAAAGCCCGGGAAGTTTTTCTGAATAATTTCCAGAAAGCAGATTGCATACTGGAAAAATACATGCACTTTGAGAAAGAAATTTCTGTAATTGCTGCTCGTGGCGCTTATGGAGAAGTGCGAGCCTTTGGGCCGATTGAGAATTTGCATAAGAATCATATTCTTGATTTGTCATCAGTGCCGGCCAGAGTCAACTGGCGAGTTGCATCTGAGGCAGTAGAAATTGCCTGCGCCATTGCTGAGTCTCTTGATATTATCGGACTCTTATGTGTGGAATTTTTTGTTGTTGACCATGATCGGCTACTGATAAATGAAATCGCTCCCCGACCGCATAACTCTGGGCACTATAGTCTAGAGGCTTGCCCGACCAGCCAGTTCGAACAGCACATTCGAGCCATAACAGGTATGCCTCTTGGCAAAACAGAACCGCACTCCGCCGCTGCCATGGCAAATTTGCTCGGTGATTTGTGGAGCAAAGGTGAGCCTGAATGGTCCTACGCACTTCAAGTTCCAGATATTCATCTGCATCTTTATGGTAAGGCTGAAGCTCGCCCCGGTCGAAAAATGGGGCACTTGACCGCTTGTTCGCGTTGGACCGAAGAAGCTCAAGAATTAGCTTTGCGTGCACGAGACAGGCTTAGCGCCTCGCGTATCGGCTAAGTTGTTGTCTTCCTTCCTCTAAATATGTGCATATTTGAGATGCAAAGCAGGTGTTTGTCGTTTGATAAAACACTACAATTCCCTATGTAAGCACGGGTATAAATTGCCTCAAGGGGGCACTAAGTAGTAGAACAGTCTCACAGGGGTGCAGGCGGCAGAGACGTGGAAATTGCCTCGGACGAACTTATAACAGAAGCTGAAAAAGAGCGAACTCGCAAAGTCTTAGATGACCTTTGCAACGACGCGTGCGCTTCGCTCAGTAAAAATGAGGCAAACTTGACCGCGCGTGCCATTTTTTATGACGCCGTCGTGGCATCTGCCAAAGAAGTGGCTGAGAGAATTTCTCAAGAATCTATTCCGACAGTGAAAGAAATTGTTGGTGGAATGCTGAGAGACAGTACTCAACATCCTTACATCGAAGCGGCTGTCATTGAATCTGCTCAACCGATCGCGCGAAGTGGTGCTTACTCCGCCATACGGCGCTGGAGTGAAGAAAAAGCCTTGCCTCTGGCAGAAGAAGCGTCCAGAAAAATTTTCGCCGAACACTTTGAGAAAAACTGCTCGCAAATACTGCACATCACGATCTGGGCAGGTGTAAGAGTAATTCTAGAAAAAGCTTTCACTGACAATCCTCAGATTTCTTCCGCGGCGAAAGAAAAACTGACAGATGAATATCTTGCTGGTGATGCCAGGCATGCAGCTGAAGATGCCATGCTTAAATCGCTAAATGCAGATGTGCGGCGGCGAGCTCAGCGTGCTGCTGAAATTGCGGTGGAAGAAATTGCTGGTAAAGCAACTGACGAGCTTGCTCGGGCGGAGGCTCTAGACGCTGCTCGGGTGGTGGCCATTGACACTGCCAAACTTGAAATTTCGCGACTGGTTTTGGCAGAGGCACAGCGACGCTCCGCCAAAATTGCGCGAGAGCGTTTGCAGGAAGAAGCACCTGCTCAAGCAGATGATAAGCGGGTCGAATATTGCCAGGAAGTCGCACGCAATGTTGCCAACGATGCTGTCAACTCAGTGGTTGCGGAAATAGCTGATCCTTCGGTCGCCGATCTCGATCTGGAAAAGGCTCGAGAGCTTGCTCTCTCAGCAGCTTCAGCTGTGGCACGTGAGTTTTCCGGAGCTTATCAACTGACGCCAGAATACGATGGTTCTAAAGTCAGTACAAAGACTTTGGTTTTTCTTGCGATTCAGATTTTCACCGGTTGTTTCATCGTCTGGTTTTTCTTATTGGGTGGTTATGAAACTTGCGAACCGCTAATGAAAGCAGTTCTGCCGGGCTCTGTTTATAGTTCGATTTATAAAGCCGTACCCGCGCGTCACCATCAACTCGGACCCAATGGCAAGGGCGTCGAGGTTGACGATTTGATTGATGATCAATCGAAGCCAGGCGGCGCTGAAAAAGAGGGCGGCGAAGACGAAGTACCAACTGTCAAGCCAGTGAATGGCTCTAGCAAAGCACCAACTGGCAATGCAGGCGAAAACTCTAATGAAGGCGGATCTAGTTTGCCCGGCGCAGCAGCCCCCGGGTCAGTCGCACCCGGCGCATCAGCGCCTGGATCCTCCGTACCCGGCGCATCAGCGCCCGGATCATCCGCACCTGGATCCGCAGCACCCGCGGCAAGCGCGCCATCTAGTGACAGTGGACAGCTCGATACGTCAAGCCATAAATCGGAAAGTGCCACCGGTGCTTCTGGAACAGCGGCCGATTCATCCGCAGCTGGAGCTGATGCTGGAAAAAGCAGCTCAGTTTCACCGAAATAGAATCGGGCAATGAGTTCAGCGCCCGACCTTACTTTTTTTCTATGGATGGCTGTCATCATGATTGGCTTACTTTGCGTCATGGCGCCATTGCTCGCCGGTAAGCGCGCAAATAAGCTGACGAAACTTGTGGCGCTTTTCTCGACGCCTCTTCAAACGGAGTCGTCACTGAAAAAGCTCAGATACGATATTCCGAAGGCAACTCTTTTCGCCCAGATCGTTGAATCATGGTTCCCTCACGATGAAACCGAGCAGATCGAGGGCACTCCAGCGCCAGTCTGTGGGCGATTCTCCAAGAACTTGAATCACATTACCGGCGAGGGCACCGTCGCGCTGGAGATTTTTTATGACATTGTTGTGCCACAAACGCGCATACCGCTGAATCGTCGGCGAGGAAAATTGACAATGCGCCTGCATGAAGATTTGGCGCGCAAGCAAACTGAAGTGGAGTACCTATGGGAAGGGGCGGAACTCGCGCTTTCGGACATGTTTAGCATTGATGCCAAAGTCTTGCGTTATTTTATTGAACGAATCAAAAACGAATTTAAAGCTCGTGGTTACAGTGAACTGACTCCAGGAGGCGAGTCTCAGGTGCTCGAGCAGAAGTCGCGTACTCTAGGCGTGCGGCAGGCGAAACAATGGTGGCGCACCTACGATGCCGGCGCCACCGGTCAAAAGCAGTACAGCTTTTGGCCAAACCCGCAAGATTATGCCGAGTCCGTGCAAAACCCGAAGTCGAACTTTAAGGACCAGAGTTTACAGCACTGCACTGCTGTTGTTAATGAGCTGGGTATTCCCCTAGTCGCCAGCGGCATGTTCGCCAGCGTTTATCAAATGCGCAGTGAAGAAGAATTGTGGGCGCTGCGCTGCTTTGATACGCGGCTTATCGATCAGCAAGAACGCTATAAGGCAATCAGCAGTTTCATACTCTCTGACGATCTGACTTATACAGTTGATTTTCATTATCTGGAGGATGGTATTAAATGCGGTGACAGCTGGTTTCCCGTACTGAAGATGACATGGGTGGAAGGGCAAGGGCTGGATGCCTATGTGCGCGACAATGTCAGCAATTACAGCACACTGGAAAAACTGCGCTGGGAATTTCAGACAATGATGGTGAAAATGCGCTTGAATGGTATTGCCCATGGTGATTTGCAGCACGGCAATATTTTGGTTTGCTCCGGCGAAATATACCTCGTTGATTATGATGGCTTCTATGTGCCCAAGTTGGCAGGCAAACATAGTAATGAGCTTGGACATGGAAACTATCAGCATCCCAAACGAACCGAAAGTGTTTTCGCTCCTTATATGGATAACTTCTCTGCTCAACTAATTGATTTTTCTTTGCTTTGCCTGATGGAAGATCCGACTCTCTGGCAGAAATTCAACGGTGGCGATGAGTGTTTGCTTTTCAGAAAAGCTGACTTCGTTAATCCAAGCGCATCAAAATTTGTGGCGGCTTTGAGCCATCATGAATCAGGGCGAATCAGAGATGGCGTGCGGCGACTACTAAGTTATCTCGACATGGCTATTGAAAATATTCCATATCTTGAATGCGACGCACCTGTGTCGGTGAGCACGAGCATCCCAGCTTCTGGTGGCGATCGAGCTGCCGAGAACGATGCGTCAAGAATCAATCGATGAAATTGAATCGCTAATGGTGAATCGCTAAGGCGAATCGCTAAAGATGAATCGCTAATGGAGCAACATCCGCTACCCGGGAGCGTGGGCGTCCCGCCCGCTTTAACTATTTAGGAAAGAACGCGAACAAAGCGACCGCCGCATAAGCTGTCGCTGCCATGGCAAGCATCTCAGTCAACAGCAGTACAAAAAAGCGCGCCACCGATACGTGAACTTTATGGCCAAGTTCAAGCACCGCCGCTCCGACAAAAAAGCCTGCAAACCCGGAGATAAACAAGCCGATCGCAAACACAGGCAGCGCTGCAAGCCAGAGTTGTGAGGAATAGATGAAAAAGCAAGCTGCGGCAAACGTTAGCTTGAACCCAGTCAGTTTCCAGGCGCGCAGGCTATAAGCAAGTGCGACAGTGCGTCCAAGCGGACGGCGCACGAGGGCGAGCAATGCCAGGAAATCAAAAGCGTAAGCAATGACTATGTAAATCAGATTGACGATACCAAACCAGACGAGCCCCGTTGAAGCTAGCTTAGTCAGCGCACTGCCAGCATGCGGAATCGTTGCAAGCGGCGAATTGAAATTTACATGCCACAACGCATAGAAATAAGCTGCCACAGCTATCATCGGAACTATCGAGCCTAAAAGTAGCAACCACAAAGGTTCGTTCGGTGGAAGAACTTTGTCGCCTCGGGGTATTGATTGCTTGTCGTTCCAGCCATAATCTTGCTTTGCGCCGCCTGGCGAGCTATCCTTTAACTCGATTTTTTTCTTGTCATCGGCTGAGTTTAGATCAACATTGCGCTGCTCTCCACTCGACTGGCCGGCGTCGGGCTCGGTGTTCTTAATTGAGTCGTTCTTCGGCTCGGCTGCGTTTAATTCGACATTGCCAGTGTTTTGATCGTTTGGCTCGGTGTTTTGCAATTCATTTTCGTCAGCTGGCATGGCGTTTTCACCGAGTTACTTTGTTTAGTTATACCCAACTGCTTCTGGATGCTGTGCGACTTTTGCTTAATTAACGAGTTAGTAATAACGCAATTTCGTGCGCTGCTCGTTCTTGCGCGCGATGACTTCGAAGACCGACAAGATAAACTTTTGCTGGATCCCGTCGTCGTAACGTTTTCCGGGCGAAACTCAAGTAGAATGTACAGCTCGTGGTTCGTTGCCTGGTTGCTCGTGTCAACTCTGCGCAACAGTTGCTGCAAAACTATTGGAGCCTCCCAAGGTGCAATCCAGTGGTACAACTGAGCTGCGATTTGTCCGCGTTAAAGATAATTTGGAGCGAAGAAATAATGCTTAGTTTTGGTCGCCGGGTAATGTTCAAGTCTACAGCTGCGTCGACACGCAAAAGCGGCGGTTCTGCTATCTTAACCGCGCTTGCTTTCAACCTGCTTACAGCTCAGAGCTTGCCTGTGTTAGGGCACGAAATCGCGCCGGTTCAAAATCTCACTTCGATGCTTCCTCATACAACAATTTCGACTGGCAACAGCGCCAATCATGCAAGCACGCAGTCGAGTTCTTATTCCAGCGGTGCAAATCATAGCGCGCAGTCAAGCTCTTCGCAGTCTGGCGCCATCAGCTCAAGCGTCGCTAACAATGCTCAATATCTCAACGCGAAAAACCTCAGCGCGACTCAACTGGATCAAATCCTTTCGTCTGGTGGCAAAACGTTTGTAGTCAACACGGTTAACCCTATCATTGGAAATGTGGTTGTTCCCAAAGGGGTTACGCTCATTGATCAGCTTAGTTCCAATTCTAATAGGCTATCGATTCAGGGCAACCTTATTGATTCTGGACGCTTGGTATTTGCGCCTCTTGGTGGAACTGCGCAGCAGGCGAATTTGCTGGCTAATAACATTTTGCTTGGCGTGGGTGCTTCGTTGGGGACGCAAGGGAGTCTGTCACTCAACGTTTCGGCGACGGGTAATATTGTAAATCATGGCACCATATCTAGTGGCGCTAATCTTGTTCTGGCTGCGGGCTGCTCGCTGCAAAATACTACGCTGGGGGCGAGCTTGCAGCCTCAGATCACGGCTCAAAATAATGTCGATATTCTGGTCGGCTCCGGTAATATCAACAACTCTGGACTCATCAGTACCGTCTCCGGCAATGTTAATATCGCCGCGATTTCGCTGAATCAAAATATCAATCTTGTGAACACCAATGGTTCGATCGTAGCAGCTAATGCGATTAACTTTCGGGATGCCTCGTACAACGGCACCGGCAACATTAGCGTCGTGGGCGGCAATTTACTTTCGCAACAACTGAACCTGAATTCTGGTGCTGGAACAGCGAACGTATACGCCGACAATATTTCGGGGACGGTCAATACAAGTGCAGCTAATGCGCACGTTGGTGCCTCTAGTTCTGACCTGGTCTTGGGGACTCTGAATGTTTCGGGTGATCCCACTTATTACAACACTGGTGGAGATGTGACGATTAGCAACAGTGCAATCGCCACTAATGGAGTCGATCTGGCAATTCTTGCTAGCGGAAACGTCAATATTACTACCAGCTCAATTAGCACCACCCAGGCTTCCGGCGCTGGAGGCAATTTGCTAATTGTTGCCGGTGCTAATATTACGAGTCCTCCACAAGTTAACACTATTGTGTCCGGGGATACCACCACTACCGTAACGCTGAGCAATGGCTCAGGAGCCGGTATGGGCAGTTCGACCGGGGGCAACGTCGTCATAGATGCTGTCAGCCCGATAAACACAAGTGGTACTGGCAGCGGTGCCGGCGGCAATATACAAATCATTGCTTATGGCAACAGCAGCGGCGCCAACGGCATGATTTCGATCGGCTCCGGCATAAGCTCCGGCGGCGCTGGAGCTACTTCTAACGGCAGCGTAACAATGATCGCTGGTGGCAACAATGGAAACACTATCGGGGTTAGTTCTATTACAACAGCAGGGTCAACATCCAGTACTGCTGGAGGTGCCGTTGTATTGACTACAGCCACTCCGACAATTTCGATCAGTCCGATTAATGTGACCAATGGCACGGCGTTAGGTGGCTCATTTAGCTTGGGCCCCATTCAAATCGGCAATATCACGACTGGCTCTATTAGCACTTCCGCCGGAGTTCAGCTCAGCGCCGGTGGAAGTGTGACGCTCGGTGCCAGCAGCGCAACGCCTGGAGCTGCCATCGCCAGTTCGGGCGGTCCGATTGCAGTTCTGAGCGGAAGCAATATTTCGACAGCGCCAGGTTCTACCGTTTTGTCCATAAATAGTAGCTCAAGCTCCGGCAATTCAGGAGCGATTTCGCTGCTCGTGGGCGGGGCTCTTTCTCCGGGCTTGGGCGCAACACAAGTTGTAGTTGGCGGAGCAAGCGGCGTCGGTGGCAGCATTAATCTTGCCACGGTCGGCACCAATGGCAGTACCAACGCCGGCGCGCTGCTCGTAAGTTCCGGCTGGGCGAGCACAAGTAGCGGCGGAGCTATTCAATTAACCGCGTTTGGTGGTTCTGTTTCTGGATCCGGAAGCATCACATTAGCTAGCGGA
>Ga0182030_10012105_pt1 | contig 17340 bp, 16 predicted proteins | sample 812S3MmetaG_FD_121299 | JGI IMG/M metagenome (GOLD analysis project Ga0182030, IMG submission 121299) | Permafrost microbial communities from Stordalen Mire, Sweden - 812S3M metaG (Illumina Assembly) | ecosystem: Environmental > Terrestrial > Soil > Wetlands > Permafrost | place: Sweden...
CAGAAGGCTGCTCGGCTCGCGAACGTCGCCGAGAAAGAACTTTAGCCGCTCGTTGCGCAGGGAGTTTCGCATATCGTCCTGTTTTTTCTCGTCCCGGCTAAAGATGCGGATTTCGGCAATGTCAGTCATTAGATAGCGCCGGACCATAGCGTTGCCGAAGGTGCCTGTCCCTCCGGTAATCAATAGAGTACGTCCCTTGAACATAGATCCTCGATTCTAGAGCGGCGAAACGTTATGTAATCACACAATCCGGCCTGGGGACATGCCCCAAAAGATACACGTAAACTTCGGAAAGCTGCGACGCGACTACATCCCAATTAACCCAGCTGGCATCGAGCGCGCGATCACGTCTTCCCATCTTGCGGATCTCGAAAGCGTAGCATTCCGCCCGTGTCCCATTCACCGCTACAAAGGCGAAAGCCAACGCTGGAATGAGCTTCATTTGGGTAAGTTCTCATCCCGGTTGCGATTGAAATATTTGAACCCGATGAAACCAACCGCTGCGGCAATGAGTGCTCTCATGAATCGATGCGTTGTCAGCGCGCGTTCGATCAAGCGAACGCCATCTCAAACAGTCTCCGGTTCGCATTGATCGTTTCCGGGTTGGAGGCGCGTTGGGCCGCATAGTCCATGGCCCTTTTTGACAGTGCCGTAAACCACTCGTTCCCACCGTCCACGCACAACTGGAGAACGGATCGAAACCGTTCCGGTTCATTCAGCGGAATGTCCCAACCAATTCCCTCGGCTTCCAGATTGCGCCATGGTGTTTGATCGCTAATCACCACCGGGCAGCCCGACGCCAGAGCTTCAGAAATCACATGCCCATAGTTCTCGCCCAAGGTAGGGAAGAGAAACAGATCGTACTCGGCCAAGACGTCCGCAACCCTTTCGTGTTCAATCTCCCCTTCGTACCGTACCCGAATATTCGGAGGCAGCGCGGCGATAAGGCCCTGGCACTCATCCCAGTACTCTACGTCTTCCTTTGGGCCGTAGATATCGAAAGAGACGTCGCCCGAGAGGCCTTCAAGCATCCTTAGCGCGCCCGCCAGGTTTTTCATCCGTGAGCACCGCGCAACGACCACTGCGCGAAGCTGGCCGGGCATCTTGGCAGATCTGCCACGCGGCCTCAACGATACCGCTCCTGAGATGTCCGATGCCGTAGCTACCATGCTTCCATGCCGCATCCAACTCGAACACGAGTCAGGGATGACGCTTGCGACATCGATGGCATTTGTCTCCGGAATCTCCCGCCTTATATCCCCCGCCTCGAACTCGCTGGAAGCGTGCCAGATCGCACCTCGGTATAGCCCAAGCCATCGAGAGATCCGGATGTACAAGCGCTTTCGCATGGGCTTCAAATGGAGTGCTCCGAGCGAGAATTCGCCGCGCGGTGCAAGAACAAGAGACCTAGGACGGCACAGTTTGAGATAACGCATCAACACTGGCAGCAACGAAGAACGGCGCGCACAAAAGCTGTTGAGGTAAAGAACCGTATTCCGGTCAAGCGAGCGGAGCAGAGTGTACATATGCATCAGGCCTCGGAGACCCGGTCGCAAGTACATAACCTCCGCATCGCCCACCGGGAACCACCTGTTCACAACAATATTTGGATATGGCGACGCGTCGCCGACGTCTCGATCCAGCGTCACTATCCTGAAATGAAACTCTCTGCCCAGCACCCGCACAAGATTCTCGATGCTGCGAATGGGACCACCGGCCTTGTAGCCGGGAAGATATGTATCAAGCAACACGAGAATAATTGGATCCACCGACTGAGCAGCGCTATCCGCGCCTTCACTTCGCCCGAGGGCTTCTGCCACTTCCATAGACATAGTCACCAGGTACTTTCATAGATGAAATGAAACCGATTTAGCACATCCCAAGACAAGCCGCTGCAGGTGAATCCGCTTGTAGCTGTGTTGCTGATTCTTAACCTGTGTAAGGCATGTTACGTGTTCTCTTTTGCGAATGCGGGAATCTCGGCACAGATAGACGAGCTACTGTCGGCAGCCCATTTTCTTGAGTTGTGCCGCTGCCTCTTCCAGTTGCAACGCCGCCACGGCAATGTCTTGCGACTCTGCGATTGTTTGCGCTGCCTTCGACATGGAGCGGTAGAGCGACAGGTCCTTATGCAGGCGAACAATGCAGTTCGTTAGTTCGTCGATATCCGCCCAGGGATATACCAATGCATTCTCGCCGGGCCGAGCGCTGTCGTTTGGGCCAATGCAGCCCACTCGATCGCTTAGGATTGCCGGGCATCCGAAGCAGCCCGCTTCCGGTACAGTAAGTCCCTTCGGTTCCCACCATGACATAAGCGCCACGGCATCTGAAGACGCATAGTACTTTCCAATCGAGCTTTGGTTAACGAATCCGGACAACACAACATTGTTCATCTTGTGTTCGGCAATGAAGGATTGCAATGCCTCGCGCTCGGCCCCTTCGCCAACTAGAAGTCCCCAAACGTTCAACCCTTGCAGGGCGCAGCGTCGCATTGCCTCCACTAGGTGTAACGTGCACTTCAAGGGAACCAATTTCCCCGCATATATCACAACAAAAGCATCATCCGGTATCCCATACTTTTGCCGAAACAACCGTCTAGTCTCTGCAACGTCCCCTACTGAAGCGACCAACCTTTCGTAATCGATGGGCATCGTACTCGCGAATAGTCGCACATCCGGAATACCATATTGTTTGTGATACTTGCGGTTGTTGTCTCCACAACAGAGGGCTCCGTCCACGTGACGATAGAACATGTTTACGACGACTGCTTTCGCCGCGCGCTTCCAAGGTGCTCGCCTTGCGGTCCCGTTGGAATCGGAGAATAGCAAAGTCGGGACTCGATTCCGGTGACACCATCTCACGGCACGCCAGATGGTACGGTAAGCATACCCCTGAATCTGCACGACATCCGGATGAAACTCCGCCAGCAGTTTCCCAACATTCGGGTTATCTACCTCCCAGAATGTGAGCGACTTAATCTCCTTCCGGCTCTTCATGAACTGCCAATCGTACCCCTCAAGCAGTGGGATGTCCCACTTTAATTCGGATCCAAAATCACGATCATAGTAGGTCTCAGCTCCCCACTTGCAGCAGAAGAACACCTTCAAGACAACTCCCGGAGTCGAAGCAAGGGCACGATACCAAGGCGCAAAGTACTGGATAGGATGGCTCACGACGATTGCGATCCTAGTCGGAGCTTCCACACGGCCATCGCTCATCGAGTGCCTCCGTTTGTCAAGAATACCGTCCGACTACTCTCGCGCTTCAAGCATTGCGCCCGCGGTACTGGCGCTGCATTGATGAGGCTTTTCGCCTCTTCCGTGATGTTTACTCGCATTTCGCAATACTCTGATAAAGCAACGCATATTGCCGTGCCACAACTTCCGCGTTGAAGCGCTTTACATTCTTTAAACCCGCCGCAATAATCCTATGCCTGACCTGCCCGTCTTCGATGACAGTGCGAATCGTGGTTCTAATGGCTTCAATGTCGAATGGGTCAACTGTGAGCGCGCCTAAACCGGCAACCTCCTTCATTGGGGACAGATTGCTAACGATAACCGGCCGGCCCACGGCCTGCGCTTCGATAATCGGCATTCCAAATCCCTCGGCGAGCGAGACAAAGACCACAAGATCCGCCCTTCCGTACGCCTCCACCGTTTCCGCGTCCGTAATATTCACGGAGTTCTCGAAGTCAACGCGGCTCGATTCGAGAAGTCTCTGCATTTCATTACTCAGCAGACCGATAATGTGCAGCTTGCAAGGCAATCCCCTGAGTGCTTGAACTAGCCGACCGACATTCTTGTGCGGAGCGGTTCCGACCTGAAGAATCCACGGATAATCTGAGTTGAATACCTTAGGTCGGTACTCATAGCCCGGCGGAATTGGATCTTCAATTACGACGGTTTTGTTGGAAGTGAATGGAAACTCTTCCGCAATCCGGTCCCGTGTTGTTTCCGAGATCGCTGTAATCACAGCGCAGCGCCTGAGCGGGATACTGAAGTACAACAAACGATATAGAGTCCCTCTCAACCCTTTCAATTGGTCTAAACGGTTGAGGTCATGAACTGTGAGAATACACCTTGACTTTGGTAGCCCAAGAGCCACATAATGCACATCACCAACAATGTGATTTACGTCGCCCTTTTCGGACCAAGCCAGGAAAATACCTTTAATTAGCCAAAGAACTGAGTGGTGAGGAGTCGGGCAATACACAACCTTACAATCCCAATGACCTAGCAGCGCCCCTCGAACCGTTTCGAACACGCGCTCGATGCTATGATTCCCCGGTGCCGGTTGTCGTTCAAAGTAGACTATATGCATATATCTCCAACAACGTACTTACCTATAATTCCCCTTGGGCAACCGAAGTTTCGGAGCAGTTTCCCCGCCTCCGTTTGTCCTGTCGAGGTTGTTGCGAAACTATCATCCGAGGCAATGCTCGAGCAGCAGATAATCTACAAGAGACATGCGCATAGATTCGATCTGTCGGCGGCGGAGCGCCCGCCATAAGCGAAGATTTAGCGAGCAACGTTCATTTCTCCCAATTCGGAATGCATGAGTAGGTAACGATCGAGAATTGCCTTTGCGCGGTGATCCCAACTATGCGCCGATTCAACCGTTTTTCGCCCGTTTTCCGCGATTGCTCTCCGGGCCCGTTCATCCCCCAGAAATCTCTTGATTCGTTCAACGGCCTCGCTTGCATCGTCGAATGCGGCGCAGTCGACGTCCTCCTCAAAGATCGCCTTGAGATCTCGGGTCCGCTGATGAAGCATAAACCCGCCACAAGCGGGTATGTGAAACGTTCGCGATGTGATCTGGTCGCCACTGGAGGCACCCGCAACCCGCTCATGTAGCAAAGCCAGATTGATCTTCGAGCCTCCCACCCCGAGCGCATAGGCCGGACCGTAAATATCGCGGTATTGAATAAACGGAGCGAGGATCGAACCCTTGGAAACATTTTGCCAGCGGCTGCCCCATATTTTAATGCGAAGATCAGGAAGTGCGGTGGCAATCGCGGTAAGAATTGCCTCCTTGCTTGGGCACCATCCACCAATGAAGGACAAGTCGCACCCGTACTTGCTTTCTTCTTCTGCGGAACCTGGCCTCCTCGGCTTGTGTACGTCGGGGTCGTACCCATGTGGTAAGTAGGAACAGTTTTGCACGGAAAACAGATTGGCCAGATCGCGGAGCCCGAAGCTCTTCGTCGTAAAGATCCAGTTATATTCGGGGATTGCCTTTGGAATATATGGACCATGCACCAACATGGAAACGTCGGGATAAAAACAGAAGCAAAGAGCTCCGAGATCCTTAACCTTTCTGATGCTCTCAGGATAGAGCCACTGGCCCTTCATCACCAGAACAAGATGTGGCCGAAACGATTCTGTCAGACGAATGAGAGCGGCATTCAGTTCCCAAATTGCTGGCTTCCGGATCAGTTTGCCCACGATTCTCATGGGAATCGAGCGCCAGGCAAAAGGCAGGAATTCAGTCTCCACTACGCTTTGTACACTGGCTCCCAGCCGCGCCATAGCGGTTGCAGCCGAAAGTCCGGTACAGCCGAACCAGTTCTCGCGAACAACGACAACTCGGAGGGATGAGTAATCCATCATTTTCTCTTTCCAAGAACCACCAGCCCCAGAGTCCCGATGCAGCCGCTGCGCGAAAGAAGCTGGAGGCCACGGTATTTATCGAATGGCGATTCAAAAAGCCGCGGGCCTGACAACACCTCGAATCCGGCCTTGGTGAAAACATCCCGGGCTTCGGACCATGTCCAGACATTATATTGGAACTTCAGATGCGGGTAGCCCTTGCGCTGGCTCAAGGTGTAGAGCCTCCAGATCGAGCGCGCATTGGCGTAACTCAAGATTACTGCGCCACCTGGCCGCAGCGCCGTGAAGAACAAACGAAGAGTCTCGAGCGGTTCTTCAATATACTCAATTACGCTTGAACATATAATGCCGTCCCATCCGGTTGAATTGAAGAGGTCCGGGAAGCTGTCAATCAGACGAAACTGCACTTGGGAGGTGCCTTTAGAAATACTGCTTGCTTCATGAATCATTCCCGGCGAAGTATCGACACCTATAACGTTGTACCCTTTCAGTCCGAGGGCGAGTGCAATCCTGCCGGGACCACAACCATAATCAAGTACTCGCCCTCCAGGCCTGAGATATCGGCGCGCCATATCGGTGAATAGGTCCCCACGCACATAGGATCCGGCTCCAATCTGAACGTCTGTTTGGCGGGCGAACGCTTCCGCGGACTGGTCAAACAGTTCCACATTGCCGGGTGCTAGTCTCATCTTGGACTGCCTCTTTCTCAGACTAAAGCTTCTGGCCATCAATTCAGTCAACTAGCAGCATATGGAGCGGAGTGAGACACATTCGAATAGGGTTGATTACATATGAGAGAACAACCATGAAGCCACCATCTTTCGCCAACTTCTTGTGTCATCAACAGGCTCGTTTCCGCCAAGACCTACTCGCATTGAACTTGATCAAGAAGCACTGTTCGCAATATTGAATGGGACGTGTCGCTAAAAGGGAGGCTCCACGACTCTGCAATCTGCATCGAGAAAGGTGGTCGATCTACATAGACACCCGAACCATAATATGCTCGCACGTCGGGTCCATGCACCTTATCGCGGGTGAACGATTTTGGATCAACCGGAACGTCCTCCGAAATAAGTATCCGTGAAAACCCGCCGAGATTCCCGAGCACTTTGGCAATCTCACCGTTGGAAAGATGCTGGAGGACTTGGCGGATCAGGCACAATTCAGCCGATGGCAATGGACCCTGGGTGATGTCGACGCACGAAAAACTTACGCGAGGAAAGGTGTGTTTGTGATGTTCAATCAGGTCGTGGACCACGTCGAGGCCAGTGTAGGATATCCCAGTGGCTTCCACAATTCGTCTTCCGACAGCAAAATCGCCACAGCCTAAATCCACGACACTGCGTATCTGATGATCGCGGATGAACTTGATCACGAACGCACAGTAAAGGTCGGCGATAGAGCCGCGCGACCCCAATCCGGAAGAAAAGATCTCTCCATTACCGCCCCAAGCTCTCGTGCGATAGATATGTTGAAATGTATCTGCTACTGACAGGGTACCGTAAAAACGATGAATGCGCGGCAACACCCAAGCACGCAGATACAGAGACTTCACCAAATTACGTAACATTTGTAACCCGCGTTTGTGCATTGTGAGTTAATCGAGCGCGGCACCAGTCCCTCAGAGCCGTCATGCCTCTTTTTCATCCCCGCCGGCGGCCCCTGCCCCGTATCACCGAGTTTGCCCGGATCATCAGCAGATATGCCCGAGAAGCCGCGACAAATCCCGCGTGTCTTCCCGCCTCAACCAGTCGCCGCACTGTCCTGCCTCGATAATGGCGCATGCGCGCTTCCCAAAACATCCGCTCCAGAAGGGGCTGGACGCGGGCAAAACTGTCGTCAAACTGGTGGGGGGCAATTTCTCCACTTCTTACTGATATAAGCGGGGCGTCGACGTAGCAAACATCAAATTCCTCAGCGAGTCGCATCCACATATCGACATCTGCCCAGGGCCCATAACGCTCGTCAAAGGCCCCGACTTTGTCCAATGCCGTTCGTCTCAACATTACGGTGCCGTAGACCGGTGAGCCAAAGCGCCAGCGTTTGAAGAAGATCTCCTCGAGGAGGATGGCGCCGGGAAAGGATCGAGGTAGTGGTTCATGGAATACCATGGTCGGCCGGCCCTGAGCATCGAGCATTTGGTAGGAATTGAACACAAATGCCGCTTTTGGGTCCTCATCGAGACAGGCCTTCCACTCTGAGAGCAGCGCGGGGTGGTACACGTCGTCGTCATGCAGGATAGCCACATAATTGGCCACAGAGCCAAGGATGTCCAGGGTTAAATTCTGCGGCATTCCGACATTGCGGGACCGCCGGTGATAACGGATGCGGCTGTCGCGTGAGGCCCAGCGCCGGCACACCTCTTCGGTGTCATCCGGAGACGCATCATCAGCGATGATCAATTCAAAGTCGGTCAAGGTCTGATCGACTATGAATCCGATAGTTGCGTCCAATAAGTGAGCGCGGTTATAGGTAAGGAGTATCACACTTACACTCGACAGGCCGCTATTCATTTTGACTCCGTCTTGCATACAACCGTCACCATCACAAACCGTGCCTTGATGTTACGTTGCAATTGTTGAAGCATTCTTGTTTACGAATGAAGGCTTAAGAATATAGTCACTTAGTTTCGTTGCGAGAGTCTAGGTCATTTGTCTCGCAAACCACCAAGTCAACCCTCGCCAATTCCGCTGGCAACCATGGACAGATTAGAGTATCTATTATCCGCATAAGGGCAGTATAGGGACAGAAGAATGGCTTTTGGCCCAGTCGCGATGCCCATCTGAGCAAACGACTTCCGAAAGCGCCGAACTGCGCCAGTTTAGTGTTGACTGAAGGCGACAATAGCCAAGTTTTTTCCATCCCCTTATGCTCGATAAGCCGAAAATTCCCTTTTTCAAATATTGCCAGGTTTTCTATCGGACGTTGATACCCAAAATGCCCATCACCCACAATAAAGAGACGCTCGTACAGTGCAGGGTCTTTCGCTTTGTAGTGACGGATCACGGGATTCTTGGTTTCCACATCGTACAGAAATATCAGCTTGCCGCCTGGACGCAGAATCCTTTTGATCTCCGAGAGAATGCGGGGTTTGATCTCCGGCAAGATGTGCTCCCAGAAATACGAACTCACTACCGCATCCGTAGAGTTATCCGGCAAAGGAATGCACACCGCAGCGTCGGCTTGAACTCTTCGCTCATAGAAATCCACCTTCTTTAGCGACGAGTAAGAGAGATCGCAGCCCACCATCCTATAACGCTGGCCGAAATACCTCACGCCTCCGGCGCAACCGAGCTCCACAACTGTAGCGCCCGGCGGGACAAAATGGCGGACTGTCCAGGGATATCCGCTATTGATAAGCCATAGCGGCCACACATGCCTGGGTCGTTCGCTCTGCGGCGAGAAAAGCGTCGTGCTTTGATAAGTTCCTTCGTAGAAATCATCGGGCTGATCCAATGTGCAAACCACTCCGTCCCGAATAGAGTAAAGTCGCCCGCACTCTGCACAGGAGAGATCGGAAGATATCTCAGAGAGGGGGTGACGATCATTCGGGCAAATAAAGGATAAGGTCATTTCACGTGCTCTCTGAAAGGCCGCGAACTTGCAAGGCCTTGCCCGCTGAGCAGAGGCGGTGTGGCTGTCGCCATCTGTTCGGGAAAACTTAAAGCCATTTGTTATTCTCGTCTGATCACTCAGGGCTATATCAGGCCTTCACTGCGACCAGTGTGATCGAATATCCAGGCCAGCGGAGAAACCGAGAAACCCACGGGTCTAGGATGGGTGGAAGCACCCTCAGAGGAAGTGTGATGCCCCACCCGAAGAACGGATGAATGGCGCTCGTCCACCTTAAAAGGGCTGTAATCTTCTGGCTCAGGAAGCCGCTGCAATAACCGATTTCCAAGACTTTCAACCCGCCTGAGGCACAAATGTTCCTCAGATTCTCCGGTGAATATCCCCTTCGAACATGAGCTCCGTTTTCGATCGGCAAGAAAGGTCCGTCGTCGCTCCGAGTCATCGGCTTGTAATCCAGGTTAGGGGCCGTGAGCAGGAGGGTTCCTCCAGATTTCAGGCAGCGCGCGATGTCAGCGATCAGTTTCTGATCGTTTAGTATATGCTCGATGTTCTCACAGCACACAGCAACTTCGAAGCATTTTTGTAGATCAGAGCGCTGGTCAAGATAGCGGACATCGAGAATCTCGAACTCCGCCAGCGGAGCTTTGCAGATTAAGGCTCTCTGTTCTGCGACACTCTGGTTTCGTTCATCCCAGCTGAGCCCTAAAGACCTGTAACCCCGAAGTGCAGCTCCAATTGTGAAGGCGCCCGATCCGCATCCAATGTCCAGCACTCTCTTCGACCCAGTTGGAACAATGGGGAGATGCTTCTTCAACCAAAGCCAGCGATCGAGCACCAATGTATCGCCATGGATAAGGGTAGCGGGAAATCCTAAAGCACGTACCAGATTAGAGCTCACCGAGTCGAGACCCTCCAAACAGTGACTTCATCTCTCATCGAAGCGGTAATTTCCTCTCCCGACTCTCCACTATCATTGATTTCCCTTCGCCAAGTAAGACTTCAGTTCACGGAGTTCTTCGGAGATTCCTTGGACCCTCTTAGCAATCAAACACAGTTCATCCCCAGTGAACTGGCTCTCATTCCTGCAGTTAGAGATGTCGTTTACGTCGTAGGGACTAGAATAAATGCTGGATCGGTATCCGTAACATGTGGACGTGCTCTGAAGATATCGTGGTGTGATGAGCATTGGGTGAACTTTCCCCCACATGAAGTCGTATTTCCTCAACCCAAGGAGAGACTCTCGTGCCGGTTCACCGTTAGGGCAGAAGCACACGATCATTCCATTGGCACTCAGAACTTTGCGGGCCACTTCCCAAATGAGATTCGGATTGGGAAGATGTTCAATCACATGGGCAGAAAATAAGCACTTGACCTTCTCCGGCATCTTGTCCATGGATTCCACCAAATTGCATGATAATTTGGCACTTGCAAACGCCGCACGCGCCTTGCTGATCTCGTAAGAGAAAACCCGGAATCCAGCTTGTCGAAACTGCCAACTGCCGTATCCCCACGAAGACCCAAAGTCCAGTAATGAATCCCCTTCCTCCATGCCAAGAGATTTGAGCACGCCTATGTAAGTCGAGAAGTCCTTTTCGGACCCCGAGAATTTTTGCGCAATCAATTTAGATAGAACGTCTTCAGAAGGACAGTCGGTTGTAAAACCCTCTGAATATTCTCCTTGGTAAAACTCGTCTGTATCTAAACCATGATCCCTTGGCATCCTGAATCTCAAGCCGCAGAATTCACATTCGCAAAGAGATGTGACCAAATACTTTCTTCTGACTAAACAAATATCGGAAGAATTGCACGCAGGACACGAGCGGTCTTTGTCCAACAACGCTGTCGTTGCCGCCCACTTCAGGTACTGAAGACGCTGAGAGATTGACAGGGGCATAGATAACTTACCTCACCTTAGAATGAAAGATCAGGCATATGGATACGGAACTAAAGCCGACTGGTAACTTCGCAATGCATCGATACAAGCTGCTCGTCATACTGCGTGTTTGTTTCGTTATGTAACCTCGACGGAATTGACGGCAATCTGAATTTCCCATTCGCAATAGATAATTGTCTTTCCTCTTTTCGCAACTGGTCACCCAAAGGGGCGGCAGCCATCTCCGACTGTTGGCATGTAGCCGCCGGTGGCATTTGATGGGCCTGTTCCGTACTCAACTGCCAGCGTGTTGCCGTCCAATAAGACTGAGGAATCTGAGCCAGGCTTAAAGAGTTTACCTGTAAAGGAATGCCAAATGGAGCCGATCCCTTCAAGCCTGCTATCTTTTCTCTACGCCTGCGTGATCGTGTCGACCCGCTATCACGTCGGGTGCGAGAGTCGTTCGCGCAGGTGATGAAGAGTCGGGAGTCTTGACCCTACAAAGGGAGCCTTTCGCATAATCCGGATCAACTCCCTCGCTAGAATCTTAGGTGACGCACCCGTCAGCGACAATGGGATCTTGCCGAACACGGGCTCATCTTCAGCTACGGAACGAAGAAGATCACACCACTGAGGTATTATAACTTCCTGCCGGAATGCGGCGAGGACCCACTTTCTTCCGTTCTGCCCCATTTCCACCAAGTCCCGCGGATTCCTGAGCAAAGACACGATCGCATGAGCGAGGTCACGTTCATTTCGAATAAGTATACCCGTTCGTCGGTGAAGCACTGTCTCCCGCAGTCCATCCGCCCTAGCTCCCACCACCACAGCTCGCGCAGCCTGGACTTCGATCGCGCTGACGCAAAACGTCTCAGTTGAGCCTGAGCAGTTCGGATTGACCACACCAATGGCACAGCCGCACAAAATCTCTCGTACACGAGCCGGATTTGCTAAGCCCACAAGAGTCACACCCAGTTCTCTAAGCTCCGCACGAGAGTGCCCCAAGTAGGGCGCGATGAAATTTGTCTCGTACTCGGGATCACCTATGCCTAACGTGCCGAACCGATTAGCACCGTACAGCGCGCTACTGCCTATCACCAGTAGTCTTGCATCAGGGCAGCAGGCATGCACTATGGGCCAAGCGCGCGCAAGATGATGGAAACCTTTAGAGTGGGTCAATGCACCGAGAAAACATACGGTCTGCGCTCGTGTATTCCTGTCTACTATCGCTGGTTCTGCAGTGTGAATGGGAGGGAGGGAATTGTGTATAACCACCGTCTTGTAAAACACGGGATGATCTCGCAGCCCATTTGCCTCGGAAGCAGACACGCAGACCAGCCGGCGCACGGCGGGCGACAGCAGGATGTCCATAAAATCGGGCGAGGGTCCATTTTGATCCCAAACCACACACCGAACGCCTAGTCGATCACACATGCTGATTCCAGCTGCCGTATCCTGGTTCGCTCGATTATTGAACACGAGGACGTCCACTTCGGCACGCCGGGCCTCCAACACTGCTTCAGGTAGCCCACCAACCAAGAGTGCCGGTACTACACTCTGGTCTGTCGGAGGCTTGGTGCAGTACAGCACTACTTTGCAATCCTGTCCCGCTAACTCGGCAGAAAGACGTAAAACGGAACCATCTGTCCCGCTCAATGGAAGATCGCCGGCAGCCAGGCCTTTCCAACTCCAGGTCGTGAGTGTCGGTGAATCGGTGTAGACTGCGATTCTCATAAATTCGGTCCCTCTCTGGACAGAAGGCGCGCCAGGACGCTGCGCGCTCGCCGAATCTTCGCTACGATTCTGTCGGCGCTAATCCGCTTCTTGCGTTCTGATGAACGGGCGACATAGGCGTGTTTGCGTTGTGAACGAGGGAGTGTAAACCGCCCTATGATGGCGGAAACGAACGAGCAAGCCGAAGAGCCAAAAGACGAAAAAAGACCTCGGGATAAACCATGCGAATGTATAAATAGCGCTGTAAAGAGTCTGAGACCATATTCCATTGGCCTGAAGAAAGAGGAAGACAAACATCGCCATAAAGTCGCATCGGTTGCGGTTTCGCCAGCATAGACCGAAAGCACATGCATAAGATACAGAAAGTAAGGTGTAAAGACCTGCTACGCCTGGCCACCCAAAGCGGCGGTAGCCATCACCGACTGTCGGCATGTAGTTACCGATGGCTTTTGATGATAAGTTTGTTCCGTATTCAATAGCCAGTGCGTTGCCGTCTCCTAAGTCAGGGGTATCTGAGTTAGATCTAAAAAGTTTAGGTGTAAGGTAATGCCAAGCGGAGCCGATACCCTCAAGCCCGCTGTACGGTATTAAACTGGGCACTTTTAGGAAAACCCCATCAACGTTCATGGCTGTCAGTGCCGTCGCGGTTGCCTCCGTGGATTTTGCGATTGAACTACTAGTTTCCGCATAGTCTTCCAGTGCCGATCGTAGGCCGGACAATCGACCGCTGAGAGTTGTGGCATTGAGAGTCGCCGGGGACCTGTAAATATCGACGACTCCTGCCAATGGCACGAAGACAACGAGCCCGGCCAACAGTGCCAATGTAGCCTTTCGTCTGGAATAACCTCCTGAGACCAGGCCTATCAAGGACACCAATACTGCCATAACGACGATTCCGCGGCTACCATCGAGGGTATAGAGCGTCGCAAAACCGCAAAGCACAAGCATCCACAGCCGCCGCCAGAAGCTGCTGCGGGAACGTGCAGCGAAGTAAGCCAAGAAGTAGAACGTTACCAGAAACACGCTTGAAAAGGCCGATACGAATGATGTAGATGCGGTTGATGCATTAGCATCTCTGTTCAAACGGTTGGATGTTCCACTGAAATAACCATACCCAGTAACAGTCACCCCAACCAACAGCAAAAGCATGCTATAGGTCTTCCAGGACGAACCGTGCCGCCCGAATGAGAGGTCAGAAGCTCTTACTGCACGTCTCTTCACGATCTGTTGGAAAACCGGAGGGAAGACGGCAGCGATTATAGCTAGGCCCAATGCTCCGCCCCATTGGGCGGGCGCCAGTCCCTCCTCGATTGCGGAAAGTTTTCCGATTACATGTATTTGCCAGAGTGGCGAGACGGCGTAACCTAAAAAATGAAAACTATACATCATTATGAACGGCCCGATGTACAGTTCAGAAAAATAGCGACGGTCCAGGCTCCAAAACAGAGGAGCAAAAGAGAGCACAGCCACTGCCCCTCCGTCAATCCGCGCACCAACCGATACCAGTACAGCGCCGAGTACACACCCAACACAGACGAAGATCCAACACCGCATCTGGACGTAACCCAGGCGATGCGATTTCAACTGCGGTTGCTGGAAGGCTTGAAGTGGCCTGGGTGTTAAATTCCGCACAATCTCAGGACCTCGAGCCTGATCCAATGCCGCTCTCCCTTGTTGTAGACAAACAGAGAGCTGAGCAGTAAAACTACTGTGACTGAAAGAGCTACTAGAAGGCTGAATTGCCAGACACCCAGGAACCGTCGGACCATAAGGACCGGGATTCCAATGCCACAAACCACAAGCAGGGGACTTGCTGCAGAGCCAAACATCTCCGATACCGAGCATCTACACAGTCTTCTGGACAAAGCGGGGTATACCAACAGCCCACAGACAACGTCTCCCAGAAGTGAAGCTATTGCGGCGCCGTACACTCCATATCGCGGTACGAGCACAACTGCAAGAACGATGGTGATGAACGCATTGCCGGTGTTCCAGTAGGCGAGGCTCTTGGGGCGGTTAGCGGCGATGAGGCTCCAAGCAGACGTCGTCCAGGCCGAGGCCAAGATCGCTTGAACAAGCAGCAGCGCAAGCAACCTCATGTCAAGCGCAACCCGGTGGCTCGTCCAGGTCCGATATACGACAGGCACAACAAGCCACGCGAGCAACCCGAGCAAAGAGCTGACCAAGACAATTGTCTTCAAAGTCACTCTTGTCAACTGAGCCAGGCCCTCCATGTTCTTCCGGGCAAACAGAAAAGTCATCTCGGGCAAAGCAGGGCCTTGGAATATATTAGGCACATATCCTAGCCCGCCTGCGATCATTCGATGTGTAACGAATGTGACGACAGCGGTCGGACCGCTAAGCGCCGCTAGCACCAGGATCACGCCCTGCTGATTGACCGCATTGGCAACTGTCATCAGCCAGAACAGCAGTGAACCTGTTAAGTGTGAGAGTCCCGCGCGAGCTGCCGTCAAACTGATCCGCAAACTACGGCACGCAGTGATGCGATGCGATGCGTCCAGCACGACAATCACTGTTGTCACCACCCCACAAGCCGCGTATAAGCTAGCATAGACGACCGGCCCAAACGCGAATAAAAGTGCTGTTGCGCCGCAAATGAATCCGCCAAGTCTGCTGTAGGTTCCAATCGCAGTTCCCCGACTGAACAGGCCAACGGACCGGTACGCGACCGCGTAGATTCCGCCAGGTATCCCGAGTAGAACTGCGCCAGACATCAGCAGCAGAATGGCCCAATCATTGCTTTGTAAAACGATCCTCTTTCCCAAAAGCCCCAAGCTAGGAAGAAACGCCGCCGACATCAGAATGGCCGCGAATGCGGCCATTGCAATCGCGAGAAACAGCGACAATCCTTCGGACAGCTTCGCCCTCATGCCTTCTGAGTCACCTTTTGCGAAGTCCATTGCCACAAGATTCCCTATGAAGGTTTGCCCACCAAGATCAAGCAGGCTCAGATAGGAGACCAGCGCTGTCAGCGAGAGCCACCGGCCGTATGTGTTCGGCCCCCAGGCACGCAGGAATAGCGGGACCAACAGAAGAGGCGTCAGGCTAATAACAGCCTGGCCCAAAACCATCTGCCAGAGGCCATTACGGAACCGATCGGCGGCTGCAGCACGCGAGAAAGGCGTGTGGTCCGACGGCGCCCCAGTGTCAGGCACCCTAGGTTGAAAAGATGTTGCGGAAACCATTTCTAGTGAGTTGCTCCTTGCAGAATCCCAGGATCAATGATGCGCAGGAGTTGCTTTGCGCGCTCAATCGTCGTGTTTTCACTCGCCCACCTCAGCGTAGCTGCTTGCAGTTGCTCGTATCGTGTATCGCTAATGCTGCTGATTTGCCTCTGCAGATCATTGTAGTCATGGTAAACAATGCAATTTTCCTTGCTTAGACCGTGTGGCGCACAGGTTGCTGGCTTTCTATCAAGATCACGAAAGCATAGTACGCATCCGTTTGCTGCGAGTTCATAGTGACGAAGACAGTCCCACCCCGCGCGCTTCATTGTTATCCCAAAACGTGACTCCTGCAGATCACGGTAGTATGCGGCTTGGGATAAAAACGGCGGAATAATACTACTGTTTGGCAAGTGTGTTGCTACGTCCGGGTCTACGATGTGAGTGGCAAACTGCTTCTGCTTGGGTGGGCACTGAGTCAGAACCATTTCTGCGGGAATCGAGAACGCAATTGGGCGAATGTTTCGGGGCGGTTGAAGCCACTTGCACAACCCTTCCGGACAAAGGCGATAAAAGCGATAGTGTAAGGTGCGCGGCGTCAATTCTCTCTTGAAGTAAAGGAACCGATTGGCACGCGGCAAGAACCAATGACTGGGGTGTCTCCACCACTTTCCCGCATACGGATACATCGATTCAGCGTCAGCTCCGTCGAGGAGGGCTGTTTTCTTAGGATCAAGCATGGGCGCAAGCTGAATGAATCCGCCGAAATCCCGATGAATATCACCGAAGATGACCAGATCGAATTCGCCCTGCTCAATGCGCCAGTACAGGTTATGACGACAAGCCTCAAAGTCATCCATCAGGCCATACAGAGTGAACCCCCCACCGCGAACATGCCGCTTGACCACCTCTGGACAACCTCGGTACAACCTCTCAGCCTTGGGGAAATCGATCAGATTGACTCCGGATAATGATCGTAGACCGTGAAGTATCCCGTCGGAAAGGTAGTCCTCTGCGGACGATGTCAAAAAGGCGATGTTCATTGTATGGACTCGGCGAATACACGTTGTCGCATGAAGAAACAAGATCGTATTAACGAGTTAGAGGTAGGTTGTGTCATAAGTTGGTATTAACAGTTGCGTCGCGCATCCTCTCGCTACACTCTAGAAGTACGCCTCGATGCTTGCTTTATCACTCGGACTTCTGATAGTGCCCGTAGCTGTAATACCCATAGTAGGAGTAGCCATCCGAAGAGGTGTTTTGGCTTACCTGGTTCAGAACAACACCAATGATATTGGCCCGCAGCCTATTTAGTACCGAAATCACCTCGGCAACGGCCCCGCGCCTGGTTTCTCCGGCCCGGCTG
>Ga0182030_10012106_pt1 | contig 17339 bp, 14 predicted proteins | sample 812S3MmetaG_FD_121299 | JGI IMG/M metagenome (GOLD analysis project Ga0182030, IMG submission 121299) | Permafrost microbial communities from Stordalen Mire, Sweden - 812S3M metaG (Illumina Assembly) | ecosystem: Environmental > Terrestrial > Soil > Wetlands > Permafrost | place: Sweden...
AGGCCTGGGGACAGTTGCTCACCAAGCACGCCAATCCGCTCATCTGCATTTCCACCTCGGCGCAACTAACCTTGATCCAACGGCCCCCGGAGCCGCAGACCGGCCCGACGGTCAGTTCCCCCGACCTAGCCGCCTGGTACAGGACCCTGCCCGGGCTGCCTCCCGCGAAGCAGATGTACCTGGGGCCGTCGCTAACCTCTCCTTTTTGGGGAGACGTCGCCGCCGCCCTGGCAGTCACGCACGTAATCGAAGGAGCGGGGCTCACGCCGGAGGCTCTGCCGGAATCGGCGATCCAGTTGCCCGCTCTCAACCAGCGGAACCTGCTCCTGTTTGGCCGTCCCGGGTTCAGTAACACCATCGATCTGTACCTGCGGGACAAGCCGTTCCGGGTCACCATCCCCGGCGAACAACACGCGACCGTAATCTGGAACGTGAATCCTAAACCGGGCGAGCCCGCTGAATACGACGCCCACTCGCAGCCCGGCGCCGGGATCGGGCAAACCGCATACGGTCTGATCACGGTGATGCCGAACGGAGGGAACGGCAATCTCAAAGCGGTGGTATTCTCGGGCACCCTCTCGCCCGGAACACAGGCGGCGGCCGAGTTCTTTTCGTCCGCTAAACAGCTAAGAGGGCTGTTGAGTTTGTTTCGTAAGGAAGGATATTCGGGCTTTCCGGCTTCGTATCAGGTGGTGGTGCGGTCCAATGTATTCGACACGTCGGCTCTGGACGTCCAATACGTTACCCACCGGGTGATCTCGAAGGGATGGAATTGAGTCCACGCTGAAGGTGGGGCAGGCGAGCACCGCCTGCCCCACCCGCGAAGCTCACTGCAAATTCCACGACGTCAGGAGTTCCGCATTTGGAAGGCGCCAACGAATCGGCCTGAGCCACTGTTTTGCAATCTGCCGCCCCCCATGGCGTAATGGCGTGGCGGCCAGGACTATCGGGTGATGGAAAATGGCGCAACCCCGCGCCGCCTTGCTATCGCGCCGTAACCTGAGTTGCCAGACTCGGCGAACCATCCACCAACACCACCAGAGGAACCTGCCAGCCGGCGAACGACTGCGTCACCGCGAACTGAATCTGAAACACCCCCCCGCCTACCGCCGCGACGTTGAGAACCGCCATCGGTACGCCGGAAAGTGTCACCATCACGCGGCTCGGCGTAGTGACGATCCCCGCATCGACATTCGTCACCTGTACGGTGACCACGTCGCCCGGGTTGACCGCTTGCACCCCCGCACCCAACGCGTTTGAGACCGCACCGGCAGCGCCAGGCGAAACGTCGATCACCGCCGGGGGACTGTCGATCTGCAGGTATACCGGAAGAGCGCTGGCCGCTCCATTGTTCACCTGAAGGGTAGCCGGACCAACCGGGAATCCAGCCGGTATCTGGAAATTGATCTGGTTCGGAGCCGCATACAGCACCGGCGCCGCCACACCGTTCAGCAGGACCTGCGCTCCGCTGGGCGAGAGCGCCAGGTTCGACCCGAAGATCGAACCGTAATCGGCGTCATGCAGCACCGTGGCGTAGCTCACGGCGTTATACACCGGCAGCGCCAGTGTCGGCAAATTGACGTTCGCCGGCTGTACCTGGAATGCCGCCGGCTGGGAGACCACCTGAAATCCGGAGATCACGTTCACCGTGCTGGCCGCGATGGCGGCATTGTTCGCCACTACCACGTCCGCCACCAGGTGCGTTGGGCTCAGCACCCATACCCTTCGCACGGCGATGTCGCCGGTGCCAAATCCCACGGTCACCTGGCCGCGAGTGAAATCGGTGTTGCTGGCAGTGATGTCCACCATCGAGGCAGTGCCGTCCAAATTGAAGCCGGCAGGCAAAGCAGGAGGGTTGATGGCGGTGATTTGCGGCGCGTTGGCGGGCGGGTAGGCGTAGGTCACGGGGTTGGCCGATTGCAGCAGCATGGAGTTCTGATTATCGGCCGTAAACACCGTCACCATGGCATTCTGGCCGCTGGCCCCCTGCGGCGGCATGACGGTGATGGCGCCGTCGCTGGCGTCGGTGGCCGCAAACGGTACGGTGACCGCGGCCTGCAGTCCGTCGAAGAAGATGCGGCTGTCCGCCGTCAGTCCGGCGGCCGCTACCGTCACGCTGCCATCCCCGTTTTGGGTCAGCGAACCAATCGCCGGGGGTCCGTTCCTCACGACGTCGATGGCGTCGGGCAGCACATAGAGATCGGTGCCCTGGGTGGTGGAGAAGGTCATCGCCAAGTGGCGCGGCCCGGCCGTCAGCCCACCTTGATTGAGAAAATCCATCACCACGTAGCCGTCATCCATCTGGATATCGCTCGAAGGCGCGGTACCCGGCCCCAGCAGGGTCGCCGTCAGCGGTTGGGGCGTGGTTGGCATGCTGTTGGCGGCTGCGAATATGCGCAGATACTGCTGACTGGTGGTGGCGTAAGCGGGACTCAACCAGATGGGCGTTGGATCATACGAGTATGTGCGGCTCGATGGGTCGAGAAACGCCCAGGTCACCACGTCGAAGACCGGCTGGGAACTGCGCGGCTGCACCGCGAAATCCCCGGTAAGCGCCTGCCCGGCTGCCACATTAAAGGTAGTGGCTTGCGTTACGTCGGTGGTGCCGGGATAGAAGACCGTCTGGAAATAGCCGGTGGTCGGCACGTAAGGCAGTCCGGCCGCGTTCACCGGCAGGGCCAGACCATAATCCGTGGTGGTTTGAACCGCGTCCTGCGGCAAGGGATGCACGTAAAGCAGGTACTGGCCCGGAGTCAGACCGTTGATGGTGTAGCTGCCGTCGGGATTGGTCAGGGCACTCACCGCCGGACCTACCGGCTGGATGGCCACTACCGAGGCCATATTCCACGGCTGGCCAGTGGTATTGGTCACGACGTGCCCGGAAATGGAGCCGCTGCCGGCCATCCAGTTGACCGTTCCGTAGAGCTCCGAAATGGCCGAAATGTCATCCGCATCGATAGGCCGCGCCCGCGACGTGTTGCGAATGACCGCCTGCGACATTGCCGCGGCCGTCCAGGTGTGCTGCAAGCCCAAGGCATGGCCGAATTCGTGGACCGCGGTGGTGTAGAACTCCTCCAGGTAGCTGGGCATCTGACCGTATTGCAGGTTCGGATTGGTGCTATTGGTCAGGATCACCAAGCCGCGGGAAATCGGGATGAACTGGCCGTTCTGTCCAGTGCGGACCGTTGCCGTAGGCGATACCGTCGGGGCGCCAAGACCCAGGATGCCGGGCGCCAGTTCCTCAAACACCACATCGGCGGCAGGTGTCGCGGAAACCTGGTTCGAATTGTACGTCTCCAGCCCGCCAAAGGCCACCCGCAGATCCGAACTGGCCACCGAATTCCACGCCTCGGCAGCCTGTTTCACCTCGCTCAGCACCGAGCCGAAGGAATCGTTCGAGCCATAGGAGACTAAACCGGCGTCGCTCACGAAAAAGGTGATGGTCTTATTCGGCAGCGCCGTCAGGTCGAAGGCCTCCGGCACGGGAACATACGGGGCCTTGCCGGTCAGGAAGTGTACGTAGTGGTAATAAGCGCTCGATGGCGTCACCAGCAGCAACACGGCGGCCGCGATCGCCAGAACACGCGCCTTGGGGGGTTGTCGCATCATCTATTTCGCCGTCCCCGGGGCCGTCACCAGAGCGCCGCTCAACAAGGAGTCGATACGCGAGCGCAGTTCGCTCAGATGCATGGTTAAGATCTGGTTTTTCACCTGTTTGCCGGTGCCACGATCAAGCATTACTTCATGGCTCGAGGCACGCGTGGTCAGGGGATCGGCCGCGCCGCCGGGGGCCACCGAGAAGAGACCTTGAGTCAGACCCAGCACCTGCGTGGCGCCGGATTTCCCGGTCCACAGGAAGAAAACATATTCGTCGCCGGCATTAAATTGCGGCACACCGGCAAAAGTCTGGCGTGCGTTGTTCACCACTCCGCCGGGCAACTGGATTTCAACCGCGGTGCGCGCCGGCCCCTTGAGAGTGTCGCTCACCTGGATCCGGTAGTGGGTGTAGACGATCGGCCCACTGGAGGCCGCATAGGAATTCAAAACCTTGCCTCGCACAATCATCGTGGACTTGAGGATCATTTCGTCCAGACTCAGCCGCTCCAGGGTTGCCGCCGGGAGCGCCACCGCGCAGTAAGCCAGGGTCAGCATGGAAGAGATCAGCGTAGAGAACGGGAAAGGCTTCACGGACGTACCTTTTGCACTTGGCATACCAATCAATCGGGATGATTTAAAAGCAGGTTACAGCCCGGTTCAGAGCCGCTTCCGGGTTTCTCGGACACGGCCGCTGAGACAGGCTGTCCCAGAAACACGAAGACCATTCTACGTTTTGCCCGGCCTCACAATCAACATGGGCACATCCAAATGGTGGCGCACCGGGTTGATGGTGTTGCCGAAAATCAGGTCTTTCAAGCCGCCGTGGCCGTGCGCGCCCATGATCACCAGGTCGGCATTCACCTGGCGGGCATAGCGCACGATTTCCTTGTCCGGCTGGGGCGAATGAGTGATTGAAGTTTCCACGGTAAGCCCTTGCGCCCGCAACAGTTGCGCGATGCGCTCCAGGTATTGCTCACCCAATTCCGTTTCCACCGTGGAAGCCGCCTGTCCGTAGACTTGGCTGGTCACGCCCTCCTCCACATGCAAGAGATACAGCTTGGCCGCGTGCATGTGCCCCATGGCTGCGGCGTGGCTCACGGCCAGGCGGTCGAGCGCCGTATGGTCGAGGGTCACCAGGATGCGCCGGTATACCAGCGAGGCGGTTTCGGCCACCGCTTCCGGCAGTACCACCGGCGCGCGCCCATATTTGCTCCAGCGGCTGATCAGCGGTTCCGCCAGAATCCACACCAAGAGCAGCGCCACGCCCGCGGCGGCCGGAATGGTCACGATCCGGATGGCTGTCCGCCACGGACCGGCGTTCCCCATCCACTCGACGATGGCCTGTCCCGCCAGCCAGAAGTTCAGGCCTAGAATGACTGCGGCGCAGCTCCACGCCAGCACTTTCACCCAGCCGCGATTGGCAAACGAACCCATTCGGCGGCGGTCGTTGGTGAAGTGAATCAGCGGGATCACCGCGAACGGCAACTGCATACTGATGATCACCTGACTCAGCAGCAGCAGATCCAGGGTGGAGCTGTCGCCCATGAACCGGATGGTCAGGGCGGCCGGAATAATGGCCAGGGAGCGGGTGATCAGGCGGCGCATCCAGGGCCTCATGCGAAGGTTGAGGAAACCTTCCATAGTGATCTGGCCTGCAAGGGTTCCGGTGAGTGTCGAAGACTGTCCGGAACAGAGCAGCGCCACGGCAAAAATCACTCCGGCGAAGGTGGTGGAAAGCAGCGGCACCAGCAGTTCCTGCGCCTGTTGAATCTCGGTGACCACGATGTGGTGCTTGAAGAAGACCGCCGCCGCCAGCACCAGGATGGCGCAATTGACGAACATGGCGCCGTTGAGCGCCACCACCGAATCGATGAGGTTGAACCGGCAGGCCGCGCGCTTGGCCTTTTCGTCGTGACCGATGGACCGCGTCTGCACCAGCGCCGAATGCAGGTAGAGATTGTGGGGCATCACGGTGGCGCCCAGGATCCCGATGGCCAGGTACAGGGTGTTGCTGTTGATCCGCGGCTCCAGCCCCTTAAAGAGCTCGCCCCAGGCGGGCTTTGCCCAGAAGACCTCAATGCAGAAACAGGCGGCGATCACGGTGATCAGCGCCAGAATAAACGCCTCGATGGTGCGGATTCCGAAGCTCTGAAACGCCAGCAGCAGCAGCGTATCGGCGCCGGTAAGGATCACGCCCAGCAGCAGCGGGATGCCGAACAGCATCTTGAGTGCAATGGCCGCGCCCAGGACCTCGGCCAGGTCGCAGGCCGCGATGGCAATTTCGCACAGCCCCCACATGGCCAGGGTGACGGGCCGCGGGTAGGTCTCGCGGCAGGCCTGCGCCAAGTCGCGCCCGGAGACGATGCCCAGGCGCGCGGCCAGTGTTTGCAGCAGGATAGCCATGCCATTCGACATGACCAGGACCCACAGTAGTCGATAGCCGAAACGCGCGCCGCCTTCCAGGTCGGTGGCCCAATTTCCGGGGTCCATGTAGCCCACGCTGACCAGGTAGGCTGGCCCCGCGAAGGCGAACATGCGCCGCCAGAAGGATAGCTGCGAAGTGCCGACGCTGGAATGCACGTCCGCCAGGGAGCGCGAATCCCGGGGCGAGTCGGTCGAGCTTGCCATGTTTGAGCTTAACTATAGTTAAGCAACTGCGTAAGGGGAAGTCAACTCATTTGCCAGGGCGACAAGGAGGTCTGAGACTATGGACTGGGCGGTATGGACGAGGCTACAAAGAGGCGAGCCCTATTTCGGGGACGGGCTACATAACCTCGAAATTCAACTCGGTGGAGCGGAACGGAGTTTCGAGGTTATGTAGCCTGTCCCCGAAATAGCCGACTAAATCGCCGGCAGCGGTACGCGCAGTCTACCCTGGAAGATTTCCGCGAACGCCGCCAGGATTTCGTCGTGCAACAGGCCGTTGTCGGCCAGGAGGTGGTCCGACGCCGTCACGCTCAGCGGCCCGCCGGTCATTTCCGAGACCCTGCCGCCGGCTTCCTGCACCAGCAGCGCGCCGGCCGCGATATCCCACGGCTTCAGCCCGAATTCCCAGAAAAAGTCCAGCCGGCCCGCTGCCACAAACGCCAGGTCGAGCGCCGCCGACCCGGTGCGGCGCACGCCGTGTGACGCCATCGCCAACTGGTAGTAAAAGTGAATGTTGATATTGTGGTGCCGCTTGCGGCTGGGGAAGCCCGTGGATGCCAGGCTCTCGCTCACCCGCGCCACCGCGGACGCGCGGATCCGGTGGTTGTTCAGAAAGGCTCCGGCCCCGCGCTCGGCAGTGAAAAGTTCGTCGCGGACGGGGTCGTAAACCACTCCGGCAATCAGTTCGCCGGCGCGCTCCAGCCCCATGGAGATGCAAAACATGGGAAAGCCATGGGCGAAGTTGGTGGTGCCGTCGAGCGGATCCACAAACCAGCGGTATTCCGACGCACTCTCCACGCCGCCACCCTCTTCCGCCACAATGGCGTGCGCGGGAAAATGCGACCGCAGGCGCTCCACGATCAGCTTCTCGGAAGCGCGGTCGGCCTCGGTAACCAGGTCGAACTCGCCCTTGATTTCGAACGGGATGTGCCGCCGGTGGTAATTCGCCACCAGCCGGCCGGCTTCGCGGGCGATCTCTACGGCTGTCTCCAGGAGGTGCATACGCCGGCCGCGGCCCTAAGCCACTTCCTGAATATATTTGATGTCGTGCTTGAAAATGAAGAGGTTGGGTTCGCCTTTACGGGTCAGCCGGATGAACGACTGATCGTAGTATTCGATGGTCCCCGCCACCTCCTCGCCATCTTCCAGCTTCACCCGGACAGGCGTGGCATTTTCGATGAGGTGCTTGAGGTACTTGGCTTCCTCAAACGTCTGTTCCGGCGCGCGCGCGGATTTTGCAGCCTGCTGTGGAATATTCACTTCTTCTTTCTTCCTGCGGGAGTACCCGCGGTCGGTGCATTTGAAGAGCGGTCCGCGCCCTCCGCCTCTCCATAATAGCCATTCCGCGCGGAAACCAGCAAATCCGGTAGCTCCACCTTCACTTCCAGCTTGTGAAACGGATTCTTCGGCAACGGCACGTTCGTGGGGTAGAACGCCAGGTAATACTGCGTCCGCAATTCGCCGATGATGTCGCTGAATGCCTTGTCCAGTTCCTTGCCATAGCTTGGAAAGAAGGTCCGGCCACCGGTACCCTGCGCCATGAAAATCAGGGAGTGCTCGCCGCCGGTGTTGCGTCCCGCTTCGTTGGTAATCGGCACCACCACCACCGGGTAGATCACCGCATCGGCAAACTGCGCCGCCTTCAAGGACTTCTGGATGTCCATGGTGCTGGTGGTATTGCCGCCGTCGCTGATCACCACGATTACTTTGCGGCCCGCTCTTTCTTCTAACTCGTGTGCGCCGAAATAGAGAGCGTCGTAAAGCGAAGTTCCACCTGAGCCGTGGACCGACTTCAAAGCGGTATCGAGCGAGGGATAGTTGTGGGTGAAGTGACGGACCTCAGTCACGTCGGAGTCGAATGTGAACAGTGCCACGGCGTCTTCCGGATTGCCTTCCGACAGCAGGGCGTGCAGGAACTTGCTGGCGGAATCGGTCTCGTACTTTAAGTCCTTTGCCGTGGAGCCGCTGACATCGATCATTAAAGCGATGGATAAGGGCTGCGAGGTCTGCCGCTCGAAGACCCGGATCTCCTGCGGAATACCGTTGTCCAGGAGCTTGAAATCGGATTTCTGCAGGGTCCCCACCAGTTCGCCCTTGGAGTTCTTCACCGAGGCGATGACGTGGACCTGCGTGACGTTGTCGCGGAAGACCGTGGGCGGCTGCGCCAACAGGGCACCGCCGGAAACTACCGCCATGGCAGCGGCAATCGCGACCCCATTGCGTTTATCCAGCCACCGGTACATTGCTGTCCCACTCTCCTTCCACCCAGACCTCACCGTCCACGAAATGCTCTTTCTTCCAGATAGGGACCCGCTTCTTGAGACGGTCGATGGCTTCCCGCGCAGCCTCGAAAGCCGGCCCGCGATGGGGGGCGGTAACGACGATCGCCACGCTGGTTTCGCCAATCAGCATGCGGCCCAGGCGATGGACCATGGCAATACGGCCAACTTCATACTGGCCAACGATTTCCAGTCCAATACTCAACATCGTGTTGAGCGCCATCGATTGGTAGCATTCGTAGTCCAGACAGCGCGTGGCGCGGCCTTTGGTATTGTTGCGGACGGTGCCCTCGAAGGTGACCACGGCGCCTTCCGCACCGGTCAGCAGCCGGGCGATCACGGCGCGCGTGTCGATGGCATGGCAGACCAATGCGAAATAGTGACCGTCCCGGCAGATTTCGGCGGGGGCTGCGGTTCCACCACTCACCGGCGGCAGAAAGGCCACTTCGTCACCTTCAGTAAGGGTTGAAGAAAGTTGGGCAAATTCTTGATTATGCGCCACTACGATACTTGGAGCCAGCTCCCGCAAGCGCGGATGGCGGGCGGCGTAGGTATCGAACACGGCGCGCAGGTCGGACCCCGGGGGGAAGTCGGCATCTTCCGACGGACGACCCACCAGTTCCTTCAGCATCCCGAAAAACAGCACTCGCACTCGCATCGTGAGCTTGTTAAGGTACAGTCTAACAGACGGTTGCAGCCGTTCCGGGGTTGCGGCGGGTTACAATACTTCCGTCCATGAAACCTTCCACCGAAACGCGCCTGCGCGTGCGCTATGCCGAGACCGACCAGATGGGCGTGGTCTACTACGCCAACCATTACATATGGATGGAAGTGGCCCGCGTGGAGCTGTGCAAGGCCCGCGGCTTCAACTATCGCGATATGGAACAGGAGGACGGCATTTTCATGGCCGTGGCGGAGTCCGCCTGCCGCTACCGCGCGCCCGCCCATTTCGACGACGAAATCATCGTGAAAAGCTGGATTGAGGATGCCAATCCGCGGATGGTCACCATCCATTACGAGATGCGTCTGGCGGGCGGCGGCATCCTGCTCGCTACCGGTCATACGCGGCACGTCTTCGTGAATCGCGAGATGCATAAAGCGCGTCTGCCGGAGAAATACCACGCCATGTTCGGCATCTCGCGGCGGTAGTGTTTCACAGCGCGGCTGGCTATTGACTGTTGGCTTCCCTGGCGCGCCTGCGGTGCGTGTTGAAAACAACGGCCGGGAAAGCAGTCAATGGGTCGACTTCAGCGATTGTTGCGGCGAAGCTGCCTTACGCCGCAACCCCTAAGGAGCGGTTAAGAAATAAACTTGCCTCACGCGCGCGGCTCGCGAAGGTCACATTGAAAGGCAGGCACTTACCGAGCCGCGACCGCAAGGGAGCGGGGGTTGCCACCGATTTGTGCGAGTCCCACTCTCGTCTGCGGGGCGCCCTCTGGGCCGGAGACTTATCTCGGCGCTCCGGGACGTTCGACGCCGCTCCCCGAAGTCGCCCCGCAATTTCAGAACTCCTGATGTCGTGGAATTTGCAGTGAGCCCACAGGCGGGGCAGGCGGTGCTCGCCTGCCCGCCCGCGCCGAATTAGTTAGTTTCTGTCATGAAACTCCGGCTCGTACGGGCAAGACCGCTCCCTGGCGGGGTGCCCTCTGGGCCGGGCTCAGTAACAAGTCCCGTGGAATTATCGCTGCGTTTTCCGAGCCGCGCGCGCAAGCAAGCGGTCCTCGCCATTTTCCAGAGTTTCGCGACAGAAACCAGTTAGGCCCGCGGCTCGAATAGGATCGAGCGAAGGCGAGCACCGCCTGCCCCACCCACGAAGCTCTCGCCATCGAAAGGAATGGCTCAGCCCATTTTCCCTGCCGGGCTGGAATTGCGGGGCGACATCAGGAGTTCTGAATTTCCGCCCGGCGGTGAAAAACGGGCCGGGCAGTTGCGATGGCCCGCAACTATTGTTACCCTTTTTTCGGCGGGACAGGAGCATCCATGAGCGAATCGAATATCACCAAGGCATACGAACTCGCGCGCGAGAAATATGCGGAATTGGGCGTCGACACCGAGGCCGCACTCCGGAAACTGGCGACGTTTCCGATCTCGCTGCACTGCTGGCAGGGCGACGATGTGGGCGGCTTTGAAAAACCCGGAGCGACCCTGTCCGGCGGCGGCATCCAGGCCACCGGCAACTATCCCGGCAAAGCCCGCACCGTTGAGGAACTGCGCCGCGATATCGAAGCCGCACTGCGCATGGTTCCCGGCGATCACCGCCTGAATCTCCACGCCAGCTACCTCGAAAATGGCGGCAAGTTCGTGGACCGCGATGCCATCGAGCCGCGGCACTTCCAGGGCTGGATCGATTGGGCCAAACAAAACCGGCTGGGCCTGGACTTTAACCCCACTTACTTTTCTCACCCCAAGGCGGCCGATGGCTTCACGCTGGCGCACGCCGACCCCGCCATCCGCGAATTCTGGATCCAGCACGGCATTGCCTGCCGCAAAATCGGCGCGGAAATGGGCCGGCAACTCGGCACAGCGACGGTTACCAATGTCTGGATTCCAGATGGCTACAAGGACGTTCCCGTCGACCGCACCGCTCCACGCCAGCGTCTGGTGGAGGCGCTGGATCGGATCTTCCGCGAAGAAATCGACCCGCGCGTGAACCTGGACGCGGTGGAAGCGAAGCTATTCGGCATCGGCGCGGAAAGTTACACCGTGGGGTCGTTCGAGTTTTACCTGGGTTACGCGGTATCGCGCGGCAAGCTGCTCACCCTGGACGCGGGACATTTCCATCCCACCGAGAAGATCTCGGAGAAAATCTCTTCGGTGTTGATGTTCTGCCCGGGGCTGCTGCTGCATGTCAGCCGGCCGGTGCGCTGGGACAGCGACCACGTGGTGATCCTGGATGACGAGTTGCAGGCCATCGCCACTGAGATCGTGCGCAGCGGAAAGCTCGACCGGATCCACATCGGCCTGGACTATTTCGACGCCTCAATCAATCGGGTAGCCGCATGGGTAATCGGAACGCGCAACATGATTAAGGCGCTGCTGTTCGCCCTGCTGGAGCCCACCGGCACGTTGCAGGACTTGGAGTTGAAGATGGACTTCACCCAAAGACTGGTGCTGCTCGAAGAGTTGAAGAGCCTCCCGTGGCCGGCCGTTTGGGACTATTACTGCGCGCAGAAGGGCGCGCCCGTGGGCATGGATTGGCTGCGCGAAATCCAAAAATACGAGAAGGATGTGCTGGCCAATCGCGAGATCACCGCGGTAACAGCGTAAGTTCTCTTGTATCCGCCCGGGAGAGGAGTATCCTCTATCTGGTTTCTGGCGCGAAACTGCTGCGCGGCGGAGCAGCACCGCTCCCTTGCGGGGTGCCCTCTGGGCCCGGCTCGGTAACAAGCCCCGTGGAATCATCGCTGCGTTACCGAGCCGGGCCCAGAGGGCACCCCGCAAGGGAGCGGTTTCTTGAGTCTTGCGACAGAAACTATCCAGGGATCGGCTATCAAAAAGTCAGGGCAGGGTTACTCTCACGGTTCTGGCCGCTGTTGGATGCGCCGCGGCGCAACAGGCGGCGGTGAAGTTACAAGGGTTTTACGATGGCGGCACGTGGGCGCCACAACTGTACCGGAAGTATCCCTACTATTACGGCCTCTATCAAACTCGCCCGGCAATTCCTGCCTGGCGGTGAAAATGGGCTGGGCCATTCCTTTCCTTGGCGAGAGCTTCGCAGGTGGGGCAGGCGGTGCCGCCTGCCCGCCCGCACTGAATCAGGCCCGCTGTTCGAATAGGATCGAGCGAAGGCGAGCACCGCCTGCCCCACCTGGGGGCTCACCGCAAATTCCACGACATCGGGAGTTCTGAACTTCAGCCAGTTCGTGCCGCACTTATTCGACTGACTGACTGCCCGCTCTACCCGAGGAAGCCGAGCTTCCGCGAGCCGAAGTTCGTAAAGTTCGGGAACACCGTCGACAGCGCCGAATCGGGAATCCCGAACCACGAAGCGAGCGTCGCACCGTACTGATCGATCGCCGTTGTGGGAATCCAGCGCCCGCGCGTGTCGGTGTCGTTAGGGCCGCCCAGTTGGAAAGCGGGGAAGGCGCCGTAAATCTGCCCACCTTGCACCGCGCCGCCGGCTACCATGTGATGGCCTCCCCAGGCATGATCGCTGCCGTCAGTGGTGGTGGGCTGAAACGTGCGGCTGAAATCCGACTCCGTGAACGTGGTCACATCCTGCGCCACACCCAATTCTTCGGTCGCCGCGTAGAACGCCGCGATCGCCTGGCTCAATTGCGGATAGAGCGTGTTGTGCGCCTCAATCTCGCCCGCGTGGGTGTCGAACCCGCCCAGCGAGCAGAAGAAAATCTGCCGGCTCATTCCCAGATAGCTGGCCACCTGAATGACCTGCGCCACCTGCTGCAACTGCGCTCCGAGCGAGGTCGCCGGGAATTGCGTCTTGAGCGCAGCGCCCTTCGCCAGCGCCTGCCCCAGCGCGGTGGCGTCGCCCATGCTGTTGGCCAGAGTGTTGTTGGCCGCCTGCGCCAGCGCGATACCCGAGTCGAGCTTCAGCAGATTGTTCAGCGCGCTCCATCGCGCCTGCGATGGCGTCGACGAATTGAATCCCGAAAGCTGCAGCGTTCCGCCCGGCGCCACGGCTACCGGTTGGGTGGAAGCGCCGGCGCCGAGCAGGGAATTTCCGGCCACCGAAAAGAAGACCGGAAAGCTGGACGCGTTGATCTTCTGCGACTCCATGTAATCGGCCACGCGGCCGCCCCATCCGGTGGGACTGTTGCCTTGCGCGATGGAAGTTTGCCATTGCAACTGCTGGTCGGAGTGCGAAAACAGGTTCAGCGGAACGGGCGTCTGTTGCGACTGGTATTGCGTCCGCGTCAACGGCTGCACCAACGACCCCACGTTTGCCACTACGGCCAGCTCTTTGGACGAAAACATGCTGGCCAGCTCGGGCAGCTTCCCGTGAAAGGCGTACGGCGCGTTGGCTTTGCTGTAGACCGTCGGCGTCAACTCCGGCGCGGTCAGCGCCAGGCTGCCGCGAATGGACGTGTAAGCCTGGTAACTGGCGTCATCCATGGGGATGATGGTGTTGTTCGAATCGTTGCCGCCGAACAGGAACACGCACACCAGCGCGCGATAGCCGGGGCCGCTTTGCGCCATCGCGGGCAACAACCCGAACGGCCGCAGCGCCAGCGATCCTACTGAAGCCGTGGCGGCTTGAATGAATCCTCGACGTGTAAACATGATGCCTTCCCCTTACTGGACCACCTGATATTCGCTGGACGTCAGCACGATGTAGAGCGCGGCCTGCGCCTTGGCTGTAGGCGTACCCGCGGCGTTGGCCGCGTCCGTGGCCGCCTGCCGGAGGTTCAACGACATTCCGCCGTGCACGAAAATGGAAGCGATATAGTCGAGCAGATTGTTGACATTCGCCGCCCGGGCGACGAACGGCGATAGGTCCACCGTGGTCGTTTTGTCGAGCGTCGCGTAGAGCGCCTTGGCGATGGAATTGGCCCGGTCCGCCGCGGTCTGGGTGGAATAGATCTGAAACTCGGGACCGAGCAGGCCGCCCTGAGTCCGGTTCTGCGGCGAGAAATAGCTGAATACGCTGGGCGCGTCGAACAGATCCTGGCTCATTTCGTTGGCGTAGTAATTCAGCGAGTTCGCCGCGCCCAGCGTCCCATTGAGTCCGCGGACCAGATTCGCGAGAAACAGAACCGGCTCCCGCAGATGGCCGAAGGTGGCATTCACCGGCGCGCTGGGATTGTCGCCGGCGCGGGCTTCCGTGTCGGTGAGAATCGCGGCGATCACCGATTTCATATCGCCCTTGGTGGTCGTAAACACCTGCGCGACGCGCTCGATATAGGCCGCGCTGGGATTGCTGGTCACCATATGCTGGATCAGTTGCTCACTGACGAACGGCGCCATGGTCGGCTGCGCCATCAGCGCGTCCAGCAGGCTTTCCAGGTCCTGTTCCGCGCTCTGCCCGGCCGGAATAGTCACGTTGTTGAAGATTGCCTTGCCGGTGGTATCGTGCTCGGCCTCCACGGCAAACATCTGGCCGAAATAATAAGGAGGATTATTGGGTTTTGCAGTGGCGTTCGGTGCGGTGGGGTAAGTCCAACCGGTGAGGACTTTCGCCATGTTCGTTACCACCGCCTGATTGTAAGTTGGGAGCGGGTTGCCACTGGAGTCGAGCTGAGGGCTGCCATCGGGATTCAACTCAGTAAGTCCCAATGTGAAAAGCTGCATCAGTTCGCGCGCGTAATTTTCGTTGGCCGCTGTCCCTTTCGCCGGGTTCGCCTTGTTATTATTCGCCATGTTCAAGTAAGTCCCCATGGCGGGACTCAGGGTCACGGCTTTGACGATATCGCGGTAATTGCCAAAGGCGTTGTCGCGGAAGATTCTCCAGTAAGGAGGGAATGCATATGCCGGATGATCGGTGATATGCGACACCACCCAGATTTGCGAAAGGACGAACGCCACGCGCTGCCGCAATTGGTCGGGTCCGGTCGCGGTGTTCTGAAAGAAGGCGGCAGTGACGGGTGTGAGATCGTTATTCGATTTGCCGTCGGAGCCCAGTATGGCCTGGTCGGGCAGATCCGACTCTTTGGCTGTAAACTGGGCGGCGAGCCAGGCGGCGATCCCTGTCTGCTGGAGCGACGCGATGGATCCGGGTATCGGCCCCCATGTCGCCTGATCCAGGAAACGCGCCGCGGCGCGCTCCGTCATCACCGGTGCTGTGGCTGTCTGGCTGAATCCGGCACAGGATATCAACAGCAGACAGAAGAAATGTTTCATGCCTCCCCCTCGTCGCTCACAATTGTTTGAACACGCACGCTTGCGGAAAGTATCGGTTCAAATTTGGCGGCAATGGAGAAGTGGGGCTTGTAAGACCTGTTGCCGGGGATTCGGACGGCAGTGGGGCGGACGGCCTGGTCCGGCGGGCCCGGTTGTGGCCAGCCTTCCTCTCGATGCGAAGCTGAAAGACGTAGGGCGCCTCGACGGTGCAGATGATGACCAAGTCCTTAGTTATAGTTATGGCAAACTGTCAGATCTCAAGATGCGGGCTTTCGAGCAAGTCGGCTGAGTACACCGTTTCACAAATACAGTCTCGTATTTCGCACACCCAGGGCTACCGCTCCCTTGCGGTCGCGGCTCGGTAAGCCATACGCTAGCGTGCTTCTGAAATGACCGGCTGGCGAGGCGAATGACTAGCTTCAGAACTCCTGATGTCGCCCGCAATTTCAGCCTGGCGGGGAAAATGGGCTGAGCCATCCCTTTCGATGGCGAGAGCTTCGCAGGTGGGGCGGGCGAGCACCGCCTGCCCCACCTGCGGGCTCACTGCAAATTCCACGACATCAGGAGTTCTGAGCTTGCGTGAGAGGTTCTCGTCCTTCGCCACATGTTTGGCCCACCTACCGCTGCTCCAGCCACTTCAGCCAACTGTCTATGCCCACGCCCGTGGTGCTCGACACCTGTATGATCTCGATCCCGGGCTGGATGCTGCGCGCGTTGGCGATGGCGTCGTCCAGACGGAACGGGACGTACGGCAGAAGATCGACTTTGGTCAACACCATCAGTTTCGACTTGAAGAAGATGCCGGGATATTTGAGCGGCTTCTCTTCGCCCTCGGGGACGCTGAGCAATACCACCTTGGCCGCTTCGCCCAGGTCGTAACTCGTGGGGCAGACCAGGTTGCCCACGTTCTCGATGAACAGCAGGTCGATCGCCGCCAGGTCCCAGCCTTCCAGTGCGCGCACGATCATCCGCGCGTCCAGGTGGCAGGCGCCGGCGGTGGTGATCTGCCGCGCGGGGAAGCCGTAGCGCGCCAGGCGGCGGGCGTCGGCATCGGTCCGGATGTCGCCGGTGAGCACCGCCACGCGCTTGTCCGGGGCGAACGACGCCAGGGTCCGCTCCAGCAGCGCCGTCTTGCCCGACCCCGGGCTGCCGATCAGGTTCAGACAAAAGATGCCGTGGCGCGCGAATTCGGCGCGCAATTCCGCGGCCAGACGGTCGTTCTCACTCAGCACCTTGCGTTCCAGCGGCACCGTGGTCATGGCTCCTCCAACTCCAGATAACTCAATTCCAACTCGTCGGCCGGCGCGTCCTCGATCGCCAGGATCATGGTTTCGAAGAGCGTTCCCCTGGCGATGGCCTCGAAGCAGAACGAGAGCGAATCCCGGTCGACACCCGACATTGCTCCAACCTTTACCGCTAACTTTACCGGTAACGCCCCGGGGTACGGCCGCATCTCCGTCTGCACGGCTTCCAGGATGGATTGCGCGATTCCAACTTCGTGCATCAGCAGATCCTCGGCAGTTGATCTCCCGCCAGCATGTCGACAATGCGCGAGGTCCCGAATGCCGTTCGCATGATCACCATTCCGGCAGGAGCGGCGGTCACGCGCCCGACGATGACCGCGCCCCCGCCCAGCGGATGCCGCCGCATCGCCTGCACGATGGCGTCCGCGGACTCGCTCGCGACCACCGCCGCAAGCTTGCCTTCGTTGGCCACGTATAGCGGATCGAGCCCCAGCAACTCGCAGGCGCCGCGCACCGCCTCATGAACCGGAATGGCGCGCTCGTCGATCTCAATGCCCACCGCGGATTGCGCCGCGATTTCGTTCAACGTGCTGGCCACGCCGCCGCGCGTGGGGTCGCGCATGCAGCGGATCGCGCCCGCGCCGGACGCTTCGAACATGGCGTCCACCAGGGTGTGGAGCGCCGCCGAGTCGCTGGCCACTTCGCTCTCCAGTTCCAGGCCCTCGCGCTCGGACAGGATGGCGATGCCGTGGTCGCCGATACTGCCGCTGAGGAT
>Ga0182030_10012108_pt1 | contig 17333 bp, 19 predicted proteins | sample 812S3MmetaG_FD_121299 | JGI IMG/M metagenome (GOLD analysis project Ga0182030, IMG submission 121299) | Permafrost microbial communities from Stordalen Mire, Sweden - 812S3M metaG (Illumina Assembly) | ecosystem: Environmental > Terrestrial > Soil > Wetlands > Permafrost | place: Sweden...
AGGGGTGGAAGGAATGTGGCGCCGCTGCTACAATGATTGGGCGCCGCGGGGTGGAGCAGTCTGGTAGCTCGTCGGGCTCATAACCCGAAGGTCGTAGGTTCAAATCCTACCCCCGCCACCAACGAAGTACCTGGTCGGAGCCCTCCCAGCCGGGAGGGCTCTACCGCGTCCAGCGAGCTGTCCCTACTTCCATCCCTAATCATGGCTACGCTCAGAGTTTGTGCGAGGGACGAAGCGCAAGCGCCGTGAGGGTGTCTGGGAAGTGCGGGCCTATCTCGGACGCGACCCCGTTTCGGGCAAGCCTCGCCAGGTCTCGAAGACCGTTTACGGCAGTGCCAAGTCGGCCGATGAGGCGCTCCGGGATCTGATCGACAAGCAGGCGCCGAGGTCGGATGGGATGGGCGCCTCCTTCGGGCAACTCCTCGATCGGTGGCTCATCGAGTGCGAGCGCCTCGACCTCTCACCGACGACCATGCGAACCTACCGGGCGCAGATCGATCAGACGATTCGGCCCGCCCTCGGTAAGGTCCCACTCACCCGGCTCAACGCAAAGCAACTCGACGACCTGTACGGCGCCATGAAGACCGCCGACAAGACGCCCAAGACCATTCGCAACCACCACGCCATCATCTCGGCGGCTCTGCATCAGGCCGTTCGATGGGGATGGGTGCGGACCAACGTCGCCGAGCAGGCCAAGCCGCCCCGGGTCTCGCAGCGACGGGTAAAGGCGCCATCGGTCGACGTGGTTCGCGCTGTCATCGAGGCGGCGGAGGAGCGTGACCCACGGTTGGCGGCGCTGCTCATGCTCGGTGCGCTCACCGGCATGCGCCGGGGCGAGCTGTGCGCCCTCCGGTGGTCCGACATCGACCTGGAGCGAGGAGCCATGGAAGTCTCCCGCTCCGTCATCGTCGTACCCGGAGGTCTGTCCGAGAAGTCGACCAAGACGGATCGCTCCCGCTCGGTGGCGCTGGATGAGGTCGGCGTTGCCTTGCTCGTCCAATACCGCGCCCGGGTCGACGAATGGGCATCCGAAGCCGGGACCGAGATCGCCGATGACGCCTTTGTCTTCTCGCCTCACGTCGACGGTGGAACGCCCTTCCGGCCGGACAACGTCACCGGCTTCTTCATCCGCGTCCGTGACGGCCTTGGTCTCAAAGACGTGCGCCTCCATGATCTGCGCCACTTCACTGCAACTCAACTCATCGGCGCTGGGGTTGACGTCCGGACGGTCGCTGGCCGCCTCGGTCATTCCGACCCATCCCTGACCCTCCGGGTCTACAGCCACGTCATCGAGGAGCGGGACCGAGCAGCGGCAGCCATCCTCGGCCGGGTACTTGGTCCGACCGGCAGCCCGGCCGCAAGCCTCGAAGCCACGTCGAAGGTCTGAGCGACATGACCGAGACAGCGCCGCCCGAGGTCACCGTCGTCAACGGCGCCTCGTGGGCGGCCCGACCCGAGCAACTCGCTCAACTCCTTGGCCGGTCGGCCGGAGGGGGCGTCATTCCCGATCCGACGGGCCAAGCACCGGACCCGGACACGCTGGCGGCAGTCACTGATCCTGTCTTCTGGTCCGGTGAGCCCGGCACACTTGCCGATGCTCTCCGCAGCTTGGCCGTTCCGGAAGCCGGTAGCAGTGGCATGTCTGGCGGCGACCGGTCATCCGGTGTCATCACCACCGGACCGGACCGCCTGACCCTCACTGTCGAGGAGGCAGCGGCCACCCTCGGAATCAGCCGGGCGTCCGCGTACGAAGGCGTTCGGCGGGGCGAGATCCCGGCGATCAGGATCGGCCGGCGGGTACGTGTGCCCCGCGTGGCCCTCGACCGCCTGCTCTCGATGCCGGACGCCGGGGCGGCCGAGGCGGGGACTTAGACGACCGATCGAGAATCGGCCATCCGGCATCAAGCCACTGCCATCCGACCGGTTAGAAACTCGGAGCCTCCTCTGCTACCGCCAGCTCATCGACTGCTGTCATTTCCGCCGCGGTGCTGTCGACTTCCTCCGCATCCGCGGGCATCACGACGGCGCTCGGATTTAGCTCGGACGGATCAACGGCCTCGATCTCCCATCGAGTCCAGATGAACGAGAGAAGACTCTCCCTCCGCTGACCGATGGTCTCCGGCGTCCAGTCCGTGAACTCGCAGAGATCCTTTTCTTGATACAGCGGGGATTTCGCGTAGCACATCCGCTCTTGCGAGTAGCTCCCCTTCTTGTCGGGGAAGCTCCGGTTCCTGTACGAGGAGTTGTCATAGGTCAGGCACACGTTGCCAAGGTCGTTCGTCCACTTCTTGAGCGCAGCGCTGTCGAATCGTTCTTGCCAGTACGGCTCAGTTGGTGTCTGCGGCAGGATGTGCTCGATCGACTGCTCTGGCGTCCGGCCGTCGACACGCTCCCACGACATCTGGACCGGGTGCGTTGGACCAGCACGGTGCAACTCGTACTCGTACAGCAAGTACTTGAGAAGCGGCCACGCATACCAATCGTCGGTCGACGCCAGGATGAAGCGAAGTAGCTTCGCTGCTCCGTAGGCGTTCGTAACGCTGAGCAGCCCGCTGAGGACGTCATCAGCCGTCGCCTCGCCTCGCTGTACGCGGTAGGCGAGCGGGAAGAGCGTTCCCTGCCCCGCATCCGCGCGCGATCGAGTCACACGGGAGCGGAAGGCGTACCTCTCCGCTGCCTTCAGGATGCTCACATATTGCTTCGGTCCGAAGTCGGCTCGGAGGCGGCACGCCACCAGCAGCGGAACAAGGTTCGCCACGGCTCCGATCCTGCGCAGCTTGTCGCTGAAGTCGACGACCTCGTTTCGCAGCTTCGGCTCTCCTGACCATGAAGCGAACGCGGCGCTGTGGCCCGGGACCATGACATCGCAGAATGGCCCGACGCAGTCACCAAGCGTCTGCAGGTACCGGCGGATGACCTTGGCGAGGGCCGGCTGATCCGCTTTGTAGAGGCGGAGGGAGAGGGCGCCCTTCACGGATTCGAATCCATGCCAATCTCGCGGGCGTGGGTTGTGGAAGATCAGCCAGTGGCACCTGAGTAAGGCATTCTCGTCGGTAGACCGGGAGAGGTCCCGTGCACTGAGAGCCTGCAGCAGCTTGGTCCACGTCTCGTTGACCAACTCGGCGAGACCATGCTCCGGAACGTCGAGCTTCGCAGCCAGGTAGAGCAGCAAGTTCTTGGTCTTCTCCAGGTCTGTCAGCGGGCGGCCTCGGTCATTCTGCGTCTCGAATATGACCCCGACTTCGCTGGAGTCGTCGACCTCGTAGACCGTGAGCCTCAGTTGCTTGACTACCTTTTCGCGCAGCCTGTTCAGCCAGGCGAGGTACTCCTCGGCGTCGAGCGAACCTGCACGGACGGCAAGGTAGTCATCGAAGAGCTGTCGTGCCGCCAGCAGCCTGCGATGACTGACGATGCTCGGGGCATCTGGCCCCGGTTCGTCGGCGAGAATGTTGCGTTCCCAGAAGGACCGGCTGTCGTGGTTGAGGTGCAGTTTCAGTAGCGGCTGATCCGTAGGCGTGACGGAGGCGACAAACGTGGTCCGCAGGCCGTTGGCGAGTGTCTCTTGGCCGGCCTTGCTCAGGCCGCGTGCGATCGCGGCGAGCAGGATCACGATCGTGGTCAAGCGCTGCTGGCCGTCGACCACGTCGGCGCGCCGGAAGAGCGTTCCGGACGCATCCTCGATCTCTGCGCCGTCACCCTGTGTCGGATGGAGGATGAGCGTGCCGGTGTAGTGCGCCTTGCCCTCGCTCAGAAGATCGAGGTCTTCGAGGAAGTCTTCGATCTGCTTCTTCTCCCAGGCGTAACCGCGCTGGTAGTCAGGGATCGAGAGCACGAACTCCCGGAATACCTCTTGGACTGTCCGAACGGTGTTTGCCGGCACCCCTACTCCTCCGTTGTCCGTCCGTGAGCCAACGCACCGCCCGGGGTGGCAAACGATACCGAGCCAGGCGATCGGCAGATCTCGATCGGCTGTCCAGAATGGCGAATCTGCGTCATGGCCTGGCCCGCCAGGGAGCACGGGCCAGGACGATGCCTTCGACAGAGACAGCGCCGCCGTCCTCGATGAGGCAGGCGGCGACGGCATTGAGCTGGCTGCCCGTCGTGCACACGTCGTCGTAGACGACGATGCGGCGGCCCTCAACTCGCGATGGATCGGGGATCACCAATGAAGCGCGCAGTTCGGCGGCGGCGGTCCGCTTCGCCGACGCGACGTTGCGGGCGGACTTCTTGGTCACAGCCGTCTTGATGATGGCCGGTGGATCGGCGGTGTCGAACGGCCACTCGCTGAGGACATCCTCCGTCGCGGCCGTGTCGATGACGCGCTCGGTGTGGCCAAGCCGGACGTCGCCCCCGGCCGCGAAGGTTGGGTTTGCGACGATCAGGTCGGGCGGGTCATCGCGCTTGTTGCGGTTGAGCCAGGCGAGCAGCAGCCGACCGAAGATCAGCGACCAGCCCCACATCCCGTCGTACTTGTAGCGGATGATCTTGTTGCGGAGCGACCCCGAGCTGTAGGCGATCGCCCGGATCCGGGTGATGCTCCGGGTCGGATCGGCGCACAGCCAGTTGGGGCAGTCACCGCCATCGAGCATCTGGCTGCAAATCGGACAGGCGTCGGCAGTGATGGTCTCGAACGCTCTGCTGGCACAAGCGAGGCACAGCGCGGGTGGTCCTGTCCGCAGGTATGTGCATTTCGGGCACTGCGGGAATCCGAGCGGTGGTCCAGACGGTGGCTCGTTCGGCGACGCCATCGACAGTCACAGAGACGCGAACGTCAGTTGCTGACGCTGCTCGCCGGCCTGCCGCACCCGCTCGGGGGCGGCTAGGTGCCGGATGACCTCATCCACGTCCGCGACCTCGATGGCACCGCGCTTGGCGACGTAATCCTTGGCCCACTGCTGGTCCGTCACCAGCGACTTCACCAGAAAGACCTTCTTGCCGTGCTCCAGCGCCAACCGGGCCTGCATTTTGGCGCCGGATGTGCGGCTCGCCTCGATGACGACGGTTCCCTGGCTGAGCCCCGACGTCACGACGTTGCGGCGCGGGAACGTGTCCTTGCCGGGTGAGCGGGTCGGCCAGAACTGCGAAACCAGCGCACCGTGCCCCGTGATTTCCTCGGCCAAGCCGCGGTTCTCGGAGGGGTAGCACTTCGTGATCCCGGTCCCGAAGACGGCGATGGTCCGGCCCCCGGCGTCGAGGGCGGCCCGGTGGGCGGATGCGTCAATGCCCCGGGCCAGTCCCGAGATCACGGTTACACCCCTTTCAACGAGCATCTGCGACATCCGTTGCGCTCGCCGCAGCCCTGCCTCGGACGCATCCCGGGTGCCCACAACGGCCACAGACCGGACGTCCTCATCGCGCAGCTCGCCGCGGACGAAGAGGAACGGCGGCAGGTTGGGCACCAGCCGCAGGTTGGCCGGATACTCGGGGTCGAGCACTGTGACCAGCGCTGCCCCGACGGTCTCGGCCGCCGCGACCTCGGCATCGACTCGGGCGAGTAGCTCGTCTGGCGTGCGGATCCCGGCCTTGAGCACGGGGCGCGAGCGCTCGGCAGCGGCGCTCTTCTCCTGGATCGATCCGGTCCAGAGGGCATCGAGGCCCTCTGGGAACTGCGCCTCGCGGGCGATCAAGCTCCAGTCGACGCTCTCCTGGTCGATCCTGATCGCGCAGAGCGCGAGCAGGCGGCGTTGATCGTTCGTGATGGCCATCCCATGCTACTCCTGACTCGAACATATGTTCGCATGGACGTGTGACAAGTATGCGGCGCCAGTCTGGCACGGGTCAAGCACCCAGGGCCGGGACGGCTGTCGCGAGCTGGGCTGTCCCAACCCGCGCCGGCATCGCCCCGTTCGACCCGAGCCGCTCAGCGGGACTAGTAGCGGGGGCTTCGCTCCGCCAGTCGCAGCCATGACTTACCAACTCACCGACATCACCGAGCTGATCCACTACCACCTCGTCCTCTCAGCTTCGGACGACGAGACAGCCGACAACAATCTCCGTCGGCTCGTCGGGCCTGACTGAAGCTCTTGAGGTGCTCGCCAACGGAGGTGCTGCTGCCCTTGTTGTGGCCAAACTCGACCGACTGGCTCGCAGCGTTCACGACTTTGCAGGCTTGGTTCGAGTTGCGGAACGGGAGGGTTGGGGGATCGTTGCCCTGGACCTCGGCGTCGACATGACAACACCCACAGGGGGCCTCCTGGCCAATGTGACGGCATCCGTGGCCGAGTGGGAGCGCAGGATCATCAGCCTGCGGACATCGGAGGCTCTGGCTCAGCGGAAGGCGGCGGGTGTCCGACTGGGAAGGCCCCGGAGTTTGGACCCAGTGATTGCGGGGCGCATTCGGTCTCGGCGGGTCAAGGGTGCCACCTTGCAGGCCATCGCTGACGAACTGAACTCCGATGCCATCGAAACGCCAACAGGACGGGCGTGGTCACCCGCTCTAGTGCGCAAGGTGACCCTTCAGGAGCCGAGGGAAAAGGTAGGGGGACGGGCAAAGTAGCAGCACGCCGGAGATGACGGGTGGGAGCGGTCAGTGTACAAGTCAGTAGCTCCAGCCCTGTTCGAGGACGAATCCAATGAGGTTGATACAACCGACTCCAAGATCGTCGCAAACGTCCGGGATTCGAGGCTTGTTGAGACTTCCACTTCGGCTTTCCTCCGTTACGACCGCCGCATCCCGAGCAGTAGCTAGTCCGATCACAAACGGATCTGCTGCGTTTCGACCCCCTCCCACTCCCATGAGCTTCTCGTGTTTCGCAAGAACGATTCGAGTGGCCGATTGAACATCCTCATCGAGCGGGACGAACAGATTCCTTTGCGACTTCGCCCACGTGCAGACTTCGTCGTCTCGGCGTGAAAGTTCGTTGCGTACTTCATCAACAGCCATGATGGCACCCTCATCAATCATGGCCTCAATGCTTCGCCACAGGGTGGGGAACACCTCGGGTGGAAGCAAGTCTCGTCGCCCATTGAGCAGTGAACTTGTGTCGAACGAGTACAGGGTAGCCATGGCTAGCTAGCAGCCGGAATACTGGCCGCCTCCGCCAATCTCGGGATCTGGCCAACCTTCACATTCAAGAAAGATGCTGCTGTATAGCTATCGATGACCCTCCTCTTGTAGGCGTCAGAGACACGACGAACATAGGCTTTACCCAGATCCCGAGCGGCGCTGCGGTACCAGTTTCCTCCGCTCAGTCGTTGCAGCCCTTCTTGCTCGTAAGCTTCTAGGAACTCACTCCGTTTGATCTGGTAAAAGTCGATGGTGCTCTGACCCAGTTCAACAAGTCGCCGAAGGAACGCCTCGGCGCTAACGCCGAAAGGTGCTGCGGCGGCGCTGAGTGCGGGATAGTCCCAACTCTCGGGTGCGTCACGTCGCTGAACAACCTGAGAACTCTGGAGAACTCGGTCCCGTGGCATCAGGGTTGCCGCAGCAATCGCATTGCAACGAGCCTCAAGCCGCCGATTCCCCGTCAACGATCTTGAGTCAGTAGTGATGTCGCATAGTCCGGCTGTGTGCAGGAGGAGATGTGCATACTCATGAAGAAGGGAAAAGAGTCTTCCCCGAACTGCATCACTGCCATTGGCGACAATCACAGGCATGGTGTCGAAGTACAGCGAGAAAGCACGCATCTCAGTAGTGCTGACTCCTCCACGCTGGGTGGCGAGCACCATGATCCCCGCTTCTTCCAGGGCCGCAGTCCAAGCATTGAGATGCTCGTAGGGGGTGGCGCTTACCTGCGGAATCTGGATTGGCGCAATCCGCTCAAGTGCCGCCCTCGCCACTGCGCCGATCTCTTCTTCTGAAGAAGGAAGACCCTCAATCTGCCAGTCTTCAGAGAGGGGTTCATCCTCGATCTCCGCAAGCTCAAGCAAGCAGTCACGCTGGAAGTGTGCCCGCCGATACTCTCCATGTAGTTGGGTGGACCAGTCTGCTTCTTCATCACCCTGTTGCCGAAAGTCTCTCATCGTGTCGAAGTCGGCTGGAGGACTGGAGAGAAAGAGCGCTCCTAGTGATCGCTTGTACACGACGGCTGCCTTACGAAGTTGAGCGATGGTCGGCTGCTTGTCGCCTGCTTCCCACTCATCAACCCGCTCGTCTGGAACCCCGATCCTCCGGGATGCGGCGACGGACGAAAGTCCGATTGACGTGCGTGCCCACTCCAGCACTGCTGGTTCTACGAGGGCAGGAATAGATCGAGGCACCCGATGAAGCCTAGCGATGGGTCAGTACGTTTTGTGTCTTGGACCTGCTCGGACAATACCGGGTGATACACAGGCACCTAGTCGTACCGTTAGCCATCGGCTGTTCTGCCATCTTTATCGTCGCCAGCGCCAGCCAGAGAGTCAGCCAACGCTGAGAACTCGGCGAGAGCAGCTTCAAGATCCTCAACGATCTCTGCGGCAAGTGTCGCTGGGTCTGGCAGGTTGTCGAGATCCTCAAGTGAGTCATCCTTCAGCCAGAAGATGTCAAGCGACACCTTGTCTCGGGCCAGAAGATCCTCATATGTAAAGCGACGAAAGAGGTCGGATTCGACTCGCTTGGAACGATCAGAAGGGATGTAGCTGGAGACGAACTCATCGAGGTCTCCCGCTGCCAGAGGATTGGTCTTCAGAGTGAAGTGTTGGTTGGTGCGCATGTCGAAGATCCACAGGTCCTTGGTCCAGGGAGTCTCCGCTGCGGGCTTGCGGTCGAAGAAGATCACGTTCGCCTTGACGCCTTGGGCGTAGAAGATACCGGTTGGCAGACGCAGCAAGGTGTGAACATCACACTCATGTAGGAGCTTGCGTCGAACTGCCTCTCCGGCCCCACCCTCGAAGAGCACGTTGTCGGGAACCACCACCGCTGCCTTGCCATTGATCTTCAAGAGCGTTTTGACGTGCTGAACGAAGTTGAGTTGCTTGTTCGAGGTCGAGGCCCAGAAGTCATCTCGTAGAACGGTGAGCGCCTGCTTCTCCGCCTGGCCTTCGGCATTCACAATGGTCATGGACGACTTCTTACCGAACGGCGGATTCGTCAGCACCATGTCGAAGCGCTCGCCAGGGTCACTGATCAAGGCATCGTCAACGTGGATTGGGCTGTCGGACTCGGGAGACTCAAGGCCGTGCAACAAGAGGTTCATCGCACAGAGCCGAGCCGTGTTATCAACTATCTCCCAGCCGGTGAACTCGCCAGAGCGCAGGTACCTCTTCTGATCGGGATCGAGATGGGGATTGTTGGAAACGATGTACTCGTAGGCAAGCAAGAAGAACCCACCGGTGCCGCAAGCTGGATCGCAGATCTTCATATCGGGCTGGGGCTGCATCACCCGGACAAGCGCCCTGATCAAGGCCCGTGGGGTGAAGTACTGACCCGCACCTGACTTGGTGTCAGCAGCGTTCTTCTCCAGCAGACCTTCGTAAGCATCGCCCTTCACGTCGGCATCGAGGGTCATCCAGGTCTCACCACCGATGAGATCCTTGATGAGTCGTTCGAGCTTCGCCGGGTCCTGGATGCGGTTCTGGGCCTTGCGGAAGATGACGCCCAACATGCCCTTCTCACGGCCAAGTTCGTTGAGGATGAGGATGTACTGAGTCTCCAACTCAGCGCCCTGCTTCGAGAGCAAGGATGCCCAGTCGAGACCGGCAGGAACTATGGAGGGTCTCTTGAACGGCGGCTTCGTCAACTCGTCCGCCATCTTGAGGAAGAGCAAGAAGGTAAGTTGCTCCAGGTAGTCCTGATAGGAAAGCCCGTCGTCTCGGAGAACGCTGCAGTAAGACCAAAGCTTTCCGACCAGCGTCGATGCGTCGCTCATGCCGTTACCTTCATTCTGCGTGACTTGCTTCCAGTGGAAACAGTGCGATCAGTCTGAATCCGCTGCAACAGCAAGGCAGCGGGTTCGTCCTCTGATTCTTGCGAAACCAGGTCACCTGAGACTGCCTTCTGGAGGATTGAACGCCGCAGCGCAGTTACCCGAGCCAAGGTCTGCTCCAATGCGTCCCTGATGCGATCCACTTCTGCCAGCGCAGTCTCGACGTACTTGACTATGCGGACCTGCTCGGCCATGGGTGGCACTGGTAATCGGACCGTCTTCAGTTGCGACCCGGCGATTCCCACTTGGCCCGCCGTTGTCTTGAGGCGGCTCTCCACCTGTTGCCGTCCCAGACGGGCCGTCATGGCGATTGCGATGTATCGGGGGTCCATACGGGTTTCGTCTACGACGGCACGGATGAGCTTGTCAGGATAGGCAATCGCCTCTGTCGTCTTGGGAACAACTGCGCAGGCGCCCACGTAGTCAGGGTTCCCGCTGTAACGAGTGAATAACAGGTTGCCTTCTTCGACGCAGTTGCTATCCACCTTGGGGGTACCGCCAGGGGCATACCTGACATCTTTCATGTCCAAGACCATTGGGCGAACGGCACTTATCCTCAGAATCGGAAACCCTGGTGGCTCCGCTGCCGGACGAGAGACGAACACCCCATTCCTAAGCGATAGGAGATACTCCCCCAATGGAGCGTTGGGCCATTCAACGCTGATGGCTCCGTTGAGTACTGATGCCTTCAGTCTCGTGCAGCGTCGGAGACCAGTCTGAATCGCAGCTTCGGCAGAATCGAGCCAGATGAAGTACCCCTCGATTGCCTCCACAATCCGTCTTTGCTCTGAGATGGGTGGAACCCCAATGGGTATGGTCGCCAGATTCTTTTTCGATATTCGCTGCCGTGTCGTGCCACTCGAATGCTGTTCGATCCTCCTTCCGCTCTGAGGAGAGTTGATAGCCCACATTAACCAACGAGAATCGACGCCCTCCTTTCCCGGTCGCAGTACGGCGACATCCACGACGGTGACAGAAGGACCTTGATCTGGCGGAAAGATGCACGCCCGGCCAAGGGGTTTCGGCATTCGAGCGATGAGCACATCGCCAGGTTCAAGATAGGTGCATCGAAGTTCCTCGGCCTTTGCCGAGGTAAGGCGTCGGTTCGAGTGATCACGAAACTCACTAACTCCAACATCCGCAAGCTGGATCAGCCTAACTTCACCGTCTTGATCCTGATCCTTGGATTCAACCCAGTCGCCATCAGTGAACAAGCCATCTTGTGCGACAAGATCAGCAAGCGATGCGCTTGTCCAGCCGTGCGGAAGGTCACTCAAGAGACCAGCGCCTCGTTGAGTTGGGATAGCACGGTATCAAGCTCGTCGCCGAGTGCTTCGTAAGCACCACCGAGGCCACCGTGTTGGTTGAAGGGTGCATAGTCGAAGTCTTCAGGCGTGATCCTGAGTGAGGCTGCGATGTGGTCACGAATGCGTTCGAGCCAGGTTCGCTGTTCGTCCGTGAAGATCCGTCCCACAGTGGCCTGCTCCTCAATCCAACCGGTGTACCGCTCTGCAACGATCTCAGGGAATGGCACGAGTTCCCCATCCGGGTCGAGGGCGTGTCGGACGAGGGATACAAGATCCGTTAGCAGTCGCTGCCCCGTACCTCTCACTCTGTCCGCCTGTACAGCGCCGTAGGCATCCCACAGGCGGTCAGGTGTCCAGTTGTGAGGTGGACGCTGGATGGCCTGAGCGAGTTCCTTGATCTCTTTGAAGTTGAGATCCTTCGACCCGTAGGGCTGGTTGTAGAGGATCTGGAGTGCCGTTATGTCGTCACGATGATCTCGGATGAACTGCTCCCAGGATTCAACGGTGTGGCGAGCCTTCTCGGTGGCTTCTAACGAATACTCAGCCGACAACACAACATCGACACTGATCTCGTCGATGAACTGGTCGTGGGCCTGGCGGATAGACACCAGTTCGTCCCGCAGGTCTGGATTGTCAGCAATGGGTTTCAGCGCTGCGGCGACCAGTTGTTTGGCTGCCGCAGCCACAGCATCTGGCGTTGGGTCATCGAGGCCGGTTGCGGTGTGGGCTGCCTCAAGGCGAACGTCAGGGTCGATAGCTGATACCAGAGCATGGACCAGGTCGTGCAGCGGAGTTCCAGCTACCTCTTCCAGTCGTTGCTTCTCAGCTTGGTCTAGCTGAGTATTGAGTCTCGCAAGACGGGAGGCGATGGAGGAAACGTCGTCATCGTCGTAGGCACCCGTAGCCACTCGCATGAGGAGCTTCTGGAGAGGCACGTTGAGGCGCCGTTCTAGAGGCTGGTTCTCATTGAGATCCGTCTCGGTAGCTCCTACCGCATCCACTATGACGAAGCGGTCCTTCACTCCAGCACTAGGCGTGCGGGCCTGGAGGTCGTCTTGGCCGATGATGCGGGACCCCCGGCCCTTCATCTGCTCGAAGTAGTTCCGGCTCTTGACGATCCGCATGAACAGCAGGCACTCGACCGCTGGAACATCGGTGCCCGTAGCGATCATGTCTACCGTCACAGCTACACGGGGGTTGTAGGTATTGCGGAAGTCCGACAAAAGCTGAGCAGCATGACCAGCAGCCGATGTGATCTTCACGGCGAAGTCGTTGCCCTTTCCGAACTCGTCACGCACTACCTGGACAATGTCGTCGGCATGGGCATCGCTGCGAGCGAAGATGAGCGTCTTGGGGACTTCGTTCCGCTTGGGGAAGATCTCGGGAAGCTTCTCCTTGAAGGTCTGGATGATGGTGCGTATCTGGTCCAAAGAGATGACACTCGTACCGACTTTGGAGGCGTCGTACTCGAAGTCCTGATCGAGTTTCTCCATGCGCTCCGCTCGGGTCTCTCGATCCCTGAACTTTCCGAAGTAGCCCGCTTCGACGGTAGATCCCTTATCAGTAATCTCGGTTCGAATGCGATACACATCGAAGTCAACGTTGACGCCGTCTGCGACGGCCTGCTCTCGTGGATACTCCATGACCAGGTTCTGGTTGAAGTACCCGAAGGCTTGCGCCCCTGGCGTGGCGGTTAGTCCGATCTGGAAGGCATCGAAGTATTCGAGGACCTGACGCCATACCCCATAGATCGAGCGGTGACACTCGTCGATGATGATCACGTCGTAGAACTCGATAGGCAGTACAGAGGAGTAGGACACCTCCACGGATCGAGTCGGCTCGATGGCGAACCCACCGTGCTCCTCAGCTTCAAGGTCAAGCGGCTCGCCCCGCATGATCGAGTACAGCCGTTGGATCGTCGAGATGGTCACCTTCGCAACAGGGTCGATGGTGTCGCTGGTGAGTTGCTGAATGTTGTATAGCTCGGAGAACTTACGCCCATCGTCAGGGGTCGTGAAGTGTTGAAACTCCTTCAGGGTCTGGGTGCCTAGATTCGACCGATCCACAAGGAACAAGATGCGTTCTGCTCCGGCCTCCTTGATCAGTCGGTAGGCGATATTGGCAGCCGTGTAAGTCTTGCCCGAACCGGTGGCCATCTGGATAAGGGCACGAGGCTTGAATAGCTGGAGCGATGTTTCAACATTGTGGATTGCACGCTGCTGTGCATCCCAAAGCCAAGGAGTCTCTCCCGGCAAGGGAGTCAACGTGTGAACCAGCCGTTGACGGAGCGTGGCGGATTGTGGGTCAACGGTCGAGTCGTCTAGCCAACGAGCCAGAGTCTCGGGTCGATGGAAAGAGAACACACGTCGACTGGCGGGTTCAGGGTCGAGTCCACACGTGAAGCGGGTCTCGACGCCGGTCGACTCATAGAGGAACGGAAGTGGGCGACGGCGAACTTCGAGCTTCTCTGGAACGCCCGTTCCGTACTTGTTCGATTGCCACTCCACTCCAATCAGTGGGGTGCCTACCTTCTTGGCCTCGACCACCCCAACGGCACCTCCATCAACGAACAGAAGGTAGTCAGCCTTTCCATGCCCGGTGGCCATTGGGTACTCACGCACGGCCACCCCACGTGCCACACCAAGGGCGATCTTCTTGAAGTCCTGAACCACCCAATCAGACGCTGTGAGCATGGCGTCGATGACCAGCCGTGCAGCCGCCTCGGGTCCCACGTAGTCGTCAGGAGTCATTGCTGACCGACATTAGGCGCCGATAGAAGATCCGTGATGCTCATTCACCAACCCACCCACTGTCCCTGGGCGCCAGTCGGGAATCTCTTGGAACTCCTGCCACGCTCCCTCAGCTAGTGCAATCATGGCTTCGAGAAGCAACTGGGCCATCACTTGTTCGGCCTGTTCACCGACTTCACATCCGGCAATCATTGCCAGAACTGGATGAAGCCGCTCGGTGGGCAGGACTCGCCTGGACGAGAACCGGACGGCTCTTGAGGCTCAAGTCCCGCCTCACGCCGCAGTGCGTACTCGTACCAGATCAGATCGAAGTAGGGATTGAGTTCGGCGAACGGGTCTCCGGCTTCGTCCGCCTTCGAATGTCTAGCCACACGGGACAGATCGACCTGTTCGTCTCCACAACTTGAGAGACTGCCCTCGGTACGTCCCGATACGTAGAAGGACCGAGGAATAGCTACCTGTCATCAACTAGGATCGACCAAGGCAGGCCCGGACAGGTGGTGGCCGCCTCCTGGTAGAGGGTGAGCATGGCCGGCGGGATGTTGTCGGTGGCCGTGGCCGACGGGGCGGCGTCGCCGCCGCCGAGGAGCGAGGCGATCCCCGCACCGGCTCCCGCGGCCAGGACGGCGACGAGGAGGATCAACCCGGCGGCACCGGCCGCGACCTTGTTGCCGAGGCTGGCGGGGGCGGCTTCAAGGCCGATCGTCACGCCCTGTCGAGGGGGAGGTTGGCGAGCTGGGCGAGGCGAATGCGCGGGCTGTCGCTTCTGACCGGGGCCCAGATCGCGGCGTCTGGGGCCGTGCCGGCAGAGCGAGACGCGGTGGCGACCGGAACGCCGCACTGTGCGAGGACCCGACGGGCGTCATGTTCGCGCCGCGGGGTGGGGAAGGTGAAGAGGACCCAGTTCGGGTACCCGGCGGCGGCGGCGAGGCGGGCGTAGCCGCCGAGCTTGCCGGCGAGGCGTTCGAGGCGCTCGGTGCCGTTGTCGTACTCAAGGAGGAACGGGAGGCTGGTGTTCGCTTCGGTCCAGATGCCGTAGCCGTCGGGACGGACGACCTCACCCCACTCTCGGGCGCAGCGCCGCTCAGACCACCACTCGTCGAGCCAGCAGCCGGGCCGGGTGCGGGCAGAGCGAAGCAGGATGGTGAAGAAGCCGTTGAGGCCGACGAGATGTGCGAGGCGCTGGCTGGCGGCGAGGTCGTGGACGAGGCCGCGGCGCCAGGAGAGATCGGCCACGTCGACTCCGCGCTCTGCGGCGATGAGGGCGGCACCGAGCGGACCGAGGACCCAGTGGAATGGGGAGGGGTTCCCCCACGCTTGGGGTCGGAAGCGATCGAGGATGTCGAGGGCGTACAGCTCGGAGAGCCGCATGCGGGCTCGGCGCTCACCGGTGAAGCCGACGTCGGCCACCTGCGCGGTAGTGAGCACCCGATGGTCATCGAGCAGACGGCAGAGCAGACGGTCACGTTCGGTGAGACGACCGACGACAGCGAGCAGCCGAGCATCGACATCCCGCCAGCCACGACGACTAGCCACCATGCCAGCGGTGCCTACTGGCGCTGTAGCAGTTCGTGATGGACCAGCAGACGGAGCGCCTGACGGCGCCACACCCGCTGATCCTGCGTTCAGCGAAGCGGTGTTCACCGATGCGGTGTTCACAGATGCGGTGCGGACCGACCCTTGGCCGGACATCTTCGACGGACGAGTCGGCGGTCGCGGCCGCCGGGGGAGCGCTCCCGGATCTCGCGGGCAGTCCGGTGTCCGCTCTCTGGGATCCGGACCTCGAGCAGGCGATGCGCCGGGCGGGTCGGGCCGTTCACGAAGAGCTCGTGCTCGCCACCCTTGTCGAGGACCTGACCCTCCGCCCTGCTCACACATGATCGCGGGGTCCGGCGGCCACACCCCGTGGCTGCTCTTGTGTCCGCCGCCGATCGAAGGACTCGACGGTCCTTGCGTTCACCACCGCGATGCCCTCCTGATCTTGACAGCTCTTGACACGGGTGGGGCGGAGCGGGATGATCGTCGTCGTGACTAGCGCCATTGACACCGCGGTCGACGCCTTCCGTGCCACCCTCGTCGAGCGCGGCGCCCTGGCGGGTACGGCGGCAACCGACGCAGCTGAGGTGGGCCGCCGGGCCGCACTGCTCGTGCAGAGCGCGACTGCCTGGCAGGATCACTTGGGTGCCCTGCTCGACGTGCGCCAGACGATGGCGCTGCTGGGCGTGACCACCCGCCAGGCGGTCTATGACCTTGTCGCCCGGCACCGGCTCCTCGGCCTCGCCCGTCACGGCGGTGGCATGGCCTTCCCTGCCTTCCAGTTCGACCCCAGCACCGGACGGCCCTACGACGTCGTCCCCGCACTGCTTGGCGCCTTTGCCGCTGCTGGCGTCGACACCTACACGGTGGCCACGTGGTTGGCAACCGGCCAGGACGAGCTCGATGGCCGGACCCCAGCAGCTGTGCTCGGTGACCCGACTGTTGCCGGCGTCCTGGCGGCGGCCGCCGAGCGCACCGCGGCCCGTTTGAGCCACTGACCGCACCGCCAGAAGACCTCACCGGGTTCCCGGCTCGGGTCATCCCCGCAGGCTCGGCTCTGTACCGGGTGCACCGTGTCCGGCGCTCGGCGTGGTGGTTCTCCTCCGACGGCTCGGGTCGCTTCGACCTCCCCGTACCGCACGGCACGTGCTACCTGGCCGAAGAACCGCTCGCCGCCCTGTTGGAAGTGACCCGCGGCCTGACGATCCTCTCCGAGGACTTCCTGGCGGGCCGCCGCCTGCTCACCGCAACCCTCACAGTCGAGATGCGTGTGGCCGATCTCACGTCGGCTGCCGCCTACGGCTTCGGCGTCACCGGTGAGCTGAGTGCCACCGCTGAATACACCGGGCCACAAGCTTGGGCCAACGCCCTCCAAGCGGCCGGCTTCCACGGCATCCGATACCACGTCCGCCACGACCCACGCGGCGATCTCGCCGGGATCGCCTGGTTCGGACGAGCCGGGAGGGCCAGACGGCCGCCTGTGGGCCACAGCCGGCAGCTCCCAGCTGATCTATTGCTGGCAGCGTCACCTTTCGGCGTTCAGATCGCTGGCGACCTGCCCACATCGAGGCCTGACACCCGGTAGGGGCCGTTCATTCGATGTGCGCGGTGAGTGGCTCTCTTGCAGGTCGCGGCCACGGTTGGGCTTCTCGGGACCGATCACCCCGTCGGCCCGACCTGAGCAGGCGCGTGCGTATGCAGCTGCATATGCACGATCGGCCTACCAGCGCCTTCATCGGGTCGTGAACCCGACGGTCGCGCGTTGGTCGATGACCCCCGCCACCAACAGGCGTTCTCGTAAGGGTCGCCAAAGCGTTATCGAAAGTCCCGGAATCTCGCCGATTCCGGGACTTTCGCTTATCCGGGCCAGCACGGCGGTTCCCATCTTTGGTCCA
>Ga0182030_10012109_pt1 | contig 17333 bp, 9 predicted proteins | sample 812S3MmetaG_FD_121299 | JGI IMG/M metagenome (GOLD analysis project Ga0182030, IMG submission 121299) | Permafrost microbial communities from Stordalen Mire, Sweden - 812S3M metaG (Illumina Assembly) | ecosystem: Environmental > Terrestrial > Soil > Wetlands > Permafrost | place: Sweden...
GTCTTTGCCGGGCACCTTCCTATCGGGCCAGGCGGCTGGATCGGACCAGCGCTTCGCGCCGGCCGTCGAAGTCTTTTGCTGCGCCTTAAGGAGGGCATGTCCGCCGAGGCCTAAGAAGGCTGGCACCAGCAACGAAAGGATCAAGTGTGTGTGTTTTCGCATCGTTACGCCTGCATGAATGGAGGAACCGCACCAAAATATCAGGTTTCAGAGATGCGGGCAATGGGGGGCGCACGGAGCGGTCTCGCCCCATCACCCCTCCGGCCAGATCGTGGGTGTGCAGCCATTAAACGGCATAACCGTCACCATAGTCACCGTTCCGGCAGATTGGGCGGGTTTGGTGACAGCGCGGCGAAATTCAGATTAACCCGCAGTGCCGCGGCAGTAGCCACAATGCCGGCAGTTTGACGAGCCGCGTCGTTAGGACGCGAGACCATTGGTTGCCTTGAAAATCAGCTGAACCGATCGAGCTTGGCAGTGCTGCGTCAATGGGCGGGTAACCCGCGACTCGGAAAAGGGGCTTGGATCCCTGGCCAAATGTTTTTTCAAAGGAATTTTACGAGCCTCTCTTCAGAAGTCCAGGCCTGCGGTCAGGCGGGCTGCTTATCCGCGCCAACTTCGTCCGCCCGCCCGAACAAAGGGAGGCACTGGCGCGGGATATCGACGCACTCGATCTGCACGTGCACCAGCGCGCCCGTCGCCGCATCGGCATAAAGCAGCCCTTTGAAGGGCACGCGCACCGAACCGCTGGCGTCGGTCTTGGGAGTCGACCAGTGCGGCCAATTGGGGCGAGACCCTGCAACTGCGCGCCCCCGCCAGGCCGCGGCCTCGCGTTCACCGCGCTTCCGGCGTCATCTCGCCCCATGTCTTCATCCACTTGCAGGAAATCTATCGTTTCCCTTACGGCTCACCGTGCTACAACGCGGACGTGAACCCACAATTCCGGTCGCACACGTTTCCGGTCATACATATTCCCCGGAAGCCTGTCGACCAGGACATCATCGATTTCGTCGAGCATCGCTTCGGCTTTTACCCCGACCTTCAACAGCGCCTCTTGCTGACCTCCGCCGCCAAACGCGTCATCCTCAACTGCACGCGCCAGTGGGGCAAGACCACTGTCTCGGCTGCCAAAGCCGTCCACCGGGCTTTCACCGTTCCGAATAGTCTCATCGTCGTCGCCAGTCCCGGCTTTCGCCAGAGCGGCGAATGGATGCGTCGCGCCGCCGATCTGCTCCGGCGCCTCGATATCCCCCCGTGCGGCGACGGCTGCAACCGCATCTCGCTCCTGCTCCCCAATGGATCCCGTATCGTCGGCCTGCCCGAGGCTGAAGCCAAAGTCCGCGGCTTCTCCGCGCTGTCGATGCTCGTTATCGACGAAGCTGCGCGGGTTTCCGACGAGATGTATTACAAGGCCCTGCGCCCCATGCTTTCCGTAGGCAGCGGCGACATCTGGATGATGAGCACCCCCTTCGGCAGGCGCGGCTTCTTCTATGAAACCTGGGCGAATGACGATCCCGAATGGCTGAAGGTCAGGGTTCAGGCAACTGACTGTCCGCGCATCTCTCCCGGCTTCCTGGCCGAACAGCGCTCCGTAATGACAAGCAATGCCTTCCGTCAGGAGCACATGTGCGAATTCATCGGCAGCGGCGATGCACTTTTCGACCGCGACCTCGTGGAATCCGCCTTCGACAATGACCTGCAGCCGGTATGACATTTCTTAGTGGGGCCAGTCTTAGTGGGGCCACGCTTTCCAGCATGCCGCAGGGCTTCTGCCCGGCGCCCGGAGCTTCCCGATAAACCATGTTCTACATCGGCGTCGATCTCGGCAAAACCCACGACTACACCGCCATCGCCGTCATCGAAAAAGAAACGCCGCTCCAGGTGAATCAGCGCAACTACTTTGCGCCGGGCGCCTCGCCGCTGCCGCAGCTTCTCGTCCGCCGCCTCGAACGCGTCCCCCTCGGGACGTCTTATCCGCGCATCGTCGCGCACATCCGCGCCATCACGCACGCGCCGCCGCTTGCCGGACACTGTGCCCTTGTCGTCGACGCCACAGGCCTTGGCGCGCCTGTTGTCGATATGTTGCGCGAACCCGGCACCGGCTGCGACATCACTGCCGTGACGGTCACCGGCGGCGAACGCGTATCGCGGCGCGGACTCATGCATTTTGGCGTTCCCCGCCGCGACCTCATCGCTGGCGTGCAGCTCGCCCTGGAGCAGGGGCGCCTGCGTATCTCCGGCCACCTCCATGAAGGCCCGGCGCTGGGCCGCGAGTTGCTCGCCATGCGTGCCGGCTGCGCCACCTCCGAACACGACGACCTCGTCTTCGCCGTAGCGCTCGCCTGCTGGCGTGCCCACCGCAAAAGCGTTTGGGGAGGCGGCCGCCTTCCTGGCATCTGACCACGCTCCGGTGGGGCAGGTCGCTGGTGTTGTGTCTCTGAAGTCTCTTGCCTGATGTGGGGTGGGATGGCATCCTGCAGCGGGGTTGTTAACCCCGCTGGCCGCTTGCAACGCTCACCGGCCTGCATCCGGAGATGGTGAAGGAACTTCGGAAACACCACACCAGGGGCACCCTCTGGGTCCGGACCGGTTGCCAACCGGTTCAGCTGCCGTAAGGCAGCCGTCGCTCTACCGCCGATTGTTTTCGAGGGTTCATGCCACCCCGCAGGCTGTCAACGAACGCTCATGCGGTCGAATCCCACGACGACCTCGCTGGTGCTTTCTCACATCTGCGATTTCGAGACGACAAACGCGTTTAGCGTTACTAATCTCGCATAGTGGTGCAGCCTGTGGCTTGCCGGGAGAACGATCCGCCCGCAGCGGGCGGCGCACTTCCCCTAACCCCGTTTGGGGCCAACCGGCCCGCGTTATGCACCCGGTGGAATGTCTGTAAGAACCGCGCGAAGACCGGCCTGTTCGAAATGATGATCCGCCGTCAGCGCTTCCTGAATATTCCGCCGCCCCATGACGACGAAAGACAGGCAATCGGTCAGGCTCCAGTCCTTGTCGGAGCGATCGGTGAATAGACGAATGGCACTTGCACTCAATTCTCCGCTGTGGGGAACGACATCGATTCGCGCATCATGGCGGATTCGCTGGTACCCAAGCGCAGCAATACTGCGCGTCGCGGGGTCCGACATAGCGTTCAGCCATTCCCAGCAAACCGCTTCGGTGGTGACCACGACGGCCTCGGACCGCACCAGATAGTTTTGCCAGGCGCGCGCGTCGCGATGATACTGGTCACGGCTGCGGAACAGCGCAATCCAAAAGGCGGTGTCGGCGAAAAAGTGGGCAGCCAGAGTCAGCCCCGCTTGGGCGTGCCGTAGAGATAGTGATCGTGCTGTGCGGAAAGGTCGCGGGGCAGTTCATCGTCAACTGCATTTTCGGCCAGCCACTGCAGCGCAGACTGAGGAGACTCTTCCACCGCTGAATCCCTGCCAGCGGAAGTTTCGACATGCACCACGAAGGACCGGTCCCGCGGAAGATCCACGGCCTGTTCCGGCACGATTACCTTACCGTCGAAGTGGGCGTTGAAATCAATCATCGGAGCTGGACTATCCGATACGATTATGCCAGATTAACGCCGTCAGCCCGCAGTCCGGCTCTGCACCAGCTTGGGCAATCGAACGTGGCTTGTTGATTTTACTTGTTTACCCCAACGCCGTTTCCGGACCGCATGCCTGATTCCCGGTTGGCGTCCGCTTTGTACGAGTGGCGGACGATCCGCTCGGAGCTTGCAAATCCTGACACTTCATCGGCTCGGGCATTTCTCGGCAAGCTGGACCGCGACGGCCAGCGCCTCTGCTGGATGTTTCCTAGTGGTGCACGGTCAGGTACACGGTTTGTTGCACCTGCGTCGATCCCACGCTCACGTTGATCTGGTAGTCGCCATCGACCACCTGTGGAACTGTGATGTTGAACTGATACAGTCCGACGGCATTCGGCGCGAGGCCCGCATAGGTCATGGTTGCCAGCGTCGCGCCGAAGCTCAGCGAGAAATTCGGAATGCTGTTCGACTCACTGGCGACGGTTCCGGGCGCGACCGGCGGCATCACCGGCCCGAATCCGACCCCGTAGGCTGTGATCGTGTCGCCGGGCTTCCCCGGACGGAATGGAACTCCCGGAATCAGCCCCGCGTTGCCCACATAAGTCACGCCGTCCTGGAACAGAGCAACCAGATACTGCTTCCCGTTGATGTTGAAGCTCGCCGGAGCCAGCATCCCTGGTTCGAGCGCCGCCAAATGGCCGGTGAACGGTGCGCTCGATCCGGCGCAGTTCGTCACCATGATCTTCACTGGACCGTAATTGGAATCCGCCGGCACCTGTGCGTTGATCTGACCGCCGCTGATGTACTCGACGAAGGCCGCCTCGCCGTCGATCGTGACCTGCGAAGTGTCAAGACCGGAAGGAGCGGTGGATCCCTGAAAATCCGCACCAGTCCACAAGCGCGTGTCGACAGCCAGACCGGCCCCCTTGATCTCGATCCAGGAGCCCGGAGTGAAGCTGGAGAACGCGCCGAAGTCGGTGAGGGAGTTCACCGACGTGATGGAAGGCGCAGACGTGATGGTGCAGGCGCCGCCGCTGGGCGGTGCCGCGATCGCCGTGGCATTGAATACGACGGGCGGTATTCCGCTGATGCTCGCCGTCACCGTGACGGCGCCGGTGCTCGTACCCAGGGTCAGAGGAACGGACGCGATTCCGCTCGCATCCGTAAAGACGCTGCCGGCAACTGTCGCCGAGCCGGAGGTCACCGCGAAGCTCACCGATACACCGGGAACAGCCACTCCTGCACGGCCGTTCACCACCACTTGCAATGGATTCGGCAGCGTCCAGCCGACCTGTCCGGTTTGATTGTTGCCGCGGTTGATACTCAGCGCGGCTGGAGAGTTCTGGATGAGTTTCCATATCTGGTCGGCGCAGTTGGAGACGTACAAATCCCCATTTGGATCCACAAGCAGGGCGCTGCACAAATTCATGTTGGAGGCCGTTCTGGCGTCCGCCCCGTCCGCCGCCAACTGGGTCCCGCCTCCGCCGATCCTGCGGATCACGCCTCCGCTCACCTTGTAGATATCTCCCATGTCCTGGGAAACATAAATAGTGCCGGAGGCATCCACCGCCAGCCCGGTTGGATGGCCAAATGGCGTCTGGGTAGCCTGTTGGCCATCCACAGACTGACCATAGGCACCGTTGCCCACGACCGTGTTGATGGTGCCACCCGAATTGATCATGCGAACGCGAGAGTTGAGCGAATCCGCAAAATAGAGATTGCCCTGTGAGTCGAACGCCAGCGGCACCCGGTTGTCGTTGTTATTAGACGAAAGGCTGAGCGTCGCGGCGGTGGCTGGACCGCCGTCGCCGGAGAATCCCGCCGACCCATTGGACTGTCCCGCGAAATTCGAAATTGTGCCATCGACGGCCGAAATCATACGGATGCGGTTGAAGTCATGATCGGTGACGTAAAGATTGCCCGCCTGATCCCGGGCAATGCCGCCCAGGATGCCCGAGGCCGTCAATAGCGCCGGTCCCCCATCGGTCCCCAGGCCCGAAAGCCCGTTGCCGGCCAACACCGTGAATGTACCGGCCGGGGCGATTTTTTCCACCTTGCGGTTCATCGCCATATAGATTGTCCCCGTCGGGTCCCCAACCATGCCGCGAACCGACGAAATCGAACCGCCATTGGGGGGATATTGGTCAATGTTGTTTCCAACATAAGTGTTGATCGTACCGGCCGGGGAAATCTTCCTGACGACGAGATTGCCACTGTCGTCGAAAAGCAGGTCCCCCTGCGCGTCCAGCAGCATTGCGCCTGGCTCGTCCATCACGGCGGAAGTGGCTGCGCCTCCGTTTCCGGTAAAGCGGATGGCGCCGGCTTTGGTGTGCACAATCCCGTCAGGGCCAAGAGATTGCACAAGGTTTGTCAAAACGTCCGTGATGTACAGCGTGGTTCCCGTGGAATCGAAGGCAATGTAAAACGGGAGCTTGAAGAGTGCGTTCAGCGCAGGTGTGTCGGAAGCCGAAGGCGCCCCCGTAGCAGCGCTCCCTGCAAGATGTTTGATCCTGCCGTCAGGTGTGACTTCATAAATAAAGCCGAAATAATTCCAGCCATCCTGGATGCCTTGAGACCCGAGTCCGGAGAAGTAGATATTGTTGGAGTTGTCCAGCGCGACTCCATCCACGACAGGAAGGGGCGAATTGAGGGCGACGCCGTCAATTTCGGAACCGTACTTTCCGTTTCCGGCGATGGTCTGAATCTTTCCATCGGTGGTGATTTTTCGGATGCGAGGCCCGGCTTGATCCGCGACATAGATATTACCGGCGGAGTCGACCGCTATTCCGTAGGGGACGAGTTGTGCCGCGGTGGCGAGGCCGCCGTCGCCGCTGGATCCGGCGGTTCCGGTCCCGGCGACGGTATGAATTTTGCCGTCGAGCGTGATCTCGCGAACACGGTAATTGTCGATTTCGGTGAAAAAGAGGTTGCCCGACGAATCGAACGCCAGGAAAAACACGTTGCCCACCACGGCGTTTATGGCGGGCCCACCGTCTCCGCCGTACCCCGCTATGCCGTTGCCGGCGATCACCGTTACTACGCCTGACAGCGTCACCTTCAGGATCTCTCCGGTACATGCAAGGTATATGTTCCCGTCTCTTCCGAGCTTGATGTCGCCTGCCGTGTAGGGAATGTCCGTGGCGATCGTGCTGATTTTACCGTCGGTCGTGACCTTTCGAACGGAGGCGTGGTCAACGTCGGTGATGTAGACGTTTCCCGCGGCGTCCAGCACGGTCGCGTTGGGAGAGAGCAAATAGGCGGAGGTAGCCGGACCGCCGTCACCAAGGGAATTGTCGCCGGCGATATGTTTGAGAATATATGGATAATTCGCGGATTGAGCGCGGAGACCAACACTCAGACACACCAAGAATACCGTTTCGAGGAGCCTCGTTTTCATAAATCCCCTGTGCATTCCAAAGCACCCTGGTAACCATGCGGAATCCCGGGACTGGCCTTTTCAAACCGTCGATTTCTCAGCAAGACTGGAGATCTGAAAAGTCATTCTGCGTGCTTACGCCTAAATCCGCCCCAGATCGCGCGTTGTCACGCGGTGCGCCTCAGCCACCAAGAGGTGGGAGAACGACTCGCTGGGTCAGAATTAGGACGCGCGTAGTCGGCGTTGCGCTGCTCAGCCTAAAGACGCGGACCGCACCTTCGGGCGGATCACGCGCCACTCGTACAAAGCTCAGCGCCACGTGACGAGCGCCGCAAGTCCGGATCGCGGACACGCTTCCGGGCCGATCTGCTATTGATGTAGTTCTCGTGCAGCCCCCCTGTCGTTGACGCGAACCCCGCTTCGCGGGAGCGTGTGGCGGGCACCTCAGCGAGATGCCGGCTTTATGTCGAAATGGTACGGTGTCTCCTGGTCCGCATCGAAGGCCGACCTTTGGATTCGCGTCGCGATGTAAAATCAAGCCCAGTTCCTTCATGAGTAAGTACAAATTCTCGCACTCGGAGAAATTGGCTGTTTACAGTGCTGACTCCGGGCTGTGCTTCTACTGCGGCACCCCTCTTTTCTATCGCGATGTCCAGATCGACCACGTCGTCCCGGAGCGGCTTGAGGATGCGCCAGACGAACTTGAGGAACTCCGGCAGTTCTACAACCTTGGCCCGGACTGGAAACTGAACTCGTTCGAGAATTGGGCAACCTGCCACCAAGGATGTAATCTCAGAAAATTGGGAGACCTCCTGCCGCGGAGCCCGGGCACTCTCGTCTGGCTGAATGTTCTAATGAAACGCGCGCCGAGGCTTAAAGAATTCCGGGTTGCGTTTGAGAAAAGGAAGAGACGGGAAACCATTCTGGCAACGGTCGAGGCTGCGATCACAGGCGGCGAAATCGAGGAATCGGACATTCGAGAACTTCTCGGCGACTTGCCGTCGATTCCGACCGTGACTGGCACCAATGCCAACCTTCACTTAACCGAGCATATTAACCTAATAGTGCCCGGCTCTCCTGCCGATCAAGCGGCGCTATGGGGATGGACCGTCCATAGTGTCGCCGGGAACGTCGCATACGTTTCTCGAAAGGGCGGCCCAGGAGGCTACGTTCCGAACGTTTCGAACCCTGACCCGACTTGGCAGTGCTCCCGATGTGGCCTGTACGGGCCTTGGGACGGCATCATCTGTCGCAATTGTGGGAATCGCGAGGCACCGGATTAGTTCGGGTCGACGGCCTTCTTGACGGGGAACGCGCAAAGGGCCAAACGGCCGAGTTGTCCTACGCGGGACCAAGTCCGGATCTCGGAAGCGGGCGACGGATTCACCTCTGCGCTTCGCATCCGTCGCGGTAGACCCTCTCAGATCGCCGGTTCCTCGCGCCATCTGAATCCGCGGCACAGGGGGCCGCCGGTATGGCAAGTCGGTAAAGGACCACAAAACGGCACAAGCCAACGCTCCCGAGATACGGGGTTCTGGGAAATAGGTACTGCTAAGTCGGCATCGCGACCGCGACCGGAATTCCCGCACAGGCCAAGACAGGCGCGCGGGATCATTCCGCAGGGGGTTCTTCGGGTTTGTCCTGGGGCTGGTTCAAGAGGCGCACCACTGCTGTCTTGAGTTGCGGCAGATCGTCGTTTACAGTATTCAGATCGTGCTTACGTCAACTCGTTCACAGGCATGACGGAGTTAGTTACCGATGCCTCTGATGTCGCGCCACGGCCGATCGGGCCGGAAGGCTTCAAAGTCCATGCCGGATGTGAACTGCTCGATCAACCCGATTCCGTCTGCGATGTCGCTGAACCAGCGCCGGAAGGAGGGCTAAAAGACAAGAACCGACTCGCGTTCTACCCTCTCAAGTACCTCCGGCCTCAGCATCTTTCGGTCGGACAGATCGGCTTTAAGCCCGAGGATATCGGTAATACGGTTCTCGAGGTGCACTCTCCCGATCAGCGAAAATTTCCTGGTCAGGTCGAAATCGGCGACAACATCGACATCGGATGCATCACGGACTGCTGTTCCTCGTGCGTAAGAGCCATGCAGCAGCAGATGCTCGACACCGGCTGCCTTCAACTCCCCTTCGTACTCGCGCAGCTTGGATACGATCGTTGCCTTGTCCATCTCGCAGTCCTCATTCACATTTTCACTCATCTGAACGCCGCGCCCGCATGCCCGATGGGAGGAATCTGCACCCGGCGGAAAACGGTTCGCGTCACGATCGGGAACGCTGATCGGCATCGCGTCAGCCATCGGCAACATCCAGATCAGTCGCGATGCCCACCTTGTCGCCAGAGCCATCCGTTCGCGCCTCTCGTCCGAAAGTCTTCCAAAAAACGTCGGCTCGGCGGGTCCTTCGAAAATGCCGATTCATAATTCGGGCCCTTCATGTGTCTACCCGATAGGCACCCGCCGCGAATGAATTCGCGGCCCGGCTGGCACAGTCGTTTTCACCCTCGTTTCGGCGCCACGCGGCTAGGGCCGCCGCCCAGTCCCCGCCAAACCCCAAAAATACCCCCCAATAAATCAGCCACTTAACCCTCTCGCCTCCCGCGGCGCCGCCTCCCGCGTGCCACAATGCCGTCAGGCACGAAGAAATCACGAATAAATCCCGATTTTATTGGGTTTTATCCGCTCTGTCGGGCCCCCTTTACGGGGGCCACAGCAATTCATTGGTGGCCATTTCATATGGAGGTAAATCTTATGAGCTCTCTTCTGCGCATCGCGGCCAACCGTGCCAACGGCGCCAAATCCCGCGGCCCCGTGACTCCCGAGGGCAAACAGATATCCGCCGCCAACGTGGTCCACTCCACCGGCCCCGCACTCCCGAAGGCAAAGCCCGCGCCTCGCAGAATGCCATCCGGCACGGCATCCTCGCCAGGTCCGTCGTGCTCCGCAACGAATGCCCGGACAGCTTCGAAAAGGCCCACACGGCACTGCGCAATGAGCTTCAGCCGCGGAGCTATATCGATCACGAGTTGATTGAAATCATGGCTGCGGCCCACTGGCGTCGCAAACGATCATGGTGCATCGAAAAGGATCAGATCGACCATGCCATTCAGGAACGCGAGACCGCTGCCGGTCCCGGCCCCGCCCAGGAAAATTCCGAATTGGTCTCCATGCAGACCGCCCTCTCCTTCGGCGCTCTCTGCAACAACTCCACCACTCTGAAAAACCTTCGCCGCTATGAAGTCAGCCACAGCCGCGAGTTCCTCCGCCATCTCTTTATCTACGAATCGCGGCGTAATTTTTCGAAACGAACTGAACCCAATGCCGGATAAATACGTGGGGCAGGTTGCCAACCGTCAGCCGTTTTGCCAAATCGGCTTTCCATCAACGACGCGCGGCGCCAACCGGCAGCACAGTCCAATTGTGGAGCGCGCGCGTGTCCGGTACTCTTGATTATGCAGACTACTGTGGCGCGGTCAGCGGAGTTCCTCGATACCTTCGCGAAACACAACCTGGTCTGCGACGGCGCCATGGGCACCGAGTTGTATGCCAAGGGAATCTTTATTAATCGCTGCTTTGACGAACTGAATCTCTCCGCGCCGTCGATAATTCGCGAAATTCATCAAGATTACGTAAAATCAGGCGCGGAAATTCTGGAGACCAACACGTTCGGCGCCAATGAGAAACGCCTCTCTGCTTTTGGCCTGGGCGAGAAGGTGCGCGCCATCAATCAGGCCGCAGTCCGTCTGGCGCGCGAAGCCGCGGGGCCAGACGTGTTCGTTGCCGGCGCCGTGGGCCCGCTGGGCTGCCGCCTCGAACCGCTGGGTCCCACTGGCTTCGCGGAAGCCCGCGCCATCTTCCGCCGGCAAATCGATGTGCTTCTCGAATCCGGCGTCGATCTGCTCATGCTCGAAACCTTCACCGAAATCAACGAACTGCGCGAAGCGGTTTTCGCGGCGCGCGAAGCTGCGGGCAGCGGCTTCCCGGTGATTGCGCACGTCAGCATCGAAGATGACGGCGCTTTGCGCGACGGCACCTCCACCGAAACCTACACCGGACTCCTCCACGAATGGCCCGTCGCTGCCTTCGGTCTCAACTGTTCCTCCGGTCCGCGCATCATGCTCGAAACCATCGAGAAGATGCTGGCGTGGACGGACAAGCCGCTGAGCGTCATGCCCAACGCGGGCCTGCCCACGGCGGTCGAGGGACGCAATCTCTATCTCTGCTCACCCGAATATATGGCGCAGTATGCGCGCCGCTTTCTGCAGGCCGGCGCGCGTCTGGTGGGCGGCTGCTGCGGCACCACGCCCGCGCACATTCGCGAAATCCGCCAGGAGGTGCGCAGCCTGCAGCACTACCGGCCGGCGCAGAAAGCCTCGGCCCCGGCGGTGGTCATACCCATACCCCACGCGGGCGCCATGGAGAAGGTTCCGGTGGCCGCCAAAAGCCGTCTCGGCGCCAAGCTGGCGGCCGGCCAGTTCGTCGTCTTCGCCGAAATTCTGCCGCCGCGCGGTGCGGATGCATCCAAAGAAATCGCCGGCTCGAAGCTCTGCCAGGCCGCGGGGTTCGATTGCATCAACGTTCCCGACGGTCCGCGTGCCAGCGCGCGGCTCAGCGCGCAGATCACCTGCCAGCTCATCCAGCAGCAGGCCGCGATCGAAGCCGTGCTTCACTTCTGCTGCCGCGACCGCAACACGCTCAGCATGCAGAGCGAACTGCTCGGCGCGCATGCCGCCGGCGTGCGCAATCTGTTGTGCATCACCGGCGACCCGCCGCGCATGGGCTCTTACCCCGACGCCACCGCTGTGTTCGACGTCGATTCCATCGGCCTCACCCATATCGTCGACAACCTCAATCGCGGGCTCGACCTCGGTGGCAGTCCGATGGGTTCGCAGACGGCCCTGCTCATCGGGGTGGGTGCGAATCCGGGCGCGGTGAACCTTGATGAAGAATTGCGCCGCCTCGAGTGGAAGGTTGAGGCCGGCGCCGAATACATCGTGACGCAGCCCATCTTCGATCCCGAAATGCTGACGAAATTCCTCGCGCGCATCGGGCATCTGCGGATCCCCGTGATCGCGGGCATCTGGCCGCTCACCAGCTATCGCAACGCCGAGTTCATGGTGAACGAACTGCGCGTGCCGGTGCCCACGCCTTACATGGAACGGATGCGCCGGGCGGAGAGCGCCGCCGCCGCGCAGGCCGAAGGCGTGGCCATCGCGCGCGAGATGGTTTCCGCGGTGCGCCACACAGTAGCCGGAGTGGCGATCAGCGCGCCATTCGGCCGCTACCAGCTCGCCGTCGATATCGCCGAAGCGGCGGACCCGCGATGACCCCGGTCCGCGCGCAGGAACTGGAAGACGCCCTCGCCTCCCGCATCCTCATCATGGACGGCGCCATGGGCACCATGCTCCAGGAACGCCGTCCCACGGCTGCCGATTTCGGCGGGGAGGCTTTTGAAAACTGCAATGAGAATCTCTGCCTCACGCGTCCGGATTGGATACGCGATATCCATCAGGCTTACTTCGAAGCGGGCGCCGATATCGTGGCCACCAACAGCTTTCAGGGATCGCCGGTCGTGCTTGCTGAGTTCGGCCTCGGGAAAGAGGCCCGCAAGCTCAATATGGCAGCGGCGCAAATCGCGCGCGAGGCGGCCGATCGATTCTCCACCACGGCAAAGCCGCGCTTCGTCGCCGGCGCCCTCGGCCCCACCACCAAATCCCTCACGCTGCGCGCCGACATCACGTTTCAGCAGTTGAGCGACGGCTACTACACGCAGGCGCAAGCCCTGGTCGAAGGCGGCGTCGACATCCTGCTTCTCGAAACCGGCTTCGATACGCGCAACATCAAAGCGGGGCTTGTCGCCATCGCGCGCCTCGAACGCGAACTCGGGGCTGCAATACCAAAGATGGTCTCGGGAACCATCGAGCGCTGGGGCGCCATGCTCGCCGGGCAGCCCGCCGACGCTTTCTACGCCTCGCTCGGACACGCGAAGCTGCTGTCGATCGGCCTGAACTGCGCTACCGGTCCGGATCTGATGACGGACCACATCCGCACCCTGGCTTCCATGGCTTCCACGCGTATCTCCTGCTACCCGAACGCGGGCCTTCCGGATGAGCACGACCACTATCCGGAAACTCCCGATTCGCTCGCGGCGCAGCTGGAAAAGTTCGTGACGCAGGGCTGGGTCAACATCCTCGGCGGCTGCTGCGGGACCACGGCCGCCCACATTCGCGCCATCGCGCAGATGGCGGAAGGACACACGCCGCATGTCGTGAACGAGCCCTCCCACCGAGCCTGGTTCTCCGGCGTCGATCTGGTGGAAGCCGACGAGAGCAGCCGCCCCCTGATCGTCGGCGAACGCACCAACGTCATCGGCTCCCGGCTCTTCAAAGACCTGATTGCCGCGGAAAAGTGGGATGAAGCCTCGGAGATCGCCCGCCGCCAGGTACGTAACGGCGCCCACATCATCGACGTCTGTCTGCAGTCTTCTGACCGCAATGAGCTGCAGGATGTCGACACCTTCTATGCGGCGCTTATGCCGAAGATCAAGGCCCCGGTGATGGTGGATTCCACCGATCCGCAGGCGGTCGAGCGGGCTCTTCAATGGTGCCAGGGCCGGAGCATCGTGAATTCCGTCAATCTGGAAGACGGCGGCGCGCGTTTCGCGCTGGTCTGCCCCATTGCGCGTACCTATGGCGCGGCACTGGTGGTGGGCACGATCGACGAGGACAAGGACCGCGCGCAGGCTTTCACGCGTGAACGCAAGCTCGCGGTGGCCGTCCGGTCGGTCGAAATCCTGACCCGCGAACACGGCATGGCGCCGGAGGATATTGTCATCGACCCCTTGGTGTTCCCCTGCGCCACGGGCGACGAAAACTATATCGGCGCGGCCGTTGAAACCATCGAGGCCATCGCGCTGATCAAACAGCAGATTCCCCACGTGCGCACCATCCTCGGGATTTCGAACGTGTCGTTCGGTCTGCCTGCCGCCGCCCGCGAAGTGGTCAACTCGGTGTTTCTCTACTACGCGACCAAAGCAGGCCTCGACCTCGCCATCGTGAATTCGGGGAAGCTGGAGCGCTTCGCTTCCATTCCCGCGGAGGAGCGCCGCCTGGCCGAGAACCTGCTCTTCAACCGTCCTCCGGAGGGCCCTCCGGAAGAAAAGACCGCGCCCGAAGACTGGCGTCTGCAGCCGCCCGCGCAGCGCGTGGCGATCAACCAGCAGCAGATCGCCGCCGTTACGGATTACTTTCGCAAAGCGGGCCGCCGGGACAAGAAGCAGCTAACCGATCTTCCTCTCGACGAGCGCCTCGCGCGCTACATTGTCGAAGGCTCCAAAGACGGCCTGCCGGCCGATCTGGACCGCAAGCTTGCCGAAGGAGCCACGCCGGTCGAGATCATCAACGGGCCGCTGATGGCCGGCATGAACGAAGTGGGCCGGCTGTTCAGCAACAACGAACTGATTGTGGCCGAAGTCCTGCAATCCGCCGAGGCCATGAAGGCCGCGGTCACCCATCTCGAACCGCACATGACCCGGGCGGATGCCGCCAGCCGGGGCACGATTCTGCTCGCCACCGTCAAGGGCGATGTGCACGACATCGGCAAGAACCTGGTCGAGATCATCCTGGCGAATAACGGCTTCGAGGTGATCAACCTCGGCATCAAGGTTTCGCCGGAGGATCTGATCCAGGCCTGGCAGGAGCACCAGCCAGACGCCATCGGCCTCTCCGGGCTTCTGGTCAAGAGCGCGCACCAGATGCTCACCACGGCGCGGGATTTCCGCGACAAAGGCGTCCGTGTGCCCTTGCTCGTGGGCGGCGCCGCGCTTTCCGAGAGATTCGCCGAGACGCGCATCGGCCCCGCTTATGGCGGCCCGACGTTCTACGCGAAGGACGCCATGTCGGGTCTGCGCATCATGAACGATCTGACCGACCCGGTGAAACGCGGGGGTGCGGTCGGCAGCCACATCTTTCTCGAAGAGCGCGAGGGCGCCGAGGTCGCCAAGTTAGTCAAAGATGCTCCTCCCGCCCCGATGCCTGCCGCCCGGAGCAGCCGGGTGCGCACTGAACTCGCCATCCCTCCGGCGCCTTCTCTCGATCGGTGCGTCCGCGAAGTCGCCGACCTCCCCGAAATCTGGACGTATCTCAATTCGTTCATGCTTTACAGCAAGCATCTCGGCTTCCAGGGAAACTTCGCCGAGCTCCTGCATGAGCACGACCCCAAAGCCATTGAGCTGCACAGTCTGATCGAGGCGGCCAAAGAAAAGGCATCCGCGTTCATGAAGGTGCGCACTGTTTGCCAGTTTTTTGAAGCCGAGCGCGACGGCAACGCCATTCACCTGTTCGCGCCTGGAGGCGGCAGCCCGCTGCACTCATTCACGTTTCCCCGGCAGCCGAAGCCCGACGGTCTGTGTCTAAGCGACTATGTGCTTGACCCGCACCAAGGCGCACGGGATCACATAGCGCTGTTCGTCGTCACCGCTGGAGAAGGCGTTCGCCGGCATTCTGCGCAGGCGAAAGAGAGCGGTGAATTCTTACTGGCTCACGCTCTCCAGGCCATTGCGGTCGAGACGGCGGAGGCGGCCGCCGAGTGGCTGCATCGTACCCTGCGAGAGGACTGGGGATTCCCCGACCCTCCCGATCTCACCATGCAGCAGCGATTCACCGCGCATTATCACGGCAAGCGCTACAGCCCGGGGTTTCCGGCGTGTCCGAACCTCGACGATCAGCAGGGAATCTGGAAGCTCCTCCGCCCGGAAGAGATCGGCGTGTCCCTCACGGAGAACATGATGATGGACCCGGAAGCCAGCGTCAGCGCCCTGGTCTTTCATCATCCCGACTGTACGTTCTTCTCAGCTGCGGACGACCGCGCGTAATGCGTTTGTACTATGGTCCGCGCCCGGCCCCGGTCATAGACTGGAACTCTCGTAAAATAAGGCTTTTTTTGGCGTGAAAGAAACCCGTCTGCAGAAGTGGGTTGGCGCTCTCTTCCTGCTCCTGCTGGTAAATACCGCATACGTTGCCGCGTTTTCCTCCGCAACGGTCTTCTACATGGCGAATGTGCTTCTGCACCTGATTTTGGGTGCGGGGCTGGCGCTCGCGGTGCTGTTTCTCGTACGGAAGCGCCGGGAACTTCTTACGGGCGCGCCGGTGGCCATGCTTTGCTTCGCGGCAGCGCTCGCCTGCGGTCTGGCGCTGGCCTGGAAGGGCAACTTGTATGCAAACCGCTGGCTGTTGTGGGCGCACATCGCAACGGCCGGGCTCGGCGTGCTGGCGCTGATCCCGTTCATCGCGAAACATGCGAGCGCAGAATTCCGCAAAGGCTTCGCGGTTGCAGCGATCCTGCTCTTTGGCCTTCCCGCCGCCGCGATCGGCTACCGGAAGGCGTTTCCCGATCCGCACGATCGCATCACGAACCCACTGACTGCGCCGGTGTCCATGGATGGCGAAGGCGGCGGACCGCAGTCGCCGTTCTTTCCGTCATCGGCGAAAACCAATGTCGGCGGCATCATCCCGTCGAACTTCTTCATGGATTCGAAGACGTGCGGCGAATGCCACAAGAAAATCTACGACGAGTGGAACAGTTCGTCGCATCACTTCGGATCGTTCAACAACCAGTTCTACCGCAAGGCCATCGAGAACATGCAGGACACGCAGGGAACGACACACGGCAGCAAATGGTGCGCGGGCTGTCATGACCACGCTGTCTTCTTCAATGGCCGCTTCGACAAGCCGATCAAAGACCAGATCGACACTCCCGAAGCGCAGGCCGGGCTCGCCTGCACTTCGTGCCACGCCATCGTGCATGTCGACAGCACGATGGGCAACGGCGGGTTCACCATCGAGTACCCGGCCCTGCATCAGCTGATGACCAGCCGGAACCCCATCATCAAAGCATCGGTGGATTTCATGACGAATCTGAACCCGGAGCCGCACCGGAAAACATTCCTGAAGCCGTTCATGACTATGCAGTCTTCCGAGTTCTGCTCGGCATGCCACAAAGTGCACCTCGATGTGCCGGTGAACAACTACCGCTGGTTCCGCGGCTTCAACGATTACGACAACTGGCAGGCGAGCGGTTTCGGCGAGGGCGCCCGCTCGTTTTACTATCCGGCGAAGAGTCAGACATGCGGAGGTTGCCACATGCCGAAGGAACCTTCGGACGATCCAGGATCGAAAGGCGGTGGAGGACACTCGCATCGTTTCGTGGCATCCAACACCTCGCTCTCACACGCGAATCTCGACGCCGTGCAGACTGCAGCGGAGCAGAAGTTCCTGACCTCGGGCTTCATCACGGTCGACATCTTCGCGGCCTCGCCCGTGGCTGACAGCGGAAAGCAGACGAACATGGTCCGCCGCGCGTCGACCGGCCCGACCTTGAGTTCGGGGATCGCCTCGGGCGAAGA
>Ga0182030_10012110_pt1 | contig 17332 bp, 11 predicted proteins | sample 812S3MmetaG_FD_121299 | JGI IMG/M metagenome (GOLD analysis project Ga0182030, IMG submission 121299) | Permafrost microbial communities from Stordalen Mire, Sweden - 812S3M metaG (Illumina Assembly) | ecosystem: Environmental > Terrestrial > Soil > Wetlands > Permafrost | place: Sweden...
CCGGGAGTGGGTGAAATGCTGGCGGGGGCCGCGGACCTCCCAGATCCCGTCGTCGGGGTCGCACCAGTGCTTGGCCACGAACCCCATCAGGGCCCTCTGCACGTCCCACACCACCTCCGCGCAGGCGATACCACGGGTGCGCGCCCGGTCGATGGCGTCCATCAGTTCGCCGTACACGTCGAGTTGGAACTGGTCGGCTGCCGCGTTACCGACCCGCACCGGACGGGCGCCTTCGTAGCCGGGGAGCCACTCCACTTCGAACTCGGTGAGACGCCGTTCGCCGGCCGGCCCGTACATGATCTGCATCTGCTCGGGTGCGCCGGCCGCGGCCCGCACCAACCATTCGATCCACGCCGCCGCCTCGTCGCGGCATCCTGCTTCGAGGAGCGAGTCGAGGGTGAGCGTGGCGTCGCGAACCCAGCAGTAGCGGTAGTCCCAGTTGCGCACGCCGCCCAGCGCCTCGGGCAGCGACGTGGTGGGGGCGGCCACAATGCCCCCCGTCGGGGCGTAGGTCAGGGCTTTGAGGGTGATCAGGCTGCGGACGGCTTGGTCCTGCCACTCCCCGTGCACGTCGGAGATGCCCGAGCACCACAGATCCCAGTACTCGAGAGTGTCATCGAGCGCCGCAAACGGATCGATGACGCTGGGGTCCGCTTCGAACGACTGGTGCCAGCTCAACACGAACGAGACGTCGTCGCCTTCGCGCACCGTGAAATCCGCTTCGCTGTGCATGTCGCGGCCGGTGAAGGAGATCGCCGTGTCGAGGTACAGCCCGTTGGGGCCGGCCACCGCGTGCAAGCCTCGCTCGACCTGGCGGACCCAGGGGATGGCGCTGGCGTACTCGCAGCGGATGGTCAACTCGGTGTGGACGTCGACCTCGCCGCTGACCCCCTCGACGATGCGCACCACCCGGGGGTGGTAGTGGCGCGGCGGCATGAAATCGACGATGCGCACCACGCCCGTAGCGGTGGTCATCTCGGTCTCCAAGACCAGGGAACGCCCCCGGTAGCGCCGGACTACGCCGGTCACCTTGGCCGCGGGGGCAATCAGCCACCGCCCGTGCGACTCGTCACCGAGCAGGCGGGAGAAAATGCTGCCTGAGTCGAAGCGGGGAAGGCACAGCCAGTCGAGCGAGCCGTCGATGCCTATCAAAGCGGCGGTCTGAGTGTCGCCGATCAGCCCGTAGTCTTCGATGCGCACGGAACCCCGATCTCTGGGTCGCCCCTGGGGGCTCAGACCGCCAGGAAGCGGCGGATGGCGAAAAACGAGCCGGCGGCACCGACCACGGCACCGACCACGATGATCACCAATCCGGTGATCAATGTGTCGTGGGGCGACACGTACGGGCTGTTGTTGGTCAGCAGGTTGGTGGAGATGAACGGCGACAGGTGGGTGCGGATGAAAAACGCGGCGCCGAAGGCCAGCAACGCTCCCACCAGACCGTGGATCAGACCTTCGATCATGAACGGCACCCGGATAAACCAGTTGGTGGCGCCGACAAGTTTCATGACGGCCACCTCACGGCGCCGAGCGAAAATAGCCAACTGGATGGTGTTGACAATCAACGCGACGGCGCCGATCATCACCGCCCCCGCGATGACATACGCGTAGATACGCAACTGGTGAAAGTGGGTGAGCAGGCTGTTGATCTCCTGCGCCGCGTACTCCACGGCATGCACCCCGGGTTGTTTGCTGAACTGATTGCCGAGGGCAGTCACATTGGCCGCATTGGTGGGCACGATACGAAACGACGGCGGCAGATCCGCTGCGGTGACCACGCTCACGAACGTGGGATCGCCGGCGAACATCTGCTTGAACTCCGCCAGCGCGCCCTGCTGATTGACGTAACGCACCGATTTCACGCCGGGCATGGCCTTGAGCTGTTCGGCCACTGCGTTGGTCTCGCTCGGGGTGGCGTTGACGTCCATGAAGATGGCCACCTGCACACCGCCGCGCCACTGCACGGAGGCGGAGTTCACCGCTTGCTTCATGAGCAGCACCGCGGCCAGGGCGGTCAGCGAGACGAACATGGTTACGATGGCCGCCACGGTCATCACCAGGTTGCGCCGGAGGTTGGACGCCGTTTCGCGGGCGACGTAACTGGTTGAAACTGCCACTAAGCCATGACTCCGTACACGCCGCGGGCCTGGTCGCGGATTACCGTCCCGCGGTCGAGCTCGATCACCCGGCGGCGCATGGAGTCCACGATGCCTTGATCGTGGGTGGCCATGACCACGGTCGTGCCGGTGCGGTTGATCCGGTCGAGTAGTCGCATGATGCCCGACGAAGTGCTGGGATCCAGGTTGCCGGTGGGTTCGTCGGCGAGCAGGATGAGCGGCCGGTTGACGAAAGCGCGGGCGATGGCCACGCGCTGTTGCTCGCCGCCCGACAGTTCGTGCGGCAGGTTTTTTAGCTTTTTGCCCAAACCGACCAACTCGAGGATCTGCGGGACCTGGCTGCGGACGACATGCCGGGGCCGACCGATCACTTCCAGGGCAAAAGCCACATTTTCGTACACGGTCTTGGACGGCAGCAGCCGGAAGTCCTGGAATACGCAGCCGATGTTGCGGCGCAGGTAGGGAACCTTCCACGCATTGAGCAACCCGACCTCTTTGCCCGCCACCCAGATTCGGCCCTGATCGACCGCCTCTTCCTTGGTGACCAGGTGGAGGAACGTCGATTTACCGGACCCTGATGGCCCGACGAGGAAGACGAATTCACCCTTTTGGATGTCGACCGAAACGTCGCGTAACGCGACGGTGGTCGTCTTGTAGCGCTTGGTGACGTTCTCGAAACGGATCATGGTGAGAAGGTCTGCGCTGATTCCGCCGCGCAACAACGCGACAGCCCGGAGGGGCGCAGGTGTCCAAAGGGTAGTGGCCCAGAACAGTCGGGGGGTGGCATACGGCGCTTCAGGGGTCTAGACGACGCTTCCCTGAGCCCTGCGCCAGCGCAGGTACGCCTCCATGAAGGCGTCCAGATCCCCGTCGAGCACCCCGTTGACGTTGCCCGCCTCGTAGTCGGTGCGCAGGTCCTTGACCTGCTGATAGGGGGCCAGAACGTAGGAACGGATCTGCGCCCCCCAGCCCACCTGCGCCTTGGGGCCGGCCATGGCGGTCATCTCCGCCACCCGCTCCTCGCGCTGGCGCTCCGCCAACTTGGCACCCAGGATCTGCAGGGCCTTGGCCTTGTTCTGATGCTGGCTGCGTTCGTTCTGGCACGACACCACCACCCCGGTGGGCAGGTGGGTGATGCGCACCGCGGAGTCGGTGACATTGACGTGCTGGCCACCCGCCCCCGAGGAGCGGTAGGTGTCGATGCGCAGATCTTTCTCATCGATATCGACCTCGTCGGACACGTCGTCGATGAACGGCACGACCGTGACCGAAGCGAAGCTGGTCTGGCGCCGGGCCTGGGAATCAAACGGGGAGATACGCACCAGGCGGTGCATCCCCCGCTCCGACGCCATCAAGCCGGTGGCGTAGCGGCCCCGGATGATGAAGGTGGCGGAGAGGATGCCCGCTTCGGAGCCGGCGGAGACCTCGTCGAGTTCTACGTCGAAGCCGCGGCGCTCCGCCCACCGCTGGTACATGCGCAACAGCATCTCGGCCCAGTCCTGGGCGTCGGTTCCGCCGTCCTTGGCGTGGATCTCACACACCGCGTCGCGCTCGTCGTGGGCCCCGGTGAACAGCGAGCGGACCTCGAGGCGGTCGAGCTCTCCTGACACCGACGCTACCTGGTCCTCGAGTTCGGGGCCGACCGAGTCGTCGTCCTCCTCCTGGGACAACTCGAAGAGCGTCTCCACATCGGAGATGCGGTTCTCGAGCCCTTCGAGCAGCTCTACGTCGCCCCTGACCTGCCCGAACTCCCGTGTCAGGCGTTGGCCTTCCTCGGTGTCATCCCACAGGTCGGGGCGCGACATGTCCGCCTCGAGTTCCACCATCCGCTTTCGGCTGGTTTCCACATCGAGGTAGACCTCGGCCTCGACCATGCGCCGCCGGAGGGCGCGCAGGTCGTCGGTGAAATCGCGCAGTGCCACGGCTTAGCGGCCGTGGCAGAATTTGAACTTCTTGCCACTCCCACAGGGGCACGAGTCATTGCGCCCAACCTGATCCCACACCCCGTCTTTGGTGAGCGGCGCGAACTTGTCAGCCACGGCCGCGGCCGAGGCCCCGGGCACCGTCCCCGCCATCGCCGGATCGGGAGCGAAAATGACCTCTTCGCCGGGGGCGGGGCCGGCCAGCGCCGCCCGAGCCACGCCGCTGCTGCCCTCGACCGGGTTGTCGGTGGCCTCGTAGCGGGCCTGGCTCAACTCCTGGCGGTCGTTCACGTTGGCCTGCTCCAGTACCTGCACCTGGGCGTGCATGACGATCTTGACGTAGTCGTCGTCGATGGACGACATCATCTGGCCGAACATCTCGTAGCCGTCGCGCTGCCACTCGACGAGGGGATCGCGCTGGCCCATGGCCCGCAAGTTGATGCCGTGGCGCAGGTAGTCCATCTCGGAGAGGTGCTCGCGCCACTTCTGGTCGATCAACTGGAGCATCACTTCGCGCTCCAGGGCCCGCATGGTTTCTTCCCCGCCGGGCATCTGCGCTTCGCGCTCGTCGTAGTAGGCGATGGCTTCGGCCGCCAATTTCTCGTAGATGGCGTCGCTGTGGTCGAAGGTGTCGAGCTCTTCGCGGGCGATGGTGGTGGGGAAGTACTGGCGCACCTCGGTGATGAGCGAGTCGAGCGTCCAGTCCTCGGTGACGTCCCCCGGGCAGTTGGCGGTGATGGTGGAGTCGAGCGCCGTGGAGATGACCTCGACGGTCCGGGCGCGAAGGTCTTCGCCCTCCAGGATCTGCATGCGCCGGGCGTAGACCACCTTGCGCTGCTCGTTCATCACCTCGTCGTACTTGAGGGTGTCCTTGCGGATTTCGGCGTTACGAGCCTCGACGGTGTTCTGGGCCCGCTCGATGGCCTTGGACACCATCTTGGAGTCGATGGGAACGTCCTCGGGCAGCGCCCGGCTCATCACCCAGTTCATGGCGCCGGTGGCAAAGAGGCGCATGAGCTCGTCCTCCAGCGACAGGAAGAAGCGGCTCTCGCCCAGATCCCCCTGACGGCCGGCGCGGCCGCGGAGCTGGTTGTCGATCCGACGCGACTCGTGGCGCTCGGACCCCAGAACGTAGAGGCCGCCGGCCTCCCGTACTTTCTCCCCCTCGGTCTTGCACTCGTCTTCGAACTTGACGAGGAGCTCCGCGTAACGGGCTTGGCCTTCTTCGCTGTCGGGCTCGAGACCCTCGGCCCGCACCTCACGCGCCGCGAGGCCTTCGGGGTTCCCGCCGAGCAGGATGTCCACGCCGCGCCCGGCCATGTTGGTGGCCACCGTCACCGCACCCACCCGTCCCGCTTGGGCGACGATGTGCGCCTCTGAGGTGTGCTGCTTGGCGTTGAGCACGCTGTGGGCGATGCCCCGACGATTGAGCATGTCGCTCAACAGCTCGGATTTGGCCACCGACGCCGTGCCCACCAGCACCGGCTGGCCGGCGTCGATGCGCTCGGTGATGTCGTCCACCACGGCTTCGAACTTGGCCATCTCGGTCTTGTAGATGAGATCGGGCTGGTCGAGGCGAACCAGGGCGCGGTTGGTGGGAATGGGCACCACCGGCACGTCGTAGGTGCTGGCGAACTCCGATGCCTCGGTTTCCGCGGTGCCGGTCATGCCGGCCAACTTCTCGTACATGCGGAAGTAGTTCTGCAGGGTGACGGTGGCCCAGGTGTGGTTTTCCTCTTTGATCTGGACCCGTTCCTTGGCTTCCACCGCCTGGTGCAGGCCGTCGGACCAGCGCCGGCCGTCGAGGATGCGTCCGGTGAACTCGTCGACGATCTTCACCTCGCCGTCGGCCACCAGGTAGTCCTTGTCCCGCCGGTACAGCTCCTTGGCCCGCAGGGCCTGGGTCAGCTGATGCACATAGTTGGAGCTCACCGAGTCGTAGAGGTTGGCGATCCCCAGCAGCTTCTCCACCTTGGCGATGCCGCCCTCGGTGGGGGCGATGGTGGACTTCTGCTCGTCGACCTCGTAGTCCACATCCCGGACCAGCGCCCGGGCCACCCCCGCGAACTGGTTGTACAGACGGGCCGACTCCGAAGAAGGGCCCGAGATGATCAACGGGGTCCGCGCCTCGTCGATGAGGATCGAGTCCACCTCGTCGACAATGGCGTAGGCGTGGCCCCGCTGCACCATATGGTCGAGCGAACGGGCCATGTTGTCGCGCAGGTAGTCGAAACCGAACTCGGTGTTGGTGCCGTAGGTGAGGTCCGCGTTGTAAGCGGCCTTCTTGGCCTCCCAGTCATCGATCTCGGGGGACACCCGGCCCACGGTGAGCCCCAGGAACTGGTGGACCTTCCCCATCCACTCGGCGTCGCGGCGGGTCAGGTAGTCGTTCACCGTGACGATGTGCACGCCTCTGCCGCCCAGCGCGTTGAGGTACACCGGCAGGGTCGACACCAGGGTCTTGCCTTCACCGGTCTTCATTTCGGCGATCCACCCGAAGTGCAGCGCCGCCCCGCCCATCAGCTGCACGTCGAAGTGACGCTGGCCGATCACTCTCAACGCCGCCTCCCGCACCGTGGCGAACGCCTCGATGAGCAGGTCGTTGAGGTCCTCGCCGTTATCCAGGCGCTCCCGGAACTCGACCGTTTTGGCGGCCAGCTCGTCGTCGGACAGCTTCTTGAACTCGTCCTCGAGGGCGTTGATGTCCGGAACCAAACTTTGGAGGGCACGGACCTTCTTGCCTTCGCCCGCTCGCAGGACTTTCGTGAAGATGCTCATAGCCCTCCCATGGTACTGGTGCACCCACTTTGCGGCGCGCGTCTCCCTGCTCGTGCGCCCAATCAGCCAGGCGGATCGAGCAGGCGGTTCTGCCAGGCGTACAGCACCGCCTCCATCCGCGAGTGCAGATGGAGTTTCTCCAGGATGTTGCGCACATGGTTCTTGACCGTGTTCTCCGAGATGAACAAGGCCTCGGCGATCTCCCGATTGCTCTTGGACTGGGCCATCAGGGCCAGCACTTCGAGCTCCCGGGCGGTCAACACCGGGGGAGGAACCTGCGCCTGCTCCGACGCGCGGCGTGACAGCAGGGTGAACTCGTTGAACAGCTTGGACGCCATCGACGGCGAGATGAGACTCTGGCCGTCATGGACGGCCCGGACGGCCTCCGCCACCTCTTCGATCGAGATCTCCTTCAGCAGGTAGCCGCTCGCCCCCGCCTTGATGGCCTCGTAGAGATCGTCCTCCTCGTCACTGACGGTGAGCATGAGGATCTTCGATGAGGGCAGCAGGTCACGGATCCGGGTGGTGGCCTCGACGCCGCCCATCCGGGGCATGCGGACGTCCATGAGGACCACGTCGGGGGCCAGCTCCTGAGCGAGCGCTACCGCCTCCTGCCCGTTTTCGGCCTCGGCCACCACCTCGATGCCTTCTTCGGTGCCGAGCACGACCTGCAGTCCCCGGCGGAACAGGGCCTGGTTGTCCGCGATCAGCACCCGGATCACGTCAGCGGGTGCCTCCGTAGAGACTTCAGTCATGGCGACTCGGAGAGACCTGGGAAGCGTCGCATCACGACTCCAACCTAGCAACCGGGCTCCGCCCGACCCCATCGCCGCAACCCCCGCAACGCGGGTCCGAGGTAGGGTCGGTGGTGGACCCGGGCGGGTCTGTGGTTGCAAGTCGATGCCAGTCGCAGGCGAAACGACCCACGTAAGGCAACCTGTGGTTGCTGAGCATGGTGCGGCTTAGGAGTAAGTCCTGCCCGCCGGCGGGCTGGTGGTCAGCCCGGGGCGGAGACGGTGCCAACCGGGAGTACGGCGGTGTAGGGCCTTGGGCCGCCACCGTTGCCCGGTCAGCGCTGCCGCAGGCGAGTGTGGGGTCAAAGACCAGGTCAGCCGCCCGGGGCCGCCACCCCCAGCCGCCTGGTCAGCTGCCCAGGGCCACCTTGAGGTCGACCAGGACGGGCACGGGACCCGGGTCGATCCCCGCTCCGGCGGCCATCCACAGCGACACGTAATCGCCGAAGATGATCAGGTCCATGAGTTGCGCCAGGTCGCCGTCGCCTTCGGCGCGCACCTCGATCACGTCGGCTACCACTTCGCGCAGCAACTCGTTGACGAGATCGAAGCGGCGGCCGATCTGGGGATGCTCCCCGTCGTGGCGTAAGGCGATGGCGGTGAGCACCTGGCGGGTCACGTCGCCGTGCTGGCCCCAGCCGCAAACCTCGTTATGACACAGCTCGGGTTGGGTGGCCCAGAACGCGGGCGACTTGGCGTTCTCGTTGACCTGGGTCTTCCAACGCTGCGCCGCGGTAGACCCGACCGCGCCGCCTCCGTGGATGAGGGGGATGGTGCGCCCGATGCGACGCGCCAGGTCTGCGGCGACCGACGTGTCGCCCGCTACGGCCAGCACATCGCGGCGCCGCTTGAGTTGGTCGGTGGCCTGACGCACCCAGTACGAGGCACCGCGGAAAAGACCGATCTCCTCCAGCACGATCAGCGGCGGGATGGCCAGCGCCCCGAGCGCCGCCCGGGGCTGGGGGAGGTCGGTGGGAACAGGCACCAGTGGGGCGCCCCAACTTTCGGCCAGGCGCCTCAGTTCGCCGCCGGAGGTCACGGCGACCACCTTGGCGCCGGCCATCGCGGCGTCCGACGCCGCTTGGATGGTCTCCTCGGTGTTGCCCGAACACGAGATGGCAAAAACCAGCGTCCCTTCGCCGACGAAGGCGGGGCACTCGTAGGACTTGGCCACCACCACAGGGACCGAGAGGAAAGGGGCGGCCGCGGCGACCAGGACGTCGCCTGCGATGCCGCTTCCCCCCATGCCCATGACCACGACATGCTCGACGTCCTCGGCGATGGGCAGGCCAACCAGCCCCCGGGCTGCGGCCGCCGCGTCCTCCACCTGCTCGGGGAGGGCCTCGGCCAGATCGAACATCCCGACGGTGTCGAGCACCGTCATGTCGACGCCTCGTGTATCGGTGTATCGGCGTCAAAGGTGGGCTTGATGCCTTCTGCCTCGGCTTTGGCCACCAGACGCGCGTGCTCCTCGTCGCTGACGGTCTCCGCCTCGTCGATGAGCATGATCGGAATGTCGTCGGTCACCGCATAGCGGCGTTGCAGCCGGGGGTTGTACAAGAAACCGTCTTCTTCGAAATACAGCAGGGGGCCCTTGTCCTCGGGGCACGCCAGGATTTCCAGCAACTTGGGATCGAGCGCCATCTTCAGGAGAGCTCCTTCAACAAGGTCGTGATGTCGGTCACCCGGCTCTGGCAATCCTCCGGGGTGGCCGCTTCGAGGTTGAGCCGCAGGAGCGGCTCGGTGTTGGACGGTCGCAGGTTGAACCACCAGTCGCCCAGGTCGAACGTCAGTCCGTCGAGACGGTCGGGTTCGACGCCATAGCGGGCGGCCATGGCCTCCTCCACCCGCGCCAGCACGGCGTGTGGATCGGAGACCTGCGTGTTGATCTCCCCCGAGTCGGCGTAACGCTCGAAGGGCTTGCGCAGCTCGGACAGGGGCAGCTCGTTACGCGACAGCATCTCGAGCACCACGAGCGCAGCGATGGAACCCGAGTCCGCCCGGTAGTTGTCGGCGAAATAATAGTGCCCAGAATGTTCGCCGCCGAACACCGCGTTGGTCTCGGCCATGACGGCTTTGATGAACGAGTGGCCGACCCGGGTCTTGACCGGGATGCCCCCCGCTTCCACGATGATCTCGGGCACCGACTTCGAACAGATCAGGTTGTAGAGAATGGTCGAGCCCGGCCGCTTTTCCAGCATGGCCTTGGCCACGATGGCGGTGGTCGTCGATCCCGAGATGGGCACACCGAGCTCGTCGACCAAGAAGCAGCGGTCAGCGTCACCGTCGAAGGCCAAGCCCACGTCAGCACCGCTGGCCCGGATGCGCGCCTGCAGATCGACCAGGTTGGCCGGTTGGATCGGGTCGGCCGGATGGTTGGGAAAGTTGCCGTCGAGCTCCCCGAAAAGGATCTCGAGATCGAAGGGCAAACCGGCGAAGACCGCGGGGACGACATGGCCGCCCATTCCGTTTGCCGTGTCGGCCACCACCCGCAGAGGCCGCAGTACGTCGAGGTCAATGAAGGACCGCACCTTGGCCGCGTAGTCGTCGAGCACGTCGCGCTGCGTCACCGAGCCGGGCTGGGCCGGCGCCGGGGCATCCGGATTCCCGCCGGCCACCGCCGCTTTGATCTGGGCCAGGCCCGTGTCTTCGCCAACCGGCCGGGCGCCGGCCAGGCAGAGCTTGATGCCGTTGTAGCGCGCCGGGTTGTGTGAGGCGGTGAACATGGCGCCGGGAGCGTCGAGCCATCCGGATGCGAAGTACATCTCATCGGTGGACACCAAGCCCAGATCCACGACGTCGATCCCGGTGGAGATCACCCCCTCCCGGAACGCCGCCGACAGTTCGATGCCGGAGGTGCGCATATCTCGTCCAACCAGGATTCGAGCGGCCCCGGTGAAGCCGGCGAAGGCCACCCCCACGGCGCGGGTCAGCTCGGCATCAAGCTGGTCGGGGACGGTTCCTCGGATGTCGTATGCCTTGAAAATCGCGTCGAGGGCAGCCATGTGAAGCTGACACTAGTGGCGCCGGCCCTTCCGTCTGCCAAGGAAGCCCGAGGGAAAGGTCCGATCGGGCAGGATCCCGGGGATCCCCCACTTGTGGGCTACTGACGGCTCGGCCTCCGGGGGCGCGGCCCCGGTGGGCTCGGCCGTCGAATCGGACAAAGAGCCGGTCGATGGGGCTTCGGGCGTGTCCACGCTCCCGGAAACTGTCTCGCTCGCCGACCCTTCGGCTGGGGTCGGCGCTGGCTCGTCGAGCGCGGGCAGGGCCCCTGTGTCCCCGCCGCCGGACGGCTCGGGGTGGGCGTCGTGGACCTCGGATTCCTGGACCTCGGATTCCTGGACCTCGGATTCCTGGACCTCGGATTCCTGGACCTCGGAGCCGTCAGCCAGTGACGCTCCGACCGGAGAGTCCTCGACAAAGGGCTCTGGGACAAAGGGCTCGGCGACCGTTTGGTCTGCGACCGTTCGCTGTGCGAGGCCTTCCTCGATCGGGGGTGCCGGCTCGCCGACGCTGCTTTCGGGTTCGACCACCGGCGCCGGCGGCTCCGCGGGCTCTAGCGACCCCGGCAGGTCAAGCGGCGGAAGCTCCGGAGGCGGCGCCAGCGCGGTGGCCCAGGCCGGCGCGGGCGGCGGTTGGGCGCCTTGGGAGTCTGCGTCGGTAGCTGTCGGCAGGTGCTGGCCGGAGGGATCCAGCCATCCTGCAAAGTTCGACGGAGACGAAGGCCAGTCCGCCCCGGCCGTCTCCGACAACTCGATACCCAGGCGTGTCCAGGGATCACTTAGTCCGCCGTCGGGAAGAAGATCCGGCGGCGGGGGCGCCGCGACCTGGGCATGGCGTCCGCGCAGGCGGCTGGCCGCGTACTCGACGGGTCCCAGGCGCCATAGGGCGACGACGCCGAGCAGGCCCAGGAAACTCATCCCGTAGCCCACTTCGTCCAGCGTCGTGTAGCCGTAGTTCATCGTCACGTGCGTCGAGGTGGGAATGACCACCATGAGGTTCGGTGTGACCCGGTACGGTCCCTTTCCCCCGCTGACCTTCCAGTTTGGGTAGTAGGACGTATTGACCAGGACCGGCACACCGGTGTGGTCCACGTTGAACGACATCGACTCCTGGCCCACCTTGATGTCGGTGACGGTGACGGGGGGCAACGGGGTCTGGGGTGGGTTGGTGTCGGCCGCGCTCACCCGGTCCCATGCTTTTGGACCGCTCGCCGTCTCGTACACGCTCCACCGACTGGGGTCGTCGTACCAGGCCAACGAGGCGTTCTGCCAAGCGATTCCTGCCGTTGAAACACCGTTCATCACCACAGGCTGGTTTTGCAGCGGGGTGACCAGCGTCGAGTCGAGCACCTCGTAGATGTTCCAATGCCGTTGCTGGATGCCGCTCGGACCCGAACCGCTGGTGCTCGTGTAGTCGACCGGGTAGTTGCTCGTGTGGGCGACCAGGCGCAGGTCCGGGTCGGCGGCAGCTAGCTGCTGGGTCTGCGGAGAGATCGCCATGTAGTACTTCACGCCGAACATCTGGAGGTGCTCGATGCCTTCGGTGAAGTACGTCGTGGTCTCACCTGGGGGGGTGGCCGACGGCGAGCTGGCGTAGGAGATTCCCCGCATGGGGTCAGACGGCTGCTCGGACAGCTCGGAGACGTTCGTGAAGTGGTACGGCGTCGTGGCCGACGACTCGTAGTACAGCCCCTCCATCGAGTCAATGCAGTTATCCGTCCAATACGGGAGCAGCATGAGCGCATCGGGGGTGCCCATGTCGTTGAGCTCGGGCTCGTACTCCCACATGGCGCGCCCGCATCCGCTGGTCTTGCCCACGCTCTTCATCAGGTTGATCACGGCGAAATACTCGGTTCTGCGGGACTTGTCGGTCCCTTGGTAGCCGGTGAAGTTCCATGTCACCCAGCCCGGCACGAACGAGTTGTCGCTGCTGGTGATACCCAGCCAATCGTAGTCGCCGCTCGCAGTGGTCGTGCCTCCGGGCAGGATGCGCAGGGGGTAGCCCACCCAGACCATCGCCACCAGGAGGGTGACCACGGGTACGGCGACCAGCCCGGCCCGTGAGGCGTCGCCCCAACCCCGGCGCCACTCGGCCACCAAAATCCCTGCCTCGCAGAAGGCCAGGCCGGCCAGCAGGTACAGGCACACGAACCAGAACGGGAGGACCCTGGCGTTCCACAGCCGGCCCTGAGGGGAGTAGCGGAAGGCGAAGATGCACAGCACCGTCATGATGGTGAGGAAGGTGCCGACCTGGCGCCGACGGGCCAGCGACATGATGGCGCCGATCCCCGCCAGCACGAACAACCAGGTCAGACCGCTGGGAAAGAGGGTCGTGGTGTAGGTGACGATCTTCTGGTAACCCATGTTGGTGGCGTAGGGCAGGCGCAACTCGAAGGCCAGTGACCAAAACGCACTGAGCAGTCCGCCCACCACCAATACGGGGAGCGTCCACAACCACACGGTCCAGTCCCGCCGGGAGATCCAGCTCATGATGGTGAGGACGACGATCCCCACCACCGCGAACATGGTGGGCAGGACATGACACATGGCGGTGCACACCAACAGCACCGAGGCCAACCCGCGATGGCGGCCCGTCGCCATCCCTCGGGCGGTCAGCCCGAGCAGCACAAAGGCCAACGCCAGGCTGCAGGAGAAGGAGAACTCCCCGGCCATGGTGGAGGCGATGTTCCCGCCGTAGATGGTGAAGGTACGCGAGAACAGGTACGGCACCATGGCGGCCGCCATGCAGGCCGGTCCCGGGAACGGCATCCTGGCCAGCCGGCCGAAGGCCCACACCACGACGGGCAGCGCTATGAGGCCCGACACCACCACCAGCTTGAAGGCGATGTTGTACGGCAACACAAGGTTGAGTGCGACGATCCCCAACATGGGGAGGGGGAAGTAGTACGTGAGCGCCGGGAATCCGGCGTACCAGTCCATGGTCCAGCCGGTGATACGGAAATGGGGCAGCAGGTCATGTTCGACGAACCAGGGCAGCCACACATGGGCGCCCATATCGCCGCCGGTGGGTGTGCTGTTAGAGAAGATGTTCGAGGGCTCGAGCTCGACGAACGTGAAGATGGCGCACGCCGCGACCACGACAAAGGTGATGGCAGCCTCAGGGCTGACCCGCTCCCACAGGGGAGGTTTGGGCGGTGGGGTCGGAGGGACCGGTTCAGTACGGACCGGGGCGTCGAGCAGCGTCATCCGCCCCTATGTTGCCCGCTGGCCGCCCCCACGGTCTGTCACCCTCGGCCACCAGGCATGGAGCGGTTGCGTCAGCGACGGGCGACCTGTTCCAACACCTCGGACAACGACACCCGACCGTACGGACCTTCCCACCAACGCACGTTGCAGGCCGAGCAGCTCCGCATCACCAGCGGCTCCCCCGAGACGACCACGTCGATGGCGACCATCGTCCGGAAATTGCAGCGGGGGCACGGCATGCGGGCGTCCATCCTTGGTCGCAGGCAGCCCCTAATGGCCACCACGATCAGGCTTCGGCACGGCGCCGGTGCGCCTTGACTGACGTTCCGCGTCGGTCACGAACGCGGCAATAGGGGAAAACTCAGCAGCCCTCCGTTTAGCGGATGTGCGTGATGGATATGACCGCGCTGGCGTTGAACGCTGCGTGTGCGGCGATCGACGGACCCAAACGGTCCCACCGCCAGGCCATGACGGCCAGCACGACACCGAAGCAGGCCAACCCGAGAAACTGGACCGCCTCGAAATGGGCCAGCGCGAAACACCCCGCGCTGAGAACGACCGACAAGGGGACGGCCAGGCGTGGCCGCCAAGCCCCGATGGCCGAGTTGAGGCTGCGCAGCAGCACACCCCGGAAAAACAGCTCTTCGACGATCGGCGCACCCACCGCTAGCAACAGGAGGGCCACCACCAGTTCCGGTGAGGTATGAACCGAGGAGGTGTCGTTTTGTGCAGGCTGGCCGATCCGGTGCGCCAAACCATGGTCATAGGTTTCGAAGGGCAGGTACACCACCCGGACCAGCCCGTATTGACTGGCCAGTCCGACCGCCGCGCCCACCGGGAGATCCCACCAGGCTCCCACTCGGAGCCCGAAATCACGGACGAGGCCGGCGCCACCGAGGTCACGGCTGACTTTGAGCGCGGTGCCCACCAACCCCGCCCACAATCCGATGACGCTGGCCGCCAGCACCCCGAGGGGAATGGTCTCCCCCGACTTGAAGTGGTAGCCGGTGAGCGGACTGACCACCACCACGGCAAGCGCCGATAGGAGGTAGCCGACGGCGAACCCGATGAGCGCCGACGCCACCCCGTGCCAGCCCGACGACCGAGGACCTGCCTGGGGGGCGTCCCTGCTCAAGAAGCGAGGGCGGCGGCGGAGCGGACCCGACCGTCAGGCCGCCCGGTACGCCGATCGACTTGCGACCATCCCTTGGGCACCTTGAGCCGTTCGGCATGGGCCGCGCACAGCGCCCAACGGTCGCCGTCCTGCTCCTGGTCGTCGTCGAGCCATACCTGGCTACTGCCATAGGCGTACGTCAACCACGCCGCCGCAGGACCTTGGCAGCCTGGTCGCGCGCATACCAAGGATCGGTCCATGGCTGTACCGTACCGCCGAGCCGGCATACGCGGGGGGACCCGTTTAGTGCACATTCACCGCCTAGCATGCAGATATGAGCCGCCAGCCCGGAGATCTCCGCCCTGGAAGGCCCGAGCGCGCCGGTGGCGGCCCCGGGTCACCGCCTCCTGACCGCAATTGGCGGTGGGGGGCGATCCTGTTGGTGGGATTCGTGGTGCTGGTGATCGTGATCACCAGCTTCGTGGGCTCCTCCAGCAGCCAGAGCCAGACCTACGGGCAGTTCATCCAAGCCCTCCAAACCAAGAACGTCGTCACGGCCAGCGTCAACAGCGACACCGGGCATATCACCTTCACGGACAAGACCGGAGCGAAGTACTCGGTCGCCGGGCCAAAACCCACCGACAGCGAGGTGGTCCAGCTCAACGCCGACGTTCCCGCCGCCGGCCTGCGGTACACGACGACCACGTCAAACGTGTGGGCCAGCATCCTGCCCTGGTTGCTCTACGGCGCATTGTTCATCGGCCTGCTCGTGTGGGTCAGCCGCCGGGCACAGGGCCAGATGAGCGGGATCATGTCGATCGGTCGCTCCAAAGCCAAGGTGTACACGACGGAGCGGCCGCGGACCACCTTCGGCGACGTCGCCGGCTACAACGGCGTCAAGATGGAAATCAAGGAGGTCGTTGACTTCCTGCGCTCCGCCAGCCGGTTCAAGGAGATCGGGGCCCGCATCCCCAAAGGCGTGCTGCTGGTCGGCCCGCCGGGTACCGGCAAGACGCTCCTGGCCCGGGCCGTAGCGGGCGAAGCGGGTGTGCCGTTTTTGTCGGTGACCGGCTCGGACTTCATGGAGATGTTCGTCGGCGTCGGGGCCTCACGGGTACGTGACCTGTTTCAGACGGCGCGCAAACAGGCTCCTGCGATCATTTTCATCGACGAGATCGACTCGATCGGCCGCAAGCGCGGCGCCGGCCTCGGTGGCGGCCACGACGAGCGCGAGCAGACGCTCAACCAGATGCTGGCCGAGATGGACGGTTTCGAAGCCACCGAAGGCGTGGTGATGATGGCTGCCACCAACCGCCCCGATATTTTGGACCCCGCCTTGCTGCGGCCCGGCCGCTTCGACCGTCAGATCGTGGTGCCCCTCCCCGACCTGGAAGAGCGCCTTCCCATCTTGATGGTGCACTGCAAGGACAAGCGCATAGGCCCCGACGTCGACTTGCCGGTGGTGGCCCGGGGCACACCCGGAATGAGCGGTGCCGACCTGTCCAACCTGGTCAACGAAGCAGCGCTCCACGCGGTACGCCGTGGCGGCACCTTCATCGAGATGGTCGACTTCGAGGCGGCCCGGGACCGGGTGCTGATGGGACAGCGGCGAGAGTCGACGGTCCTGTCCGATAAGGAAAAAGAGGCGACCGCGCACCACGAGGGCGGCCACGCGGTGCTGGCCTACGTCCTGCCCGACGCCGATCCGGTGCACAAGGTCACGATCCTGCCCACCGGGATGGCGCTGGGCGTCACCCAGCAACTGCCCATCGAGGAACGCCACACCTACTGGCGTGAGTACATCGAAGATGCGGTCTGCGTGATGATGGGCGGACGCTGCGCGGAGCAAGTCGTGATGGGCAGCCTTTCGACGGGCGCCTCCAACGACCTGCAGCGGGCGACCGAAATGGTACGCAAGATGGTGCGCGAGTTCGGGATGAGCGAACGCATCGGCCCGATGGCCTGGGGCCAGGAGGCACAGGTCTTCCTGGGCGACGACCTCATGCATTCCGGCCGGGATTACAGCGACGTCACATCCCGGGTCATCGACGAGGAAGTCGAGCGCATCCTGCGCGAGCAGGAAGCACGTGCCACCCGTCTGCTCACGGTGCACCGCCGGGGCCTCGCTGCGGTGGCCATGGCCCTCATCGAGAAAGAGACCATCGACGGCGCCGAGGTGGGGCGCCTCGTCGACGAAGCGTACGGCCGCCCGGTCCACGAGCACATCGAGGTCATTCCCCGCTTCTCGGAGAAGCCCACCGATGGCGCCGACAACGGGGACGGGGCTGACGCTGACGCTGACGGGCCGGCCATCGTGCCCAGCATCTACCCGCGCAACGCGGGCTGACTGCTGGCGCCGGTGGCGCCAAGGCCGGTCCCCGCCCGCAAGCCCACACTC
>Ga0182030_10012111_pt1 | contig 17332 bp, 21 predicted proteins | sample 812S3MmetaG_FD_121299 | JGI IMG/M metagenome (GOLD analysis project Ga0182030, IMG submission 121299) | Permafrost microbial communities from Stordalen Mire, Sweden - 812S3M metaG (Illumina Assembly) | ecosystem: Environmental > Terrestrial > Soil > Wetlands > Permafrost | place: Sweden...
AGGATTGTTCAAGTTCATTTGAAATATTTAGGGCGTTATGGAATATGGTGAAGAATGGGAAGGGATTAGTGCTGATATCTTTCCGTAGGGGAGGAGATTGTCGTGCAAGGAGATGTGAGTGAGGAGATCGAGGAATTTTTGTTGGATCACTATAAGGTTATTCCGGAAGATAATATTGGTATGTCTTTTCTGCCCTTCAATTCAAGAGTCATAAGCAGCCGAGATCTTGAGCATGTCTTAATGAGAGACTCTCAACTCCTCAGCTCCCAAAACATATATCAAAATATCATACTGACTCAGTCCTCGTTGCGGTAGAACTTGTGGAGGATAAGAAAAAGAAAAAGGACACAGGTGCTGGAGGATGATAGGTAGACATCATGTTAATGGTCACCAATGCAATAAGATTCAATATGTTGGAATAAACCACACAATCAGTCCATTTGTGCTCCCATAAAAACTCCCAAAACACCATATGCTAAGGCCTACAAAATAATCATAGAACTCGAAACCAGTCGACTGTACACCATTCCTTCTTCCAAAGATATATTCCATACAACTATCCTCTCTTCCTCAAAATCCTCCCTCCAGTCGTCGGAGCAACAGCCTTTGGACCAGGTGCCTTCTTTGTCGTAGCTCCACCCCCAATCCCCTTAATCGTACTCATAACAGTCCGCTTCGCAGGAGCTTTCTCCGTTTTCTCCACTTTCTTCGGCGGTGCCTTTCTAATCACAGTTGACCCACTCGTATTACTCGAATCACTTGCTGCTCTCCCTCTCCCGACTTTTGGCGGTGGGGCAGGTGCCGCCGCTCTCTTCCCTCGTCCAGCTCCTATTGTGGGTTCTAAGGCTTTGCGCGCTGCTGCTCCACGAGTGGGCTTCGCGGCCGGTACCATGTTTGTGAGAATTGCAGCTGCTCCTCCAGCGGGCGCAGGTGGTGATGGTTTGAGTGGGGAGATGGGTCGAGCCAGCATTGACTTTCCAGGGGATGTGCGGCCTGGAGAGCGTGGTAGGGCGCGAGAATTGGCTGATCTTGGGGAGAGGACTTGCCCTTGGAGTTTTGCTTTGGAAGTGGTTCGAGCTGGCGGTTCTGGTGGACCCCGGACTCGTTTCTTGGGATTCTCAATATCTTCGTTCTCTTTGTCTGTTGTCATCTCATCACTGTGATCGTTAGCGTTGCCTCATCCTATCATACTGGAGCTGTACCTTAAGCGTTTTGGACGCGGTGATGGACTGGCGCGTGATTGATCTCGTTGTATCAGGTTCTTCGCTGGCGACTGAATCTTTGCTGGAGAAATTCTTGCTGGCTTTGAAGTCTCGCTATATTTAGAGAGCAAATCCGCCATCTTTGCTTTGCGCAATGCGATTGGTATACGGTTTATTCTGATCTCAATGCGCGTTCGTAATCCTTGGGCTTGAAGCATATATTGTGCACGAAGTTTTCTGGCGCGTTCCGTAACTATTGGCCAATGATCAGTATACATCTTAACGTGTTTAGCTTCGGTGTCTTACTCTCAAGTTGTAGATTATCAATCAAGGCTTGCTTTTGAGCAACTGTAAGGCCCATTGTAGCTTTTCGTATGGGACTTCTACTCGTGGGGGTCCTCGCAGGACTCTGGGTTTTCGTAGGAACAAGTCGAGGAGGAGCAGGAAAGGTTTGTACATCTACAGAGCTTGAGCTTGTTGATTCTGTTGACTTGCGCTTCTTCTGTCGCGTGGGCGCCATTGTAGAAGGCGGATTCGGCTCTTCCGGTAGTCAATCCTTCGTATTTATTTGACAGTAAGATAAACCAAGTATTATGATTGCGCGAATCACATAGAAATTCACTCGTTTTGGAAGTTTGATGTTGTGAGTATCGAAAGTAAACAAACGAATTCTGAGGCTCATCGCTAAACCAGCACTAAACTTTAGCTGACAGGGGTCTTCGACTAGGTACCTTTACGCATTCAAAGCTACCTGGAGCAACAACTTCGTCTTCTCTACAACGAATCTTCTACAAACACAGCTCTACCTCTCCTCTACATCTTCAAGCAAGTCCTCAAGAGGCCCATCATCGTCATGGGTTTAGAAGCAGTAATGATAGTTGTAGACAACAGCGAATCCTCACGAAATGGCGATTACACACCCACCCGATTCGAAGCTCAATCCGATGCCGTCTCCCTAATTTTCTCCGCCATTACACAAGCGAATCCCGAATCTTCAGTCGGTCTGATGAGTATGGGAGGAAAGGGACCAGAAGTATTGGTGACGTTGACGACGGATCATGGAAAGATTTTGGAGGGCCTACACAGAACGAAGAGCAAGATTCGGGGAGATAGCCATTTGGCCACTGGCATTCAGATCGCAGGTGTAAGTCCCGCCTTTCCCTTCATAGTAGTTTGAAAGGAAATGCTGATTAGAATTGTGGAATAGCTAGCACTCAAACACCGACAAAACAAATCCCAACGCCAACGCATCATAGTCTTCACCTGCTCACCTATTCCCGAAGACGAGAAGTCCCTTGTTAAGCTCGCCAAGAAGATGAAGAAATACAATGTCTCCATTGATTTCGTAGCATTCGGCGAACTTGACGATTCGGTCACAAAGAAGCTCGAAGCTTTTAACGAAAATGTTACAGGTGGTACACCATCGCATCTAGCTATTATTCCTCCAGGACCGGGATTGTTGAGCGACCAACTGGTTACAAGTCCGATTATCAATGGGGAAGGAGGAGGAGCTGGGATGGGTGGCGCAGCTGGAGAAGCGGGCCAAGATGCAAGCAGTTTTGAGTATGGTGTGGATCCGAGTGTAGACCCTGAATTGGCGTTGGCGTTGAGGATGAGTATGGAAGAGGAGAAGGCGAGGGTTGATAAGCAGAATAAGGAGAAAGCGGAGAAGGATAAAGAGGCGTTGCCGGAGATCAAGGAGGAAGATGAGGCTGGGCAAGGGTCGAGTAAAGATGCTACGGACGTGAAGAAAGATGAGAAGAAAGATGATGATGCTATGGATACTGCATAAAGTGGAGGGATTTGCATGGGAGGCGTTGGGCTTGTACCATAGATTTCACAAAAGAGCTGTGAGCGTGTGTTTGACTTGATAGTGTTCATGATTTCATTCGTTGTTTGTGTCTGCGTAGATTTGCATCGGGGCATCTAAGCTTTCTCTAGACATCCCAGTGATGTCCCAAATCCCATTCCGCTATTCATACCCGGAGGTCCTTGAACGACCACCGATAGCTACGATGTAGCGCGGCTGAACTTAATTGTAGCCCTTCTTTCCCTAAACCTTCTCTAACCTCCCAAGATATGTTGTATCTCTCAATAATATCCATGCACACCGCTCGCCTTTGCCCACATCTCCAACCCCCGGAATCATATTTCATATCTCATTCTACCCCAATATCTTGAGCCCTACTCATCACCGACTATTAACCCCCCTAATCTCCCCTCCCAACCTCCTCTCAAACCCCTCACACCTAACCGGCATCTCACTCTGATAAAACGGGTTCTTCATCACGTAATCCGCATACAACTCATATATCCTCTTTATAATCGCATCAACATTTGGTTGCTGGGGCTCCGTAAACAATAAAAACTTGGTGCCGGTTAGGGTGCTGAAGCATTGGAGCCGGAAGTTCTCGGTTTCTAGGACTTCGATACCCGAGGGGGGGTCTGGACGTGAGGGGAGGGACGTTCCAGAGGAGAGGGAAGAGGGGGGAAGGTGGTGGGAGAGTGGGTGCAGGCGGGTAGTTATTGCGTGGATTCTGAGGTAGGTGCGTTAGTTTTATAGTTCAGCATATTCAAAGGGTATATTATGGTGATAGAAGGAAAGTTTGGGAAGGGTTTGGAAGGGTTTGGAAGGAGGGAATAGAGAACGTACCCATGAAAGGTACCGGCGAGGACGAGGTAGTCGTTGACGGACAGCTTGTTCAACCCTTCTGCGAAATCACGTTGGTAGATCAGACCACCGGCTTTATTTATTATGATCAGGGCGTAAACGACCCTGCAGTTTAGAATCAGCAATTGAGAAGTAGCTATGGAGGGATATGAGATTGTGGGATATGGAGGGGCTTACATCGTCGCGTCTCACCGCCAGCCTCGTGGAGCGTAGGGGGATTTGAGTTTCAGTGTAGAGGAGTGAGGGAGTATCAATGTTAGTTTGGGAAGCTTCATATGAGTTTGCAGGGTAATTCGGTGGTTGTGGATGAATCGGCGCATGTAAATTGTTTGTTCAGTTGACGAGGCTCAAATCGATGTCAGGTCCCCCGGATTTTTTTTGGTGACAACGCCGATCTGAACTTTCTTCACGCGACTCAACACTCCCGCAACTGTCAACTCACCCCACCAGTTCACCTTGCGTCTCTTAAAGTCATTCTCTTCTCATCATCGACATCAACCCTACTCCTCTGCGACACGGTCCGCATCATCCAGACTCCTCGCGCGATCTCCAATCCTCTCCCCACCGCACCACCCACCCACACACCTCGACGCATCCACAAGTAGAATGACAACACCAGCCCCCACATCCCGTACGCGCGAAGCGCCCCAAGGCGACGAAGAAGCATCATCGGAGCTCAAGCTAGGAGAGTTCCAGGACGTAGATGCGTTGACGCATTCAGAGGCTGCACTGGTCATAAATGCATTGGTGCAGAAGAGGAGGTTGGATCGCAAGGGGGGGAATGATACCGAGTATGTTTTCTCTCTCTTTACGTGCATTTGGGTTGGATGGGATGGCGGGCATTGCGTGAGAGGAGGGGCGGAAATGGTGGGGAAACGGGTTAGGCATATGATTTGGGGATGTAGAAGGGCGCATGAGAAAGGGGTATACAGGGTTGATCGAGAGGCAGAGGCTGACAGGGCATGATAGGATCTTCCAAAAGACAACGGAGTACCTAGATCATTTTGCGCGGTTCAAGCGGAAAGAGAATGTGGAGGCTGTAGAACGATTGCTGAGCGCGCATAAGGAGTTGGCGAAGTTTGAGAGGGCACAACTTGGTATGTCAGGACGCGGCACTCATCTACCTTCTCACAGGCCTGAAATATATCATATAGAGGCTGGGGCTGGGGCAGTTGGGGAGTTTATAATGTCATAAAAGCTAATGGAAACCAGGATCCTTATGCTGCGATTCCGCGGAAGAAGCCAAAACCCTTATCCCGAGTCTAACGGACAAGATTACAGACGATGATTTGCAAGAGCTATTGGATGAGATTACCAAGTTGATGGGTTACGGAAACTAAACTGGGGATCTCTACAGACTTCACTCTTCACCTGCTGCCTGTCATTGTTGATTCTTGCTTAAGCTGCTCGCCACTAGAAAAGATTGTGGTGAACAGTGAACGGTAGACTAAAACAAAATTGAGATTTTATAGGCGTTGGGAAGCATAGCATGGCGTGGCGGAGGGATACATGGGCGTTTCGATTATACCAGAATGGATGGGATCATAGGAGATGTGAATGCACATGCGAGATAGCACGGCCTTGGATACGGGCAAGTTATTAGACCAGGCAATAAATGCTATTTGCATGCATACATCTCCCTCAACACTTATATGAAATAAGAAAGTACTCTATCAAGTGACTGCCAGAATGATCACAGCAAGGGGAGCAATACAGACTTTAAATTCAAGATTGATTGATTGATTCTTTTCCATTGTTTTTACAAAATTAAAAATCTTTTTGGTTTTCAAAAATGGGTATCACAAATACAACGCCCCCTTTCCTTTCCCTTCCCATCACCCTATGCGTATCTAATCCTCTCCCTCGGCAAATTTACAATAATGCTCTTCCCAGCACTCTGCACCTTACTCCCACCCACCCCTCCCGCACTCATCACCCCACTACCCCCGACACTATTCGGGCCTCCAGCACTCCAGCCCCCCGCACTCTTCACCTCCTTCTTATCCTTCCGCTTCTTCAAATTCCACGTCGGATTCCGCGGCAATCTCCTCTTGGCGGGATCTAAAGGCTGGACCCTTAAATCCGCAAAATAGCTCTCCCGTTCCATGATCCGCTCATCTAGACTCTGCTGACTCGGCGTCTTGGCTGAGAAAGACATGGGAGACACGACGCCCAGTCCGCCGCCTTGGTAGTTGGGGTTTACGGGGGGCGAGAACATGGGGGAGACTTCTGCGAGGCCGAGGATGGGAGATTCCGGGATTGCGTAGCTGTTGGAGTGTGGAGGGGGGTTTTCAGGGGTGACGGGGTAATTGGAAGGATTTGCGCTGGGTGGGAGACTGTATTTACGTTCGGGCGTGGTGGGGTTGAACTGTGATTGCGGCGTTGTGTATTGACTCTGTGTTCCCGCCGTATAATGACTCTCAGGCGTAGGATACGGATGTTGTTCTACATGTCCAACGATGGGCGTAGTTGGCGAGTTGTAATTTTGCCATGACATTACGTGCTCGTTTTTATTACTGCTTGTGCTGCTACTAGGAAATTCACGGGAGTGGTTGTGTTTCAATGGTGTTTCTTCGCTCATGGGTGTGAGGATATTGTGGGGTTGGAGAGCTGAGAGTGCGGATACAGCGCTGGAGTTGTGTAGGTCGCGGACGGCGGATAGAGCGGACACGTTGGAGGGTTGTTCGCGCAGGTGGTGAGCGTCCGATGTTATTGCGACACCTGAACCTGGGAATGGCCAGTTTAGGGCTGCGGCTTGAGATTGCGTCCTTGCTACTCCAAGGCCAATTGGGATGCTGTAAGTGGTGGTTGTGGATTCGGCGCGGGAGATTTGGTTTTGTTCTGGTGATTGCGGGGACGGGAGTGAGATGTGGTTGAATGGCATTGCAGCCTTTGGGGGTTTGATGGTTGTGATTTTAGGTTTTTTACTTGGTTTCTTTGCCACTTCCGTGGGAGGTTTAATAGCTTTCATGGTAAAGTCAGGGCTCATAGGTGGGAGAGATGCAGGGAGTTCAGGTCGGCCTCCTGCAGTTGGTGAGGGATATGTTGTTCCGCGAATACGGAGAGGTTTTGGCGTAGCGGTAGGCACCCGGCGCAGATCGTCTGTGGTAGAAGTTTTATGAGGCTTAGGTAGGAGCGGGCGTTCGTTGGAATTCGATGGCCCAGCTATAGATGGTATTAAATTATACAAAGGAGAAGATTTTCGGGGTGGTGTCGTCCGTCGCTCAGGGATATTTCGGGCTTGGGACAATTGCCTCCTCAACTGAGCCGCTACACTCTTTGGCGGTGATGGGAAAGCTGACAGTTCTGCTTGAGGAGTCACAGGAGTGGCATTTTCCAATCGCCCATTGTTTGGAAGAAGTTCAACCGGGGAAAACACGAAATCTGGAATCTCTGGCGATTGCTCAGGTATATGACCTGGCAGTGAAATTGCATCAGCATGTAAATCCCGTTGCGATGGGAGACTCCTCCTGTCGTATGCTGGATGTAAAACACCCCCGGGATAGTAGACCGGAGTCTCAGCTGATTGACCAGGAAGTGGATGTAATGCGGGATGTTGAGAAACTGGCGGGGCGATCAGAGAACTCTTCTCTGAATCTGGAATTGGAGCATCTGCTGTAGGATCCTCAATTTCCGCTTCTCGGCTTGATTCTGGTTCTCTGTGCTCCCCATCCGTCGCTGCCTCCACAAATCGCGAAGTGCGGTGATAACCTTTTGTTTGTTAGTATAGTTGAAGGATGGAAGGAGCTTGCACTAACCTCCAAATTGCGCAAACACTCCACCACTTGTCCTCTCCTCCCCAACTCCCATATCTGGTGAGTCCTCAGGTGTCCCAAACTTCTCGGCTCCAAGCATTGGTGTAAAGCCCCGGTTGATGCCATCCCTCTTCTTGAATTGCCATCTCCGCAAACAAAACCATATTAATGCTGCACATAGGCCTATAAATATAACTCCCCCAACAGCTCCACCAGCTATTGCGCCTTTATTTATATGTGATGATGATCCACCAGCGGCATCCTTGTTTGAGACGGGAGCTGATGTGTCGGTTGGCAGCGAGGTCGAAGTCGAGGTAACGGTTATGAAGGAACTCGTCGGGATAATGGTGAAGGTCTCAGATGAAGCTGTAGTCGACGGTGCACTGGACGGAGTACTGGTAGACGATGAGGACGTCGTGCTCTCCGGTGGCCCCAATAAAGTAACTGTCCTAACCTCCACCACCTTTCGATCTTGAATATACATCTTGAATACCTTGTAGATAGGATTCAGGAATGATCAGGAACAAAGAGGAAGAGGATGGAAGAGGAAATAGCCCCAGATTCGACAATATGAAGATACATGAAAAGAAATCAGAGGAGGGGTGGGTAGTAGTGGAATATGAATGGACCATCAGTAGACATTACCTATCGTAGTCAGACCAGGGTGGTCATCAATCGATAAATTGATGGGTCCTTTGCATCAGCCTCTATCGGCCAGAAGCCCAGCCTCTAAGGATTGGGGCTTTTCTCAAGTGGGGATAAGTAGAGTTAGAAGGGCATCGAAAGGGAAATGGGGGGGGACAATGGTTGGTCAGAATGCATGTTGTTGGTGCACTGCACTGCACTGCCCTGGTGTAGATCGGAGAGAGTGTTCGCACGCACGTCGTACTAGGGAATGTCATATTGGGGTGGTCATAAATAGAAGCGCGCAAGGGCCATTTACCGCCCCCCTTGCGAGCCTAGGTTAAATTTGGGGGGGGGGATGTTGGCAATAGTTGGAAATGGCTAGGCAGGATTTAGCTTACCTACAGTACCTACATTGGTCGTACAGTGAGCTTTAGGTAAGAATAGTTCTAGTTGGGTCTTCATGGTGCAGTAGTTCCCGAACGGCTGCACCGTTTTTTACAGCGAGATCCCACCCTGTGCCTTGCGCAGTGCGGCTGCGCCTCTTCCTTCGGTGAAAACCTACGAATAGTGGCAGCAAGAATCGGTAGCCCTTCAGTGAAATTCCCTCAAGAGGACAAGTAAACGCTATACAAATGCTTTTACTTGAAGAGCAGTCTACGCCGCTTCGGTCGTCAAAGACTGGATCCCTTTATTATCCGCAGCACCCCTCTTCGTCAATCTAACTTTCCTTGGTTCTCCCTGATCCTAGGTTGGAGAACACGCAAATGTAAACGACCCAGGTAACCGGTATCTCACCGAGGTAGACCTGTCTAGACTGGACGATCTTCCAACTGGATGGGTTGACATCAATCCACATTTTGCCATTCACAATAGTCATGTAAGATTTGCCCGAACCGACTTCAAATGCCGGGGCTTTTCGTGCCTCGAAGGTACCTACAAGTCACATTATGATCGCTCAGAACACCCCCAAAAGCATGCAAGATATCACCCCTTAAATCTCCAACGAAGTAACTTCCGAAAAAGCCTCCAATTCTCGTTCTATTTTGTGGCTCTTTGGTGGTGATTTTGTCCTTCAATCGAACGTTACTTTCATAGTGGCTATAATTAATCTCACCACATCTAGCGCTTCTAATTCAGGAACTGCGCAGCAACGTCAGGCTTACCCTAGCAACAATGTCTCTCCACACGTGAGTGGGGCTTAGTTGATTCCTCCCATTTCGAGGCTCAGATATTCCTTCAATCCTCAGCTCTCACGTCTATTTAGAGCACTTTGAGATCGCGATTGCGATAGGTTGGACTATGAGTGCAACCCGTCAGGTGATTTTAGAATACTGCGCAACATGTTGCGGAGACCCGGAAAATCCTCGGTTGGGAAGTTGGTGATAAGGTCTAGTTCTGACTTCATTGCTGTGCCGCTGAGTTGATGATGTGACAAATGTTCTGGATCTTTCCCTCTGCCTGTCATCGAGAATGTCGAGGTAAATCACTGGCTTAAAGAGGAAATTGCAAAAAAGTACCTGCCGCATCTCTAATTTTTCTTCACAATCATGTGTAACTGTCACCCTGCAGGACATGATTGTCGGCTCAATTCTTATGCATACTCCTGAACATTCTCGTCGATCTCCAGATCATTATTTTCCTGATGTGTTCGTCCCGCAACGTGGGAGCAGGGATGTTATGCACCGTCCTGTCAGTCGCAACTTTCGTTAAAGTTCTTTCCACCTTACCAGGGCGTCGATGGTAGCATTCCAAAGTTGTTTGCATGCATCTGCATCTTCCTGCTGTGTCTCCCTCAACTCAAGGCAGATACCAGCTGTCATGAGTCGGATAAATTGTCAAAGTCACACTAAATCTCCACATCTCCAATGATAGTAAGTAATCATCGGATGAACACTATATTGAAAGCTCCTATCTCATACACACTACTTTGCCTCCCCCTCACATCTTGACTCGTCCTCTCCTGCCCCTCCATCTCTCGCCTCCCCCTCACATACCCGGCTATGCTTGTCCTCCACACTAAAACACCTCCCCTCTCTTCCTCATTCTCATCCCCGCTCAAGCGTCCTCAACATACAACACCCCCCTATACCTAACTTTCCCGTCCTCAAGCTTTTTCAAACTCTCCCTCACCCCCTCTAACGTCATCGGAAACCTCTCAATAACAGGCCGAACCCCTTTCCTCGCCGCAAACTCCAACATCTCCTCATACACAATCTTCGGCGGTACAGTACTCCCCACAAACCTACGTCCCTGCAACAAAAAACTCATAAACGGAATCTCCAACTTCGTCTCAAAATCCGTAATCGTAAGCGGATAAACAGATACCATGGGCGCTAAAATACTATCAAGCTGTTCCCAATCTGGCATTTTCGACGTGGTAACGAGCAAGTGGTTGATTTTCCGCGGGACAGAGAAGGGGTTAGAGGCGGATGTGGATGTGGCGATGAAGTGATTCGCACCCAGTTTCAGAGCTTCCGATCGTTTTTCTTCCGTGCCGCTGATAGCTACGACTTCACAGCCCATCTGAGCCGCAAATTGAATGGCGAGATGGCCTAAGCCTCCAATACCCACCACGCCTACTACATCGGTAGGTTTCACCCCGTTCCGAGCAAGGGGTGCGAAGACTGTGATGCCGGCACAGAGGAGGGGTGCTGCGACGTCGGATGGTAGGTTGTCTGGTATTTTGAACAAGGCTTGCTCGCGCCAGACGCCGCCGGTGCCGAAAGATCCTTGGTCGTGGTTGGCGAATCCGTATTCCTGTTTGGTAGTACAGTAGACCGCGTTGCCGGAGAGGCATTGCGTGCAAGTGCCGCAGCTTGAGTGGATATAGCCCCATCCTACTCTATCGCCTCTGTTTTCCTTGTCAGTATTTGCATTTTACCTTCTCTCGCTGTCTTTTGATCCTTTATCCGCTCATGGATACTCGATAGAATGGAAGCTAGATGGCGGGGCAAGAATAAGTGGAAGACTTACATCTTGAGCGCTTTAACATCAGGACCAACAGCCTTCACGATGCCAACGCCTTCATGACCGAGCCCCATATCCACCCATCGGAAATGAGAGTCGGTTCCACAGACGCCAGAGTGTGTGATATCGAGATACACTTCATCTTTCGTGACTTCTGGTCGCTGGCTCTTGGCTTCGTGAATCTCGCCGTTAGAAGAGCCGCGGAAGACGGTGAAGTCGTATGTCATTTTGGTGGTTGAGTGGGGTTTGAGATTGCTGGTAGGGCAGTTGTTTTAGAGAGATTAAGTTGATTGATATTGGGGAGTGAAAGTTTTAAACACTGAATGAATTGATGTCCTGAACTCCAACACCAGAGGCAGCAATATATACATTCTCCCCATCCCATACCTCCCCAAAAATCCACCTTACCAACCCAACCTCACAAAGTGAAGTCATCCAACCATATTCCCTATCTCCTAGCGAGATCTCAAAGTTTCCCTGTTTAGACAATGGTCAAACACAAATGCCCAAACTCTTGCTTACATCACCCCGTTGCATGATACCACAAAACCATATACTACGTCTAAGGGCAAATTAACTCGCAAGTAATCAGCCAACAATATTAGTGATCAGTAATCACCAAAATATTATTCAGCCAGAATGAACACTCGGAGTTAGGACATGCTTTCCTAGCCAATTGACAGACACCCGGAAACACATACGGACGTAGGATATAAAGCCAATGACGGGACGGGAGAAGATGCGCAAACCCGGCATCACAATCACGTGGGTTCGTAGAATAACTAATCACTCAATCGCCCTGCACCTCCAGCCCGCTATTTGCATTACCTAAGGTAACATCTCTCCTCTTCCCAAGCAATCTCTAAAATCTTTCCCGATCAGGAAATTGAAAATTCCTCCCTGCTTTTCCGCTTTTCGTTTCTATTTTTAGTTGTTTTTTTTTTTGGCGGGGGGGATATTTGGGGATAGGCGCGTGCGGCGTCAACGAAAGTCGTGGAGGCGATGCAATCTCGATTCTTGATGCTCCGCCCCCTCCTGTTCTTCCGCCCCGGCCCCGGCCCCTGGTGATCGCATTGAACGAGCCGCGGTAGAAATGCAAATGATGATGTTGGGGTGAGCGTTGGAAGGGGAAGGGGAAGGGGAGGTGATGGTGTTAGAGGAGAAGGAAAGGAATATATGCCGCGCGGTGTGCTTGTATATTGGAAGAATTGGACGCGTACTGTACAGTACATGAGAAATCGTGCAGGCGATGCGACCTGTCCTTAGGGGATGGAACCAGCTGTTGTCTATTTGGTGGTTGAGAATTCAGAGGTGAGAAGACGTGCGCAGAACTATATGTATGGAAACACTGAAAAGATCCTTAATGAAGGTCTTCCTTCTCCTTAAAGTCGTAGTCTTAAGACAGGGAAATGTGAGCGATGCGTTCCCTCCCCTCCCCTTTTCCCACAATAGCGCAGAGCATTTCTGTATTTTGTAGATGAGCCCTTAGAGGTGGAATACGCGCGCTCTAGGAGAAAAAATATCCCATGGGAAGACACTGTGGAGAATCTGGAGAGGAAATGGAAATGTATTCTTATCACGTGATCTCGCAATGATAACTCTTTCGGGGAAAGCAAACTTTGGCACAATTCCGTGCCTAGGTGGTTTACCTTAGACAGTAGGGTATGTGCTCATGAGTTGCATTGACTTTATTTATTTTACTATGTCCATGTTTATCATTCGCATCAGCAACGTTACACTTCGCAGTGTCTTTAATTTTTGTCGAGAGAAGAATCGTGAATGGTTGGAAATTGAAGGATACGAACCTAATTAGTGACTATCTTTGGTGTACGAGCGCTATATATTAGCCATTAAGGCCTGAATGTGATGGGTACCTTGATGCCAGACACATTCTACGGAGAACGCGGTTTATCGTTGAATTGACCTTTTTTTTATATGTTGTGTGCGCTACCACATATTATGAAGAATTCTGTTCTGTTGTGCTGCTTCAAGTAGAAGAAGTTGAGATCCTGGAACTTGCTCACGCTTCTGGAATGATTTCCAATCGGGACTTTTAGACCCCACAACCTCAGGCCTTTAAGGTTAATGTGGGAATGCAATGCAAAGTGGCTGCGCCCCCCATGTATATTTTTGATCTCCTCAATCTATTAAGTTGCTATGATCAAAGCCTCCATACGATGAATAACACGCAAGATTATTTTCAGCCAAGATTGAAATCCCTAGACTTCCATTGGCATGATGTGTTGTTCAAACCCTCTCGTGTTTTCCCTCTTTTGCCGGAACCACCACAGGTCATGAGATACCGAAAACAGGTCTGATCTCGAAGATCTCGAAAATCCGTCTTACGTAAGTGCGGACATTAAGCCCAACTGCAACCTCATGCTGGTAGGGATTTACGACTGCCTCCGCCCTATTCGTTCAGTCGGTACTTTCGTTACAGGCTCTAAGTAAACTAATTGCTTGGCCTTCAATACCAAGAACAAGAGTTGATTGAACTGCCTTATTTGGGCGATTCACAAGCAATTTATCTTCTCACCTCTGCCTGGCTCGCCTGCTCTGCCTCAGTAACGCGCCTATTTTTACATCGAAAGGAGAATCGCGGTTGTCCCTTGATGTGGCTTCGGCCCAGTGTTCATTCAAGGACTTGGTGCCGACCTTATGGGTATGTGATAGGTCAACTCGGAAGTCGTACAGCTTGGAGAGCGGCTACATCTAGCGCTAATGCAGGAAGCGCGGCGCAGTGCATCATGGCTGAACTCGAACGGTATTGCAGGACCAGAACCCGACACAGATTTTCTTTGCCAGCCACCCAGATCTCAGAGATCGCGAGTACGTGTTGACCAAGATGTCGATATATTGCTTTGATTGGCAGGCTGAGGAGGACCCATGGTTCTTGTTTTCAGGTACCAGAAGGCCAGAATTGGAGCTAATGATGCTCGCTGCGCCTAGTTCTAGGGGAACTGTGGAGCTAGCACTTAAACAGGGCTGCAGGGCCGAATGCAGAGAGACAAATTTTAGCCTCCGCTGGCGCTGACAGTGAGGCTTATAACTTCGAACCCCCCGCATCAATTGTCATCTTCTGTTGTCCAATCCGTCGAAGTGTTCTAGCATTCTGTCTCCCCGTCTATCAAGATGTTGACTTACGCTCTGACAATCCTGCTGGCAGTCGCCCATGCACAAAATGCTACGACAACATCACCTTCGACGATAACGGCCTCGGCATCAGTGGTCACTGTCACTGCATCATGTACCAACGATCTTCTCCAAAATTGTCAGCGCGCGCCTCAATATCCCTTCCGCAATTCAGAAGCTCCCGAATTTTATAACAACTATCAATTGTACGAGTACAAGAACTACACACCAGAAGAGACGAGTCTTAGTTACACATGCGCTCAAAGATTTTTCACATCAATGAACGACTATCTTTCGACGGCTCCGATTACACCCTTTTCTACTGTTGCAGAAACAACACTTCAAGTTTCTGGCACGTTCACGTCGTATTTCTCGGAGTCTACATCTACTGGAACATCACTTCAAACCACAGTCGTCACATCAGTATTAACGTCTGGTCAGACTGGAGGGGATTCCACAACCGTTATAACATTTGCTGAAACAAATGGATTCAAAACCGAGATCACAGAGACTTTGGACATATACACTACAACTACTGAGGTAGATATTGGAACTACCACGACTGTTCCATACACGACCGTCACCGCATCTGTAGACGAGGTACAGGCGCCGATCACTGAGTACTCATACGTCTCAAGCTTCGCTTTCACAGCCTCCCCTCCCTGCTGCAGTAGCTGCTCCTTGTTTGGAAACAACGTTCAAGTTTATTACTGGCCTAGTACAACTGCAGCTCCTAATGCTTCGTCTTCCACTTTGACTGATTCTAACGGCTTCACTTTGTAAGTTTCGAGCCCTCAAATTCGTGTCTCACATTTTACTTACTCGCTTCATAGCGTGTCTCCTACGATCTACTTGGCGTTACAGTCATTGTATGCTACAGATTTATGTGGCACGTTATCACCTCAGGTTGTTGCCGAGACGACAGTTGCGATTCCCGACGAAGATATTAGCACAGCCATTGCTTACAGGTACAATACTACGGCGTATCTCTCGGAGTAAGTACTCAAATCTAGTATATCGAAAAATGCTGACTTCGTATCTCAAAGCCCTCCAAACCTTCCCGTAGGCTATACCAAAGCTACTTTCGGTGATCAGTGAGTTGAAATCGAGAAAGCTATTCACCATGGAACTAATGCTTGTTCTAGAACTGATTGTGGGGACATAACAACAACCGTCTATATCGGTGGTGGTTATCTCGGTGGCGAGGGGTTTGAGTCTACCTCCGTATCGGGCGCGCAAGGGCCATATGTTTTGACATATAACCTCTGTTCACCTACTCTATCTGTCCCAACTCAACTTTTCACCATAAACGAGGCATGGTCCACTTGTGTGCCTGGTATTAACGGTCTTTACGATCCGCCTTACCCTCTATCTGCGGGCAAAGGTATTAGTGCCTTTTCCACCACAACAGGTACGGGGACAGTTGCATCGGAGACCGGAACAACCACACTCAGCCCTACAACTGGACCATCAGTCACCCCAACGACCGCAACGCCTACCTCGACTTCTGTACCTGTTGATCCCACAACCTCTACCAGTTCCTCTGTCCCCGTTGATCCGACCACCTCAGTCGACCCAGGAACGAGCACTTCCCCCACAGCGACATCACCAACAACTAGTAGTCCTGTAGGAGCCACCAACCCAACTACATCAACCAGCCCTGTTGCCGGAAATAGTCCAACTACCTCAGCAAACGACCCGGGGAATACCAACACAGGCGGCTCGCCACCAACAACCACTAGCGCAGGAGGTTCTCTCGCCACAACCTCTCAACCTGGAGGAGTCGTCCAACCCCAATCCACTGCACCAGCAGTCATCACTGTGGGTAGTTCAACCCTAACCGCCAACTCAGCATCCGCGATCGTTGTCGGTTCTCAAACCCTCACCCCCGGTGGAGCCGCCATCACCGTCTCCGGCTCCGGCGGCGCACCAGCCACTACTCTATCCCTCGCTCCCGGCGCCTCAGCAGTAGTCGTAAACGGAAACACGCAATCTATAGCCCCAGCCGACCCATCAATTATCATTGGCTCCCAGACCCTCGCCGCAGGAGGCTCAGCCATCACCGTTGCAGGTGGGACCACGCTCTCGCTCGCAGCAGGCGGCTCATCTGTAGTCGTTAACGGCGCCACCGAAGCGGCGACATCATTCTTCGCCTCTGCTGCCTCAGCCGCGAGCGCAAGCCCAGCATTCTTGATAGCTGGATCCCAGACTCTCCAAGCGGGCGGAAGCGCAATTACCGTTTCTGGGAGCAAAATCAGTTTGGCGAGTGGGGGGTCCAGTGTCGTGGTTGTGAATAGTGCCGGTGTAAGTACCACCGAGGCGTTGAGCAGTTTCCTGGGGAGTCATACGACGAGTGTTGGTGGATTAGGGGGCGTGATTGGGAGTATGGGGGGGTTCTCGACTGCGAAGCCGACGACAAGTAGTGGGAGTGGGTATAATGGGACGATGGTTACGGGCCAGGGGAGTAGGATAGGCCAGATGGGGAGTGTCTGGGTTTGGGGGGCAGTCCTGGGTGGTGGACTGCTAGGGTTGGGATTAATGTGATGAGTGATTCTTGTACATAGATTACGGTGTATATGAGAGACGAATTTAATGTTTACACTTACTATCATCAAAATTGTCCTCTAGTCGTGTCGAAATTTGAGTGCGGAATGTCTTCTTGAGTAAGAAGACAGAAGGGTACTTGAGGGTTTATACATTTCCACGTAGGTTAAGAGCCAGGTGCCCAAAGCGCAGGTTCGTGTAGGCTATAAAAACTGGATTATAATCAGTGTTTAATTAATTCTAATTTAATTTTATATATTTATATAAGCTGTTGTAGTAGTAAAGGTTAGGATCAGTAATTAGGGTAAGGTAGGATTTGCTAGAGGTCTGGGAGGTAATGAGAGCCTCCTAGAAAAGGAATATATTTTTTGAATTAATTAAAAACTGATTGTAATCCGGTTTCTATAGCCTATAAGATAGTCTACGCAAGCCTG
>Ga0182030_10012112_pt1 | contig 17331 bp, 16 predicted proteins | sample 812S3MmetaG_FD_121299 | JGI IMG/M metagenome (GOLD analysis project Ga0182030, IMG submission 121299) | Permafrost microbial communities from Stordalen Mire, Sweden - 812S3M metaG (Illumina Assembly) | ecosystem: Environmental > Terrestrial > Soil > Wetlands > Permafrost | place: Sweden...
GTTCCGGTTCCAGTCGGGCTACGCCCTCCTTCCACCGGAACCTTGAGTGGAAGCAAAACAACAAACCGAAACCACCGGAAACTGTCTCACCAACAGTGGCATGACTCGTGGGGGCCAATCAGGTGCTGAAAAGTTCTTACATGAGATTAAAGGAAAGCCGTGAACCCGTGGAGTATTAAGATAGAATGAGCAGGCAGAGGCCAGTCGGCGGCGAGGTGAAACCATTTCGCGCCGCCCCGCGCCTTTTTTCCGTCACCAGCCCGGAGCCAGCGCCAGAACTAAAATGTCCTTGCCAACCGAGAAAGCCGGGAATAACGTCCCAAACCAAACAAAAGATAGACCGGAGAATTTCAACCAATGCAATAAAGCAGCATCAATCGTATGAAGATTCATCGCCTCATTTTGGTTGCCAGCTTGCTGATAGCAGTTGCTGCGTTTGCGAGTTGGTTGCTGGTTTCTCGGTGGGATCATTCGCAGTCGTTCAAGAGTTTGCCGAAGTTAGTGGCAGCGATGCAGACCTACTCGCATGATCAAGTTTCCCACGGTCGGCCTTTGCCATCTTCAGTGACGCTTCAGGATTTGCTTGGCGGCGGTTATATTTCCGCCGCCGAGGTTCGTGATTTAGGTGGCGCAGATGTCACGTTTTATCCGACAGTCAACGACAGCGATCCAGAGGCGGTTGTGGTGCGGGTGCGGATGGCAGACGGTAGCTAGGAAGTCGTATTGGCAGACGGAAGCGTTCAATCAGTTTCACGATGATGCTGACTAGGATAGAATGATAAGGCACAGGCCTGTCATAGAAAAGTTGAAATAGCCCTGCGCCTTTTTGCCCGGAGCCAGCCCGGAGCCAGCGCCCCACCGCCCGTCCGCCCAAAGCGCCAGTCCGGCCAATCCCAACGGGATTGCGACCTCCAGCCCAAGGTTGGCGCGTCCGCGCCTGCCTTGGGTGCATGTTCCGCAATGAAAACAACCGCAACGCGGTTGTGGCGAAGGTCGCGTGCGAAGGGAGAGCGGAAATGGCCGCAACCGCGTTGCGGTTGGAAATTGTTTGCGGACGCTGACCCAGGGTAGCGCGGGCCGCGCAACTCTGGGCTTTGGGCCGGAATCCCGTTGGGATTGCCCAACCGGGTTTCATCCGTGGCCACCGGCGGCCAAAACTCCCGGTGGCATGGTGGCCGTCCGCCAGGACAAATAAATTAAAATAGTTGGTCGGATGCGGCTTCGGGAGCGCGCCCGCCCCGGGCGCTGCCGGCGACGCCCCCGTCGCCGGCTTCGTGCGGCGCACGACGAATGTCCGGTTACCCGGTTCCCATCCGGCGCGAGGGCGCGCCGGATCACAGCCGGGGCGGCGGCGCTCCCGCAAAAATAAATTAAAATAGTTTGTCGGATTTCCCGGTCGGCGGCGACTGGCTATTAAATGAGTCAACCGTTCACCTGGTCGTCACAGTGGTCGTGGAATTCCTCCACGCCCGGCCTGGTCTGGAATGGATTGATTCCGAATCCAATCAAGCCTATGCCCACCTCCAATGACGTCACGCTCGTGGTCACCATCACGCCCGCCGTGAAAGCGGCCATCATCGCCAAAATCGCCGAACTCGCGGCGCTCATCACCTTCAACACCGGCACGCTCTCGGACACCGACCGCCAGGGCATCCTCAAGCTGGGCCTGAAAACGGTGGGCTGGGATGAAAAGGTGGCCGGCTACATGACCAGCCGCCCGGACCTGATCCCCGCGTATGTGGACATGGCGGCCTTTGCCCAAAACCGCTCCGCCCGCGTGGATTTGGGCGACCTCATGAAGCCGCTGGGGGACATCTGGCAGCAATTGAGCGACACCAGCCTGATTGTGGGCAAACAAATCTACAAACCGGAACTGGCCTATTACAACAGCGCGCAGGAGGCGGTGAAACACGGCGTGCCCGGCGCCCAGACCATCGTGGACGACCTCAAGGACCGTTTCGCCGGCCAAGGCCACCGCGCCGTTTCCCCGGCCAGCGCGGCCAAAAAGACGCCTTGAACCGGCATTTTCGACCGGCACCGGCCAAAAACCGCAAATACCTGATAATACCATGTTTGGAACCAAACCAGCCCTGCGGAACCCTGACAGCGGTCAGCGATTTGCCGACCCGGTTCAGCCTTTGGCAAACAGCGGCCAGCGATTAACCAACCCCATTCAGCGCTGGGCCGACAGCGGTTTGCGAATGGCCGGCCTTGTTTCGCTTTTGGCCGGCTGCCGTCAGCCAATCGCGGACAGCAGTTGGCAATGAACCGACCGGAATGCGCGAAAAACCAACCAGTGTCCGCCCGGAGCGAGCAGTGAAACCTGAAATTCGAAACCTGAAACCTTGAATCCCCATGGCCTTTGACCCGACCAAACCGGTGGAAAACACCCCGCTCGACGCGGCGGAAATGCGCGACCAACTGAACGGCTTGAAAAGCCTCCAGGATGCCAAGGCGTCCGGCGTGCCGAACGTCCAGCCGCTAAACATCCCCTTCCACGATCCGCCGATCGCGTCGGATTTTGACCCGCTCATCGCCAAGATCAATGAGCTGATTGCCGCGCTCCAGGCGTAGGTTCCGCCGCCGCCCGCCCGGCAGTCAAAACGCGGTCGCCGCACCGCCGGCGTGGACCGGCTGGCGCAGTTCCACCCGCCGGGTTTTGCCGCTGATGGTCTTGGGCAGCGCGGCGACAAACTCGATTTCGCGCGGATATTTGTAGGGCGCGGCGGTGTGTTTGCAGTGCTGCTGCAATTCGTGTTTCAGCTCGTCGCTGGCGGCGGCTTCCGGGCGCAGGATGACGAAGGCTTTGACAATCTGCCCGCGCACGGCGTCGGGTTTGCCCACCACGGCGGCTTCCAAAACGGCGGGATGTTCGAGCAGCACGCTCTCCACTTCAAACGGCCCGATGCGATAGCCGGAGCTTTTGATGACATCGTCGGCGCGCCCGACAAACCAGAAATAGCCGTCGGCATCGCGCACGGCGCGGTCGCGCGTGAGATACCAGCCGGCCTGGAATTGCGCGGCGGTCTCCGCCGGGTTGCGCCAGTATTCGCGGAACAGGCCGAGCGGCCGCGCCGGCGCCACGCGCACGGCAATCTCGCCTTCGCCGCCCGCCGGCACCTCGCGCAACTCTTCGTCCAGCAGCGCAAGTTCATAGCCCGGCGTGGGCCGGCCCATGGAACCGGGCCGGATGGCGTGGTTCAGCGAGCGGTAGTTGCCGATGAGAATGATGCTTTCCGTCTGGCCGTAACCTTCGTAGAGGTCGAGGCCGGTCGCGGATTTCCAGAGCTTCATGATTTCGGGATTCAGCGGTTCGCCCGCCGTCACGCAATGGCGCAGGTGTGGAAAATTCCATTTCGACAAATGCTGCCGCACGAGCAGACGCAACGCCGTCGGCGGCACGCACCAGGTGTTGATGGGAAATTGCGCGAGCACGTCGAGCGTGTGGGCGGGATCGAACTTGCCGTGGATGTCCACCGCGAACACGCACGCGCCCATGTGCCACGGGCCGAAAAAACTCGACCACGCGGCCTTGGCCCAGCCGAGGTCCGAGACGTTCCAATGGACGTCGCCGGGCTGGCCGTCCAGCCACAGCTCGCCCGTCACGCGATGCGCCAGGCCGTAGCTGGCCTGCGTGTGCAACACCATCTTGGGTTCGCCGGTCGTGGCGCTGGTGAAATAAATAATGCCCGGATCATCCGCGCGCGTCGGCTCGCCGGAGAAATCGGCGGACGCCAAAGCCAAGGCGGAATTGAAATCCACCCAGCCGGCGGGCGTCGGACAGGTGGCCAGGCGCAGGCCGTCAAAGCCATCCACCTTGGCCATGCCCTCGGCGTTGGTGAGCACGGCGCGGATGCGCGCGGTTTCCAGGCGATAGGCCACGTCGCGCGGCGTGAGCTGGAGCGTGGCGGGAATCGGCACCGCGCCGAGGCGCGTCAGGCCGAGCATGGCCACCCACCATTGCCAGATGCGCGGCAGCATGACGAGCACGCGGTCGCCCCGGCGCACGCCCTGCGCGCGGAAGACATTTGCCGCCTGCGCGCTCAAGCGGGAGAGTTCTTGAAACGTGAATTTCTTTTCCGCGCCGCTCACGCCGTCCACGCACCACAAGCCCAATGCGTGCGGGCGCGTGCGCGCCCAGCCGTCAAGGATGTCGCTGGCGAAATTGAAAAGCTCGGGGACAACTGGGGCTTTCATGTCCGGGCAGCGTATCAATTGAAATGATTCATCTCAACCTTTTGCCGCAGCATTTGTTTTGGGAGAAGTGGCGGAAACGGCAAGCTGCCGGTCCCGCTACAGTGCCTTGGCCGCGATGTCGTGGCGGAAGTGCGCGCCGTCGAAATGGATTTTCTCCACGGCGGCGTAGGCGGCGGCTCGCGCGGCTGGCAAATCCTTGCCCAGCGCGGTCACGCCGAGGACGCGGCCGCCGTTGGTGACGATTTGACCATCCTTCAAGGCGGTGCCGGCGTGGAAAACTTTGGTGTGCGGCAGCGCGTTGGCGGCGTCGAGGCCGGTGATGACTTTGCCTTTCGGATAATTTCCCGGATAACCGCCGCTGGCCATCACCACGCACACGCTGGCGAACGGACTCCATTTCAGTGCCAGCGAACCGAGCGAGCCGCACACGCTGGCGGCGAGCAGTTCGAGCAAATCGTTTTCCAAACGCGTGAGATAAACCTGCGTCTCCGGGTCGCCGAAGCGGGCGTTGAATTCCAGAATCTTCGGACCGTTCTTCGTGAGCATCACGCCGGGATACAGCAGGCCGCGATAATCAATCCCCTCCGCCACGCAGCCGCGCATGAAAGGATCGAGCACTTTTTTGGCGACGTCGGCGAGTTGCGCGTCGTTCAAAAACGGCGTCGGCGAAAACGTGCCCATGCCGCCGGTGTTCAGGCCGAGATCGCCGTCGAGCGCGCGCTTGTGATCCTGTGACGTGGGGAAAATCTTCGCGGCCTTGCCGTCGCAGAGCGCGTGCAGGGAAACCTCGATGCCTTCGAGAAATTCCTGAATCACCACGTTCGCGCCCGCCGCGCCGAAGGCTTTGCTCACCATGATTTCGTCCACGGCCTTTTCCGCCTCGGCCTGGTTCGCGCAAATCAACACGCCTTTGCCGAGCGCGAGGCCGTCGGCTTTCACCACGCATTTGCCGCCGAGCGTGGCACAAAAGGCCTTGGCCGGCCCGGCCTCTGAAAAAGTGCCAGCCCTCGCGGTTGGGATGCCGTATTTCTCCATGAACTTTTGGGAGAAAACTTTCGAGGACTCGAACTGCGCGGCCTTCCGGTTCACGCCCCAGATGCGCAGGCCGTGCTGCTGAAACAAATCCACAATGCCGAGCGCGAGCGGATTGTCCGGTCCGACGACGGTGAGATCAATTTTCTTTTCCTGCGCGAAGGCGAGCAGCTTGGGCAAATCCTCCGCGCCGAGGTTGACGCATTCGACGAGTTTCTCCGTGTGCTTCGTTCGCTCCTGCGCGATGCCCGCGTTGCCGGGCGCGCACCACATTTGCGTGGCGTGCGGCGATTGCGCGAGTTTCCAGACGAGGGCGTGCTCGCGTCCGCCGGAGCCGATGACCAGAATTTTCATGGGCGCAGATTGAAGCAGGAAGCGGACGCGGAATCAAATATACTTGCCGACGACCGTGTCTCCATTTCGGCGCGCGGCCCGGTGCCCCGCCGCCGCGCCGCCGGCGGTTTGCCAACTCCAAACCGGATCGGGTCGGCTTGCGAAAAAGTTTCCTTTGTGAAGCTGCAATGCCGGCCCTGACGCTGGCCGCCACGGCTCACCCGGTCAGCACTCGGAAATAACGGAGCGGGCGGTTTCATAATCTTCCGGCGCCACCTGAACCCGGACATACCCGAATGTGTTCAGATTGAATCCGATGGACTGCATGAGATTTTCGTCGGGAATAAACGCCTCGATTCCCGCCGCCCGGAGCCGGCTGGCAACCATGTCCGCCGCCACCAGCGTGGCACAGCGCACCAGCGTCACCAAATCCTGCTGGCGTTGTTCCGCCGTGAGCGGGGCGAACTCATATTCCGCGCGCGGCGGTTCCGGCACGGGCGGTGAATCGGCGGCCGGCGCGGCTGACCCGTCCGCCAGCGGCGTCTGGTCAATGGGACACGCCGCGATGTCGTCCGGATATTCGGCTCCACAGTAAGAACAGGTTTTCATGGCGAGTTCAGCAACGCATTGAGACTGGCGCAATTTTTTTTTCAGCTTCTGGTTTTTGGAACATTTGCAAAATGACGAATCAAATGGATGAGCCACCCCGCGACCGCAACCAGAAAACCGCCCAGCAGGGCCAGGAATAAATCCATCGGCAGCCGCGCCGGCGTCAGGCGATTGGCTTGGATCGTCAGATAATGGATGCCCGCCAAAAACAAAATCATCAGGCAGCCCAGCCACAGCAACTGCCGGGAAATAAATGCGCCGGTCGCCGCCCGCTGTTCTGGCGACAGCCAATATTCGCGGTGCGGCAGATTGATTAACTGATCCGGAACCAATCGGATCACGAGGCCAAGAATAAAGAACAGCAATGGCACGCCGACACCCATCGCTCCCAAAAAGCACAGGTCGGTATCGCGGTTCATCCAGCCGTTGGCCTGCCCATTGCCGCCGAAATGCGACGCCATCCGCGCCGGCAGCAGCGGCGCGGAATAAACCAGAAACAGCAGAAAGGCGGCACAAAGGGCCGTGAGCATCAAAGCCGGGATTTGCAGGATTTTCATTGCTGTGATCGCCAACGACTCAATCACGCCGGGCCGGGGATGTCAACCGCCAAAGGTGCCAAACAAAATCTAGCAGTTGCCCCGCCCGCCAACGTAAGGCAAAATAACCGGTCATGGTCCGCGATGGCACCGAGCTTGGTTCCCTGCGCTTCAGCCGGCTCGAAACCGGACGGCTGACGGCGGCGCTATTGCTGTCGCTGCTCGCGCACCTTGGCGCGTGGGGCGGCTACGAGGCCGGCGTGAAATTCGGCTGGTGGCAGCAACTGCATCCGCCCGCGTGGCTGCACAAAACGGAGCCGGAGAAAAAAAATCCCCCGGTCATGCTGGTGGCGCAGACGGCCGAGCCGTCGGTTTTCGTGGATGTTTCCCACGCGGACACCGACGCGCCGAAGCAGACAAAATATTATTCCAACAAAAATTCCCGCGCCGCCAATCCCGACACCACCACCGATTCAAACCAGCCGAAGTTGAACGGCAAGCAAAAGGTCGCGCCCAAAACCGAGGACGTGCCGCGCCTGCCGAAACTCCAGCCCACGCCGCCGCCGGAGCCGCAAGCGGAACCCGCGCCGGAACCCAAGCCCGTCGAGCCGGCGCACCTTTCTTCGCCGATGAACCTTGGCGATTTGAAATTGTCCAAACCGCAGGACAACCCGACGTCCGCCCATCTAGCGACGCAGACGCCGCCGGCGCCCAAGCGGCCGCGCACGTTGAAGGAGGCGATGGCGCAGCAGCAACCGCTTCCCGGCCAGCAGATGCGGCAGGACGGCGGTGTGCGTCGGCACGCGGTCTGGTCGTCGCTCGACGCGAAGGCCACGGCGTTCGGCGAATACGACCGGAAGATTGTCGAGGCCGTGACGCAGCACTGGTATGATTTGCTCGACAGCCGGCATTTCGCGCAGGACCGCACCGGCAAGGTCATTCTGCGGTTCAAATTAAAATACGACGGCAGCGTGGAGGAAATGCAGACGCTCGAAAACACCGTTGGCGAACTGCTCGGCTACGTCTGCTCCGAATCCGTCCAGCAATCCGCGCCGTTTGAAAAGTGGCCGGAGGACATGCGCCGGATGATCGGCGCGAATTTTCGGGAAATCACCTTCACGTTTTATTATTATTGAAATCTTTGCGGTCAAAAATTTATGGAAACCAACATTGTTTATTCGTTGCTCGGATTGACTTCCGTGGTCGGCCTTTGGATGGTCCTCTGGCGTGGCTGGATGCTACGCTGGAATAACGTGGTGCCGCCGCCCATCGCCGGCGCGCTGGCCGGATGTCGCACGGCCGACGATGTGAAAACCCTGCGCCAGATTTGCGAACGCCATGATTCGCCGCTGGGCCGGCTGCTGCTGCTCGCCACCAATCATCTCGACTGGCCCAAGGCCGACAACGTGGACGCGCTCGAAACCGCCGCGCGCCATGAAATCGTCCGGCTCGAACGCGGCCTCGTCGTCCTCGAAATCATCGTCGGCATCGCGCCGCTGCTCGGCCTCGTCGGCACCATCGCCGGCATGATGGCGTTGTTCGGCGACATCGGCCAAAGCGGCTTGAGCGACGCTGCGCGGCTGGCCAAAGGCATCGCGCTGATTTTGAACGCCACGCTCATCGGCCTGCTCATCGCCATTCCGTCGCTGATTTTCTGGAGCTATTACAGCAAAAAAGTCGAGGTCCTCGCCGTGGAAATGGAAACCTTGTGCGATGAATTCATCCGCCGCCAATACCGCGACAAAAAATGAAAACGCGTTGCAGGTTGCAGGTTGAAAGTTGCAGGTTTTCAAACCGCTGCGCCGCACACTCAACTTGCAACCTGAAACTTGCAACCTGAAACCAACCATGAAATTCATCGTCCACAAACGCCGCACCGCGCCCGCCGTCATCATCGTCGCGCTGATTGACGTGCTCATCGTGCTGGTGATTTTCCTGCTGGTGACGACCACCTTCAAGCAGCAGCCGTCACTCAAGCTGACCCTGCCGGAATCCACCCAGGCGCTCAAGTCCGGCGCGAATGAAGACGCGCCGCTGGTCGTGAGCATTGACGAGCGAGGCGGATACCGCTACGGCATAGACAACACGCCGGAGACTCTGCCGCAATTGCGGAGCCAGTTGTTGATCGCCGCCGAAAAGGCGCGGGCGAGCGGCAAAGAAATAAAGCTGGCCGTCCGTGCCGACAAGCAGGCACCGTGGGGCCGGATCGTTGACGTGATGGACCTGGCCAAGCAGGCGAACATCAAACTGATGAGCGCCTACACCAAGGAAGCCGGCACGCGCTGAAAGTGCGGGGCGCGGCGGAATCAATACCGGTTGGACAAGGCGACTTCCGGCTGGCGACCTTATTTCACGTCCGCGCCCAACACCCGCTTGACCGCCTCCAGATATCTGCAAGCGTTGCAGCTTCATAAAAAGGTATCCGCGCGTTCTGGCCGGACGTCGGGCGCAGAGGAAGTTCAAAAAACGCCGGCCACGCAACCTGCGGGCAATAAAAAAGTGCAGCCATGTCGCCCGGTGCAATTCGTGTTGAAAACTTCTTTGCGTCCGGGCGGCTTTGCGTGAAATTCTCCGCGTGCAAAAGCTCGGCAAAAATCACGGCGGCTACCACGGCGAGACGATTGATCTCCGCGCCGTGTTGCGCGCGCTCGAAACCGCCGCGCCGCCAAACGGTTGGACGATGGAAATTTTCCACGCGCAAGGTGATTTAAAATGGCTCGCGCTGCGCCGGGCGCCGCTTTTTATCCGCAATCCGCAATCCGCAATCCGCATTTACCTTTCCGCCGGCATCCACGGCGACGAACCGGCCGGACCGCTCGCGGCCTTGCGGCTGATCCAGGAAAACCGCTGGCCGGAAAATGCGGAAATATTTCTGTTGCCGTGCTTGAATCCAATTGGCTTCACGCTCAACCGGCGCGAGAACGCCGACGGCATTGATCTGAACCGCGATTACCGCCAGCCGAAATCCGCCGAGACCCGCGCGCACATCGCGTGGCTGGAGCGGCAGTTGCGGTTTGATTTGTATCTCTGCCTGCACGAAGACTGGGAAGCGCACGGCTTTTATCTTTACGAACAGAACCCGGACCACAACATTTCGCTCGCGGAAAAAATGGTTGCGGCCGTCAAAACCGTTTGTCCGGTGGACTTGTCCGAGCAAATCGAAGGCCGCGCGGCGAAAGGCGGGATCGTGCGGCCAACCATTTCACCGCCCGAACGACTGGACTGGCCGGAGGCGTTTTATCTCATCACGCAAAAATCGCGGCAGGGCTACACGCTGGAAGCGCCGTCGGATTTTCCGCTCGCGACGCGCGTCAACGCGCTCGTCGCGGCGGTGAATGTGGCAATGCCTTTTTCAACCACGGATGAACTCGGATGAACTCGGACGGGGGCAAGCGGGCAAAGGCGTTCAGTCAAATCGGTGGGGCGAGCGTCCGCGCGAGCCGCTGGTGCCTGCGACGTCCGGCTCGCGGGGACGCTCGCCCCACCAGTTGTTTTTTATCCGTGTCCATTCGCCTCCATCCGTGGTTTAATTTCTGCGCATGAGCAAACCGGCCAAATCACAGTGGGACTTCGGCGAGCTGTTTCCGACGGATACGGCGCGCAAAGTTCTGTCCGTCTGGGAACTCACGGCAGACATCAAGCGGCTGCTGGAAAAATCCGTCGGCTCCGTCTGGGTCAGCGGCGAAATCACGAATCTCCGCGCGCAAAGTTCCGGCCACGTTTATTTCACGCTCAAGGACGTGGCGGCGCAGTTGAGCTGCGTGCTGTTTCGCGGCACGGCGGCGGCGCAGCGCAGCCTGCTGGCGGATGGCCAAAAAGTTTTGCTGCAAGGCGACGTGACGGTTTACGAGGCGCGCGGGCAATACCAACTCATCGTCCGCGAAGTGGAATTGCAGGGCGTCGGCGCGCTGCAAATCCAGTTTGAAAAACTCAAGCAGAAGCTCGCGGCGGAAGGCCTGTTCGCGCCGGAGCGAAAACGTCCGCTGCCCCGTTTTCCGCAGCGCATCGGCTTGGTGACTTCGCCGACAGGCGCGGCCATCCGCGACGTGCTGCACGTCATCCAGCGGCGAAATCCGGCGCTGGAAATAATTTTCGCGCCCTGCCGTGTGCAAGGCGACGGCGCGGCGAAGGAAATCGCCGAAGCCATCCGAACGCTCAACGAATTTCAGTCCAAAGTCCAAAGTCCAAAGCCCAAAGTCACGGCGGGCGAAGCGACTTTGGACTTTGGACTTTGGACTTTGGACTTAATGCTGGTCACGCGCGGCGGCGGCTCGCTGGAAGATTTGTGGGCGTTCAACGAGGAAGCCGTGGCGCGGGCGATTTTTGAATCAGCCGTGCCCGTCGTGTCGGCGGTCGGGCACGAAATTGATTTCACGATTGCCGATTTTGTGGCGGACGTGCGCGCAGCCACGCCGAGCGTGGCGGCGGAAATCATCACGGAAGGCGTCTTTGCCAGCCGCGAGTTTGTCGGCGACGCCATGAATTTGATGCAGTCACGCGTGCGGCGGCGGCTGGACAATGAAACGGAAAAATTTGATTCCGTGGCCGGCCGGCTGGCGCGGCTGCATCCGCGCCGGCGGCTGAATGATTCGTTGCAGCGGCTGGACGATTTGCAGTCCGGCCTGCTGCGCGGTTTGAGAACGGCGGCGCGTTCGCGTTCGCTGGTGCTGGAAAATCTGGCGGGAAGATTCTTGCGGGCCAAGCCGTCACACAATTTGAAATTGCGGCGCGAGGCGCTGCGGCAGCTTGAAAAAAGACTGCATTCGCTCGGCCCGGAACAGGTTTTGGCGCGCGGCTATTCCATCACCACGGACGCGGCGAGCGGAAAAGTTTTGCGCGACGCGGGGAAAATCCAGCCGGGACAGAAATTAAAGACGCGGCTGGCGAAGGGCGAAGTGTTAAGCCGGGTTGATCCGGTGAATTAATTGGCGTTGACGTTTATTTTGAGTTTTGGCAATGAATCGGAATGAAGAAGCGTTTTTCCAACCTGATTATCGGCATTGCACTCGCCACCGGCCGCGTTTTTGCGGATGACCTGCCGACTTGTTTCGTCGCGCCGTTCAGCGGCGACACGACGGCCATTCAATATTGGCAGCCGGCGATGGGCGCGGGTCTGGGCGAAATGCTCACGACCGAGCTGGGCAATGCCAACAAATTCCAGATGCTCGAAATCAACGATCTGGGCGACCTGAAGAATGAAATCAACATGGGCGCGGACGGCTGGGTGGACCAGTCGCAAAAGGTGGACAAGGGCGGGTTCGCGGCGGCGGATTTCATGTTCACCGCCAAGGTGACGCGGTTCGGCAACAAGGAATCGCACATCGGCCTCGGCGGTTTTGCGCCGGGCGGTTTCGGCAATCTGGGTTTGCATCAAACGACCGCCGACGTGCGGATTGACTGGCGGCTGGTGGACGTGGCGACGCGTAAAATCATCAAGACCGGCTCGGCCACGGCGACGGAAAAAGGCGGCGGCTTTGATGTCGGCTCCAATGTCGGCGGCAACGGCGGCAACATCAGCATGGGCAACCACGAGTTCATGGACAGCGCGCTCGGCCACGCCACGGAAAAAACTTTGGCGCAGATTATCGCCGACGTGCAGGGAACGACCTTGCCGGTGTCAGGCCGCGCGAAACAGAAAGCGGGCTTGGCGGCCCAGGCGGACGCCGCCACCGAGGCGCTCCGGCACACGCCGGGAAAAATTCTCGCGGTCGCGAGCAAGGACACGATCATTATTTCGCTTGGCAGCAAGCAGGGTTTCAAGGAAGGCGACAAGCTGAATCTTTTCCAGACGAATGACGTGAAAGATGACAAGGGCAACGTGGTGTTCACCGATGAAAAACTGGTCGGCGAAATCACCTTGTCCGGCGTGCAGGAGGAAAAAAGCCGCGCTTCCTATGCCGGCGACGCGCCGGTGCAGCAGGGCTGGACCGTCAAGGCCAAATAGATTTCCGCTCCGTCCACGGCTTTCTCCAAACTGGACGGCGGCATTTTTCTTCTTTAATCTATTCGCGTGCCAAATCCGTCAAAAGGCGCGGGGCCGGTCGGCTCCGCCAAAAATCCGCCGTTTGAAGAAGCCCTCAAAAAACTTGAGGGCATCGTCGAGGCCATGGAAGCCGACGATCTGCCGCTCGAAACCCTGCTCGCCAAATACGAGGAAGGCGCGCGGCTGGTGAAAATCTGCCAGGAAAAACTCGCCGAAGCGGAAGTGAAAATCCAGCAGCTCGAAAAAAACGCGGCGGGCGAAATCAAATTGAAACCTTTTGAAGCGGAGGCGGAAGAGTGATGCGTGATACGTGATGCGTGATACGTGATGCGTGATACGTGATGCGTGATACGTGATGCGTGAATATCAACCGCAGCCGGTTTGACGCATCACGCATCACGCATCACGAAACATTTTATGAGCCGATACTTGGACATGGTGGACAGCCCGGAGCACGTCAAAAAGCTCACGGTGCCGCAGTTGCAGGAACTCGCCGGCGAAATCCGCACCGAGCTGATCGAGGGCCTCGCCAAGGGCGGCGGCCACCTTGGCCCGAACCTCGGTGTCGTCGAGCTTTCCATCGCGCTCCACAAGGTCTTCACCACGCCGAAAGATAAATTTGTCTGGGACGTGAGCCATCAGGTTTATGTCCATAAAATTTTGACCGGACGGAAAAATCGTTTCCGCACCATCCGCCAGACGGACGGCTTGAACGGCTTTGCGCTGCGCACCGAGAGCGAGCACGACAGCTTCGGCGCGGGCCACGCGGGCACGGCGCTTTCCGCCGCGCTCGGCATGGCGGCGGCGCGTGACAAACGCGGCACGGATGAAAACGTCGTCTGCATTTTCGGTGACGCGGCGCTGACAAATGGCATTTCCTTCGAGGCGATGAACAACGTCGCGCACACGACGAAAAAATTCATCGGCATCCTCAACGACAACGAGTGGAGCATCGCCAAAAACGTCGGCGCGATTTCCGGCTACCTCAACAAGCTCATCACGCATCCCTCCTACAACAAGCTGGCGAAGGATTTTGAAAGCTTCATCCGCCGGCTGCCCAAGGGCGGCGTGGCCATGCAGCTCGCGCATCGCGCGGAAGGCGGCGTCAAGGGCGCGATCACCAGCGTCGGTTTGCAGCAAACCACGCAGGCGGTGGACACCGACGGGCGCGGCGGCCACGGCAGCCCGGTGCTCTTCGAGGAAATGGGCATGCGCTATCTCGGCCCGATTGACGGCCACAATCTGCCGCTGCTCATCAGCACGCTGGAATTCGCCAAGCAGTGCGACCATCCGATTGTCATCCACATTCTCACGCAGAAGGGCAAGGGCTACGAAGCTGCGCTGAAATCCCCGGAGAAATTCCACGGCCTCGGACCTTACAACGCCGCCACCGGCGAAACACCCGCCAGCAAACCCGGCACGCCGCCGATGTATCAGGACGTGATGGGCCAGACCGTCGTGAAGCTCGCCCGGAAAAATGAAGCCATCGTCGGCCTCACCGCCGCCATGCCCACCGGCACCGGCATGAAGCATCTGGAAAAGGCCATGCCCGACCGCTATTACGATGTCGGCATCGCCGAGGAACACGGCGTCATCTTTGCCGCCGGCATGGCAACGATGGGTTTCCGGCCCATCGTGGCGATTTATTCCAGCTTCCTCCAGCGCGCCTACGATTGCATTCATCACGACGTTTGTTTGCAGGATCTCCCGGTGATTTTCTGCATGGACCGCGCCGGCCTGTCCGCCAACGACGGCCCGACGCACCACGGAATTTTTGACATTTCCTATTTGCGCTGCCTGCCGAACGTCGTGGCGATGGCGCCGGCGAACGAGGACGAGCTGGCGGACATGATGTTGACCGCCTCGACCATCAATCATCCCACGTTCATCCGCTATCCGCGCGGCGCGGCGGAAGGCGTGCCGGTCAAGGACGAACCGCAGCTCATCGAAGTCGGCAAGGCTTTGGTGCAGCAAAACTTTGCCAACAACGGCGGCCGCAAAGTCGCGCTCTTCGGCCTCGGCCCGATGAACGCCATTGCGCGCAAGGCCGCCGCGCAGTTGGCGGCGGAAGGCTACGATGTCGCCGTCATCAATCCGCGCTTCACCAAGCCGATTGACGCGGCGGTGCATGAGCAGTTCGGGCGCGCGGCGGAATTGATTGTGACGCTGGAAGACCATGTGCTGATGGGCGGCTACGGCTCGGCGGTGCTGGAACTCTTCAACGTGCAGGCCGTGACCACGCCGGTGGTGCGGATTGGCTGGCCGGATCAATTCATCGAGCACGCCACCACGCAGGACGAACTCCGCGCCAAATACGGCCTGTCCGTCGAGAACACCGTCGTCCGGGTGAAAACCCATTTCGGCGACACCGCCTTCGCCACGAAGCTCGTCAGCCGGGGGTAAAAAACTTTCCATGAAAATCTGGCGGCAAAGAGTTCAACCGGCGTTCACGCTGGTTGAACTCTTGGTTGTCATCGCCATCATCGCAATTCTTGCCGCGCTTTTGCTTCCGGCAATTTCTCAATCCAAAAAGAGAGCGCAGCAAATCCAATGTGTCGGCAATCTGCATCAATTGGGCTTAGGCATACAAAACTTCGTCGCCGACAATCATGCCTATCCTTCGACATTCGCGGGCAAGAATACCGATAATCCGGGAACGTGGATTGAACAACTCGAACGCGGAGGCTTCGACATTTCCAAACCCAAGAGAAATTTCTTCGCGGAGGGAATGTGGCATTGCCCATCAGCACGGTGGACAGGGATTTTGCCTTCCAACGTAATCCGAGTTTGCTACGGTTACAATTCCTACGGTTTAGGTGAACCCACCAACCCGCTAGGGTTAGGTGGTCGCTACATTTCAAGCCCTTTCTCATCTGCCTCACGTGCGCCACTAAATGAATCGGAAGTGGTTAATCCAAGCGACATGATGGCAATGGGCGATAACTTTGACGGAGGAGCTTTTTTTGAGCGTGCTGGCAGCTTGAATGATTTATCACGATTCGGGAACATGCTTACTCGTCACCAAGGCCGAGCCAACGTGGTCTTTTGCGACGGCCATGTTGAATCGCCGACGCTGCAATTTCTTTTTGCCGACCCCAGCGACGCCGCCCTCGGCCGCTGGAACCGCGACCACCTGCCCCACCGCGAACGCCTCGCGCCGTGACTTCTCCCGCCGCCGTTGAATCCCCGCCGTCACCGCCTTGGTTGGTCCCGCCCGACCCGCCTTGCTGCCGAAACGGACAGCTTAAAGTCTCTAACGGACGGGTGCCCGTTCCGAACGGGCGGCTCTCCGTTGTGAACGGACGACTGTCCGTTGCGAACGGATGACTGGCCGTTGCGAACGGATGGCTGCCCGTTTGACATATTTGACTGTCCGTTTGGCACGGATGGCTGTCCGGATCGGCTGGGAAGCGCTCATTTTGGACTGAAAGACCTTCTTGCCAAGGGGTTTTCCGGCGCAAAACCGATCAAAAGGGTGAATTCAGCTCAAAAAAAGGTGGAATTGACGTTTTTGCCGGCAAACCGTCCGCCCGCCGCCGTTGGCGCGTTCATTTTCGATGGGGCCAGCCCCAGGGCATCGCTGCGGTCAGCCGCCGGGCGGCCTTCAAATGATGTCTTTTTTGAGCCGTTCGGCTTCGGCTTTGATCAGTTCGGTCACGCGGTGTTTGGCCAGGTAAACCAGACTGACGGGAATGGCAAAGGCCTGGGCGACCCGTTCGGCCGGCCACTCCTTGTTCACATAAAAATCGTAGATCTGGTATTGTTTCGGATCCAGCCGCCGGCGGGCTTTGGCGATGGCGGTGGCGAGCAGGTTTTTTTCCCATTCGTCGTCCCAGAGTTTTTCCAACTCCGGCGGGACGTGTTCGGCCGGCGGCGAAGGGTGGTCGTCTTCCGGGAATTTGTCAGCGGCGCGTTTATCCGGGTGGTCCGCCAACTGGCGCTGGCGAAACTGGTCGGTGACGCGCCAACTGGTCATGTTCAGAAGCCAGGTCTTGAAGGAACCGAGCCGGGCATCGTATTTGAAGGCGGGCATGTTCCGGGCGACGGCAATCATCGTTTCCTGCACCACGTCCCGCGCTTCGTCCGGCGTCAACCCGCGCTTGATGGCAAATTTGAAGATGAGCTGCCAGTAGGTGTCGAAAAATTCCTGCCAGCTCGCCTGATCCTGCCAGTCTTTCAGCCGCAGAATCAGCGTCGCTCGCGTCGGTATCAAGTCGTCGTCCCTTTCGTCCACAAACCAAGTTATGTCGGCTCGCGCCCCGGTTGGCAAATGAATTTTTTCGCCAAATGAATTGAAAAGCCGGACTTATTCTGTAAACTTCGCGGCAATCAATGAAATTGAGCCAGCCGCCGGGCGGAACGGCGGTTAATCATGAAGGTCAATTTTCAAAACGGAACCTGGATTTTGCGGGCTGCGATCTTTGTGCTGCTCGCGGCGGGTGCAGGCAAGAGCTTTGCCCAGTCCGCCCCGGCGGCGGCGGCCACCAACGAAATCCGGATCGTGGAACTGCAAGGCGCGGTGGAAATTCTTCCCGCCGGTGCCGCCGTCTGGACGCCGGCGCAGGCGCGTCAACCGCTGCATCCCTTCGACCGCATTCACACCGCCGAAAACAGCCGCGTGGCGCTGCGCTGGTCCGACCA
>Ga0182030_10012115_pt1 | contig 17330 bp, 14 predicted proteins | sample 812S3MmetaG_FD_121299 | JGI IMG/M metagenome (GOLD analysis project Ga0182030, IMG submission 121299) | Permafrost microbial communities from Stordalen Mire, Sweden - 812S3M metaG (Illumina Assembly) | ecosystem: Environmental > Terrestrial > Soil > Wetlands > Permafrost | place: Sweden...
CCTCATCGCCGGTGGTGGTCCCGGCGTACACTGTGACCAAGCCGCCTTGTTTCTGCTCGTTGGCCGTCCAGGTCTGCGTGAGATCGTCCCGATTCACGAGGTCTAACTCGATGGGGAGGAGCATAACCCCCTTCTTCATTTCAACTTGCAGCTTCGCGTTGACGAACTGGTTGGGAAAAAGGGAATTGGTCTCGTTGGGAAAAATCGCCTTGAGTTGCAGGGTACCGGTCGTTGGAGCGATCTGGTTATCCGTGGTCAGCAAGGTGCCCTCCGCCAGCTTGGTCGTCTTGTCGCGATCCCAAGCTTCGACCGGTAATTGTTGACCGGCGTTGAGCTTGGCCATCACAGGCGGAATATCGTCTTCCCGAATGGTGAAGACCACGCTGATGGGCTGAATCTGTGTAATCACCAGCAATCCGTTCGCGTCGGAGGCATGCACCTGGTTGCCCTCGTCCACCAGACGAAGGCCAACACGGCCGGTGACAGGCGCGGTGACGTTGCAATAAAGGATATTGATCTGGGTGGCGTCAATCTGGGCCTGATCGCTGTCAACGGTCCCCTGGTCCTGTTTGACGAGCGAGACTTGGGTGTCTCGCGTCTGCGCCTGAATGGAGTCCTGTTTTAAAAGCGTTTCATAGCGTTGCAAGTCGATCTTCGCATTATCGAGCAGGGCCTGGTCATGCTCTTTTTGCGCCTGAAACTGCGCCAACTGCGCCTTAAAGGGACGGTCATCAAGCTGTACCAGAGGATCACCCTGCTTGACCATCTGTCCCTCCGTGAAAAGCACCTTCGTCAATTGGCCGTCGACGCGAGTCTTGACCGTCACCGTTTTCAGCGGTGTGACGTTGCCAAGCCCCCACAAATAGACTCCGATATCGCCCTTGGTCGCTGTCGCAGGAATGACGCGAATCTTGTCGCTTCCTTTGGCGCGCTTCGCGGCCGTGGCTTCCGTCGCCTGGGCTTTCGGCAGGTAAACGTAATAGTAGGCGCCTGCGGCAATCACCGCGAGGAGGATAAGCCCAAGCACGATCCAAAGCCCGCCGCCGGAGCGGCGCTTTTCGGGCTTTCCAATCGGGACTCTCGGGGCGACCGCCGAGCCATTCGGATGAGGCGAGATCGGTGCGGGACGGGGAGTTTTTTGTTCAAAGACTTCTTTTGCCATATGATCTTTAAAGCCGGCGGGTACAGTCCAGCGCGGATCGTACTACTTGGCCCCCTCAGTCGGCGAGCTTTGATCTGGAAGCAACAGGCTGCTTAGCTTCGCCCTGCGTTCGGCGATGGCTTTTTCGTAAGCCGCCCGATGTTCGGGAGTCAACTGCGCTGCGATCTTTTGATGATAATCATCAAACGAAGTCATGAAATCCAGACCGAATTGGTGGCGCACTTGGTAGGTGTGCTGGGCCATTTCATTGATGATCGGTTGAATCCGGGTTAGCTCGTCCGGAGTCAGGTGAAACTCATCGGCGTATTTTTTGTTGATACGGGCGACAATGCTGTCGGGCTTATCGGCGGCCCGGCTCATAAAGGTGGAAGCTTGCTTGTCGATGCAGCTCCAAGTAACAAGTCCTCCAGCCAAGGCGCCAATCAGAAAGACTCCGATAAATTCGCTGATAATTTTGTGAGTAGGACGCATGGACATGAATAAGTCTCTCACGAGACTTGGATATTTTCCAACTGAACGACACTTTTTGTCCCTGGCTCAAAATCCCCGCTCTGGTCACTGAAATCCACGCTTAGCGTAACCATCGCCGCTATCACCAGCGCGGCCAGGGAAGTAAGCAGCGCGCGCCAGCCGATTCGCTCGAATTCATTTTGCTGCCGACTTTCTGCTCTCAGTTGCGCGAGCGTGCCGGTGATGAATCCATAAGGGGGAGCATCTTCTCCGGCAAAAGTCGACGTGCTGCGCAAAAGCAGGCCCTGCCATTTTTCATCTTCTCTCGTATTCATATTCAATTTCGTTCCTCGAGTTTGCGAATCATTTGACGAAGCTGGGGACGGACGCGGAACAGGCGCATTTTAATTTTTGAGATGCTCCAACCTGTCGCCTCGGAAATTTCCTGCAAGGAACGGCCTTCCAGGTCAACCATGAGAATCAGGCTGCGATCCTCCGGGGACAGGGAAGCAAGTATTTTGTCCACCACATCACGCGCCGCGATCGCTTCGCTCGCATCGGGGGAACTGCCCGTCAGCCAGGCGGCGTCAAAGACATCCGATTCGTCCGGCGTCAAATCAGCCCGGCGAACCTCGGGGCGGATTTTTTGCGCGCGCAACCGATCCAGGCAGGTCGTCAGCGCAAGACGCGAGACCCAATGAGTGATCGGGGCGTCGCCCTTGAATTGATGCAACTTGGCAAATGTCTTCATCAAGATCTCCTGGACAAGGTCCTTCTCATCGTCCCGCCGGGGAAGGTGGGTGCGGACAATCTTCGATATAACCGGGAAAAGATGGCGGATAAGCTCCTCCGCCGCGGCTTCATCGCCTTCCTTCCAGCGTCGCAAACAGGCGTTGACATCGATAGCTTCGTCCATCTTTCCTCAAGCTTAGCCATCGGCTGCATCATGCAATAGTTGATTTGAGCTGGAATCATAACGTTTCTCATGCCTTAAGACGCTTTACGCGTAAAAATAGTCACTAAAAACGAGCTCCAAGCGTCCACGCCGCAAGCCACCCGCCTTGCGCCCTCGACGGGCTGAAGTAATTAATCCCTGAGGCTTATATAAGCGGACTGGCGAGGTAGCGCAGCAGATCCCAAATCCAGTGGCCGGCGTGGAGAAGCTTCTGTCCGAAGATGAACATGCCGAAAAAGATGGCAGACACGGCGAGGGAGAGAAGGGTCCAGGCCTGAATGTAGAGTTTGTTGTAGGAAGGTGACTCGGCGCTCATGGGAAAAAGGTAAAAGCTCCTGCGGAGGGCAGTAAAGCTTAATCAAACGCATTGCCTGTCGTCTATGCCACTTGATGCTGAGGAAAGATGCTTTGGCGGGCAGCCATGGCGGTGAAGAGGCCATGCTGGGCGAGGAGTTGGTCGAAGCTGCCCTGCTCAACGATGCGGCCTTTTTCGAGGACAAGTATCCGGTCCATGGAGCGGAGGGTGGAGAGGCGGTGGGCGACGCAAATGACAGTGCGATTTTCCGCGAGGCGATCGATGGCTTTCTGGACTTCGGCTTCGGCCTGGGAATCAAGCGAGGCGGTGGCTTCATCGAGAACGAGAATCGGCGCGTTGCGGACGAAGGCGCGGGCGATGGCGATACGCTGGCGTTGGCCGCCGGAGAGGCGCTGGCCCCGCTCGCCGAGCGGCGTGTCGTAGCCTTGCGGGAGTGCGGTGATAAAATCGTGCGCATAGGCTTCGCGGGCGGCGGCGATGACTTCCTCACGAGTGGCGCCAATTTTGCCGAAGGCGATGTTTTCGGCCACGGTGGCGTTGAAGAGGAGGATGTCCTGGCTGACGAGGGCGAGGTGGAAGCGGAGATCGAATATACGGAGCGTTTCAAGGCGAATGCCGTCGATTTCGATGTGTCCGGCAGTGGGGTCGTAAAAGCGGAAAACGAGGTTGATGAGGGAGCTTTTGCCTGAACCGCTTTCGCCGGCGAGGCCGAGCCGCTGGCCGCGTTCGAGGGTAAAGCTGACGTTATTGAGCACGGGAGCGTCACCGTAGGAGAAGGTGACATTGCGGAATTCGAGGCTGCGGGTGAAGTCGCCCATGGCCACGGGATTTGCGGCCTCGCGCACGGAAGGCTGGAGCTTGAAAAGCGCCATGAGGCGTTCGAGAGCAACGGAAAGTTGGTTGAGATAAACGCTGATGTTGTTGAGTTTTTTGAAAGGTGTGTAGAAGGCCATCAGGGCAATGAGGAAAGTGGAGAGACTGGCGAAGGAGCAATGAATCCAAAAGGCGTAAAGGAGGAGAGCGCTGATGCCCATGGCGTTCAGGGTCTGGACGATGGGGTTGAGCATCTCTTTGCTCTGGATGCTTTTCACGGTGAAGTAGGCCGATCGCTCGCCCGACTTGAAGAAGGCCTGCGCGTGGGCCTCTTCGAGGGCGTAGGCTTTGGTGATCCGGACATTCTGGAACGATTCCATGGTGACGTTGGCCTGGCCGACGTTGGCGGCGAAATCGCGGCGTGAGAGTTCCTTGATTTTTTTTGAGACTTGTCGGGTGGGGACTATGCAAAGGGGCGCAAAGGCGAGAGCGATGAGCGTAAACTTCCAGTCAATGAGGAACATGAAGCCGAGCATGAAGAAGATGGTGCTCGGTTCCTTGACAAGGTCGGAAAGGCCGAGCTTGAGGAAATTGTTGAGGGCGGCGCCGTCGGTTTCAATGCGGTTAATGAGTTCGCTGGTGGTGGTTTTCTGGAAGAAATCGAGCGAGAGGGAACTGACTTTGCGAAAGGCGTCATTCTTGACCGCATTGGTGATGCGCTGGCCGCTCCAGGCGAGGAGATAGCTGCTGCCATAACCGAGCATACCGCGGAGCATGATGGCCATGGGAATGAAAAGGAAACCACCGAGACATTGCTTCCAGTCCAGGTCGCGACCCTTGATCGGAAGCCAGGGATCGATGACGAGGTAAAATTCCTGCTTGAAGGCAGTAGCCTTCGCTTTCAGACCGTGAACGACGATATTTTCGCCTTCCTCTTTTTTGGCCTGTGTCTCGCGCGCCTTTGCCGTGACTTCCTGGATGTGAGCGGGATCGTCGAGGCGGTTGAGAATGACGTAAATACTGCCTAGCGAGAGACTGTTGGAGGCGCCGAAAAGCACACCCAGAAGGATGCCGAGAACGAAGCGGGGCCAGTAGCGAGCGAGATAAGGCCGGGAAAATCGCGCGGTCTCCAGAAGGGTGTTCATGGGATGACCGGGTAGATTATAGGGTTGCAGAGGTTTGGACAAGCGCGGGGGAGGAGGGCGCTGGAGGGACGCGTTCCCGCACGTCCACGGACGACCGGGCAGGCTCGCCTGTCGGTGTTCCTCCATGAATAACGGGAAAGTTCTCGATTTCGTAGGCGATGGTTTGGCAGAGTAAGCGTTCCCTCATCTATACATCATGGCCGCAACTTCCCCCCTTCCTGCCCTGCCGAAAAAAATTCTCATCACCGGAGCCGCGGGCTTTATTGCTTCACGCGTTTGCGCCTTATTGCACGAGCAGGGACACCAGGTGACCGGGCTGGACAATTTCAACGACGCCTACGATGTGCGGCTGAAGGTCTGGCGCTGGGTGCAGTTGGAAAATCAACCCGGATTGGAATTGCATCGGCTGGACCTGACCGATACCAGCGCGCTCGAACGGCTGTTCGAAAAGCATGCGCGAGCCGAGCACGCGGCGCCTTTTGATGCGGTGATCAACCTGGCCGCGCGGGCGGGCGTGCGACCGTCGGTGGAGAATCCCCGGGTCTATGTGGAGTCGAATGTTATCGGAGCTTTGAACGTGATGGAGATGTGCCGTAAATTCGGGGTGAAGAAATTTGTCCTGGCCTCGACTTCGAGCCTCTACGGGAAGGGTCACGACACGCCTTACCGCGAGGAGATGAATACAGACCATCAGCTTTCGCCCTACGCGGCGACGAAGAAGGCGGCGGAGGCGATGGCTTATACGTATCATTTTCTGCACGGGATCGATGTCAGTGTGCTGCGTTACTTTACCGTCTACGGACCGGCGGGGCGTCCCGACATGACGCCGTTGCGTTTCGTACAACGAATTCGCGAGGGGCGCGTGATCACGATTTTCGGCGACGGTACCCAGTCGCGCGATTTCACCTATGTGGATGATATTGCGCGCGGGACGATCGCGGCGTTGCGGCCGACTGGATACGAAGCGTTCAATCTCGGCTCGGACCAGCCGCTGAAATTGAGCGAGATGATCGGATTGATCGAGGAGTTAACGGGACAGAAGGCGCAGATCGAGTACCGCCCGTGGCACCCGGCCGACATGGCGGAGACCTGGGCCGATATTTCGAAGGCGCGCAAGATGCTCGATTGGACGCCTCAAACAAATATTCGCGATGGCATGAGGCATCTAGTCCAGTGGTACGAGGAAAATCGCGCCTGGGCGCAAGAGATCAATACGGATTAGGTGGTGTGTTTTAGATAGCCACAAAGGCACTGCGGCGATCCATCGCTCGGCGGCGGCCAACGGCCCCGTTAATGAGTGTGAAACCCGATGAAGAAGTGCACTCTGGGCGGAGGCGGACCATAATAATAAGGCCCGGGTCCATAGTAATAATAGGGCGGCGGTGGCCCCGCGACATAACCGGGCGGAGGCGGCGTGGGTGCGGGCACCCAATAGATATTCGGATTATTTTGAAGCTGGCTGAATTGGTCGGCGCGCCCGGCCATGGACGAAACAAGAAGCAGGGCTATTGCGGCGAAGAGACAAGCGAAGCGCGTTTTCATCTTAAAAATAAGACGCCTTTTGAAGCGATTCGTTTCAAAAAAAATGCTTTTGGAGTGATGCGCCCCTGCGCGTCACTCCAAATCAGCTTTTTAGCCGGGCTTCTTCGAGATCGAGTTCATGCTCGATCTTGTGCATGACGTCGTCGCCGATGAGCCCGGCACGGCGCATATCGACGAGGACACGGCGTTGGGCGGCGATCATCAGGCGGTTGAGCCGGCGCACGCTCAGGGCATGGTGCCGCTGATTGCTCCAGCCGAGTTGCTCAGCCAGATCGTCCTCCAAAATGAGAGCCCGTTCGCGATAGGAATTTTCGACAGTGTCGACGGCCGATGCGGGAAACTTTTTTTCCACGCGAACTTCGTTGATCTTAAGGAAGACCGTTTCCGATATCTGCTTGCGCGCTTCGCTCTCCTCGCTGGCGGGAATGCCGTCATCGCCAACGCCGAGGAAGCGAATCAGGGCCGGAAGGGTCAGCCCTTGGAAAACAAGTGTGGTGAGGATGACGCTGAAGGCGATAAATTGCACCAAGTGAGGCCGGGGAAAAGAAGGATAACCCGCAAGGGCCAGGGCGGCGGCCAGCGAAACGATGCCACGCATACCGGCCCAGCCAACAATGGCAACCTGGCGCCAATCGGGTATCTCTTCCTGCCGCTGGATGCATTTATTGAGCAGGTACGGGAGATAGGCGCCGGGAAAAATCCAGAAGAGGCGGACGAGTATGCAAACAGCGTTGATGACGATGGCGTAGAAAAATGGACGCGGCCACCAGTGCTCTTGCATGCTGTGAAGAATGCCGGGCAATTGCAGGCCGATGAGGACGAAGACAATACCGTTGAGCAGATAAGTGATCATTTCCCAGACCGCCTGCGCCTGGAGACGAATGCTGGAATTCAAGACGTCGGGCGCTTCCCAACCGAGGTAGAGTCCCGTCGCGACCACGGAGAGGACGCCGGAGACATGCAGGAACTGATCGGCCAAAAGATAGCTGATGTAGGGCGTCAACAAAGAGACGGTCAAAAATATCTGCGGTCCGTCATCGACAACGCGCCGGCGAACCCAGGCGATGCATTTAGCTACCACGAGTCCGACGGCAATGCCTCCGACCGACACATAAATGAATTCTCCTGGCACCCAGGCGTTCCCGAAAAGCGGAGCGATCACGCCCAGCGCCACCAGCGCGACCTTGAAGATGACCAGGCTGGTTGCGTCGTTAACGAGACTTTCGCCTTCCAGAACGGTGACGACGCGGCGGGGCAGACCAAGGCGCTGCGCGATGGCCGAAGCAGCAATGGCGTCGGGCGGTGAGATGATGGCGCCGAGGACGAATCCGCCGGCCAGCGGCAAGCTGGGAATAAGCCAGTGCGCGACGTAAGCGACGGTGACGGTGGTGACGACGACCATGCCAATGGAGAGAAGAAGGATCGGGCGCAGATAAAAACGAAAATCGCGCCACGAGGTGTAGAAGGCCTGGATGTAAAGGAGCGGCGGCAGAAAGACGAAAAAGATGAGATTGGGATCGAGCGTCAGTTGAGTAGGCAGGATCGGGATAAAGCCGATGAACAGGCCGCCGATAACGAAGAGAATCGGATACGGAATGGCCAACCGGCGCGCGAGTAGTCCCAGCCCGAACACGAAGCTCAGGAGGAGGACGAAGATGAGCGCGTACTGCATGCGCAGAACTTAGAGCCTAGAACCTAGAACTTAGAAGTAAGAACTTTCCGCCGTTCTACGCTCTTCGTTTCAAGTTTCTCAATGCGCTTCGAGCCAGTTCGCGCCGAGGCCGGTCTCGACTTCGATGGGGACGGGGAGATCGGGCAGCGCATTTTTCATCCGGTCCTGCACGACTTCGAGGACTCGCTCCTTCTCGGGCAGGTAGAGATCGAAGACGAGCTCGTCGTGGACCTGAAGCAGCAGCTTCGTGCACCAGTTTTCGTCGCGGGCGACACGCGCGATTTGCACCATGGCGATCTTGATCAAGTCAGCAGACGAACCCTGGATCGGCATGTTGATCGCGTTGCGCTCGGCGGCGGCGCGAACGGTGGCGTTGGCGGAACGGAGATCGGGCAGGTAGCGGCGGCGGCCCGTGATGGTTTCGACATAGCCGCGCTCGCGGGCCTGTGCGACGGTGTCGGTCATGTACTTTTTGATGCCGGGATATTGTGTAAAGTAACCGTCGATGAGATTTTTCGCATCGGCACGCGGTATGCCGAGGCGTTGAGAAAGGCCAAACGCGGAGATGCCGTAACTGATGCCGTAGTTGACCATTTTCGCCTGGTTGCGTTGCGCCTTGGTGACATCGGCAAGCGGCAGGCCGAAGACTTTCGCCGCGGTGGCACGGTGGATGTCCTCGCCGCTGGTGAGCGCTTCGAGCAAGCCCGGATCCTGCGTGAGCGCGGCGAGAATGCGCAGCTCGATCTGCGAGTAGTCGGCGGAAAGGATTTTGTAATCGCCCTCGCGCGGGACAAAAGCGCGGCGGATTTCGCGGCCCTGCGCGGTGCGGATCGGGATGTTCTGCAAATTGGGGTCCTGCGAGTTGAGCCGGCCCGTGCTGGTGGCGAGTTGATAAAAGGTGGTGTGGATCCGGCCGTCGGCGGCGATGGAGGCAGGCAACGCGTCGATGTAGGTGGAGAGGAGTTTGGTCGCTTCGCGATGTTCGAGCACCTCCGCGATGATGGGATGGAGCGGCGCGAGCGTAGCGAGCGTTTGCTCGTCCGTGGAATATTGGCCGGTCTTGGTTTTCTTCGCGTCCTTGCTGAGCGCGAGTTTGCCGAAAAGGATTTCGCCGAGCTGCTTGGGCGAGCCGATGTTGAAGGTGGTTGCGGCGTGTTGGTAAATGGAGGCTTCCAGGCGCGCAATGTCCGTGCGCAATTTTTTGCCAACCTCCTCAAGCGCGACGGGGTCGAGGCGGATGCCCTCATTTTCCATCGCGGCGAGCACCGGCAAAAGCGGCGATTCGATTTCGGTGAAGACTTTTTCCTGGCCCGATTCGGCCAGCTTGGGTTCGAGGATGGCGTGGAGTTGGAGCGCGAGGTCGGCGCGTTCCATGGTGCGGCGTGCGCTGAGTTGGGCTGCGTCGGGTGCTTCCATGGCGGCGAGGAAGTCCTGCTGGCCAGAGGCTTTTTCCTGCGGGATGGGCGTGTAGTTGAGGAGCGACTCGGCAACGAATTCGAGCGTGTGGCGGAGGTCGGGAAAGACGACGGCGTGGGCGAGGGCAGTGTCAAAAATGATGTTCCCTAGGTCGAAACCCAATGCGATCTCTCGTGTAAGCGCTCGAAGGCCCGGCTTGATGTCGTGGCCAATGAATAGGCCCCCGATTTTTGAGCTTAGACCGACAATTGTGCCGCCTCTCTTTTCAAAGCCCCATCGAACGTACCGGGCAACGCCCGACTGTCCGGCAAAGGCGATGCCGACGAGTTTGCTTTGTGGATCGAGATCAAGGGCGATGCCGATGGGCGCAGTCTCTGTGTTCTTGGAAGTGGTCTTGGTTAAATCGGTCCAAGTGACGATTTGATAATCGGGCTTCGCATCGTCGATGGTGCGTAGCGCGACGGGAAAAGGCGGGATGGGAGGATTTTGAGGAGACGTCTCGGTGGTAGCCGTCGCTGTCCCAGCGACGGAATCTTCCCGGTGCGCATCCGCTACCGAACCGCCGCTAGGGACAGCGGCGGCTACCACGGAGGGGACCGCTGCACCGTCGCCCGGAGGTCGACGGCTACCTACGGATTCCGAAGCCGCACCACCCCTGCCCGCTTTGAAGGAGTCGCCGAAGAGGCGGCGGCCGAGGGTGTTGAATTCGAGTTCGGTGAAGATGGCGCGCAAGGCCGGTTCGTCGCGCGGGCCGATGCGGAGGACTTCCGGCTCGAAAGGAATCGGGACTTCTTTATCGATGGTGGCGAGGCGCTTGGAGAGGAGGGCCTGGTCGCGGAATTTCACGAGCGATTCCTTGAGCTTCCCTTTTTGTTCGGCGGCGTGGTCGAGCGTGTTCTCGAGCGTATCGTATTGCGCTATGAGTTTCTGCGCGGTCTTGGGTCCGATGCCGGGGATGCCGGGGATATTGTCGGAGACGTCGCCGGAAAAGCCGAGGATGTCCCGGACCTGGTCGGTGCGCTGAATGCCCCATTTGGCGAGCACTTCGGGCACGCCAAGAATTTCGGCGTCGTCGCCCATGCGACCGGGCCGGTAGATGAGGACGTGCTCGTTGACGAGCTGGCCGAAGTCCTTGTCGGGCGTCACCATGTAAGTCGTATATTTTTCCTTAACTTCGTATGCTTCCCGCGCGAGGGTGCCGATGATGTCGTCGGCTTCGTAGCCGTCGAGTTCGAGCACGGGCAGGTTGAAGGCGCGGATGAGGCGCTTGACGTCGGGGATGGCGGCGCTGAGTTCCTCGGGCATTTCCTGGCGCTGGGCTTTGTAAGCGGGAAATTCCTTGTGGCGCGCGGTGGGCGCGGCGGTGTCGAAGACGACGGCCAAGTGCGTCGGCGCCTGCTTGGTGATGAGTTCGAGCAGGGTGTTCGCGAAGCCGTAGATGGCCGAGGTGTTGCGGCCCGCCGCCGTGCGAATGGGATTCGTTGCGAAAGCAAAGTGAGCCCGGTAAACAAGCGCCATGCCGTCGAGGAGATAGAGGGTGTGTTCGCGGTCAGGCATGAGGGGAATTTTGACGCTACTTCGCCGGAACAGCGACTTCAGAAAGATGGCGCGCGATCTGGACGGCGATGGCTTCGGGCGAAAATTCGTGGATCAGGTGGGGCGCGACGTGTTTGGCCTTGTCGGCGAAGGGCATAATGGGGCTCAGGATGACATCAATGGCATGGGCCAGCGCGTCTGAATCGTTGGGCGCGACGATGATTCCGCACTCGTGCTTTCGCACCAGTTGAGACGCACCCACTTTGTCGGTGGTGACAACGGGACGTCCAAGAAGAAGCGCCTCTACCAGTCCGCGGGAGAAGGGGTCGAAGAGGGATGGAATGACAACAACGCGAGCCAGCTTGATCTGGCGAATCACCTCGTACGCGCTGACTCTGCCGAGATATTCAATTCGGGCGCCCAAGGTCTGAATGCGCGTGGTTTCCTTGATCTCATCCCAGCGCCGGATGAAACGCCGATTGTATTCGGTGAAATCGCCGATGATCGTGAAGGTCGAGGTTCTTTTCGAGACCTCGGTTTTCGGAACTGCCTTCATGAAAACGAGCGCACCTTTCTGTTGATTGAGCGCGCCGAGGAAGAGGACGCGATCCGGCATGGGCCCGCGCACCGATGGTCCATCCTGCGCGGCGCGGAGGAAGGCGCGCTGGAGATTGGGATAAACCACATGGACTTTGTCCTGAAGGGCGGCGGCGCTGAGACCCGGGCCGGCATAGGCCGGGAGCGAACTGGCGATCATCTCGGAGTTGGCCAGGATGCGTTTGGCCAGGCGAAAAGCGAGGCCGAGGGGCCGCTTCTCGATGAAAACCGGCGCACCTTTTTGAAAGCGATAACGCAGCGCCTGTATCTGGAGGAGGACGGGCGGAAGCTTGACGCCAAGTTTCGCGGTGAGTGCGGCAACGAGTCCGTCGGGTGACTCGGCGTGCGCCCACAGGACGTCGAAGGGGCCGCGACGGGCGAGGAATTCACGCAGGAAGAGCACATCAGAATAAACTTTGGGATGGGAGTAGGTCCGCTTCGCCCATACGTCGCGCACAGCGGCGAACAAACTGCGGTGTTTGAGGCGCGGCGCGGCCCAGGTTTCGAGCGTGCCGATCTCAACTTTTTTCAGTTTTCTGGCCTCGGGACTTTGGGTCAATACCACGACCTCGTGGCCAAGGGCCGCCACCGCCTCGGCAAGCTGCCGCGTTGCTCCTCCTTCTTCATAATGAAAGTGACTCTCCTCCCAGTACCAGCGGGAGAGCAGGGCGATTTTCAAGGGGCGCATGATTTTATTCTGGCTCATTTGGGGTGTGCGAGCAACCAGGCGTAAAGCTCAGGATTGGCGTAGGTGTCGGCCCAGCCGCCGTGGCCGACGCCGGGATAGATCGTGAGCTTGACTGGCGCGCCCAGTTTTTGCATCGCGTGCGCGATATCCACACTGTAGCGGGTGGGCACCGTTGTGTCGTCGCTGCCATGAAATATCCAGGTGGGTATTCTTTTCAGGCGCGCGGCGATTTCAGGATTCTCTCCGCCGGAAAGCGGTGCGATGGCGGCGAATTTTTCCGGATAGGTCGCCGCGAGCTCGAACGTACCGTAACCACCCATGCTCAGGCCGGTGACATAAATACGCTTGGGATCGACTCGGTTGGCGGCGGAGACCTGGTCGATCAGACGGGCGAGCCGTGCCGGGTCCCAATGTTCATCGGTAGGACACTGGGGAGTAACCACAATAAAGGGAAGCGAATGGCCGCTGTTGATGTAGCCGATCGGGCCAGAATTTTTGACAATGTTCAAGTCGTCACCACGCTCACCGGAGCCGTGCAAAAACAAAATGAGAGGCCAGGCACGCTGATCCTTGTCGTAGCCATCAGGCAGATGCGTCAGGTGCGGATAGTCCTGGTTTTCGCCGAGCCGCTTCCGCAATTCCGACCACCAGGCGCCGTCTATCCTCCAGACACCCAGACCGTGCCAGTGGACCGGATCAGCGGCGAGGTCGTGGAGTCCCGCCACTAAGATTGCCCAATCATCCGATTCGTGGACTGCGCCTTCCAGCGTTCCTCCGGTCCAGTCGCTGATGCTCCACTGTTCCTTCACCAGCGTGTCGTCAGGCAGGTCGAATGCCACCGGGAATTTCACGGTGGCGGCGTAAGGGTCCTTCGCCGAAATGTAGGGCTGGGCCGTCTTGAAAAGTGTCAGATGCCGCGTAAAAGCGAGTCCGTCCTCCGAGCGGAATTCGACCAACGCGCCGTAACGTCCCGGCGCTTGCGGTACCGTGACTTCGTTCCAGTTGGCGTCGAAGAACCGGGCGTGAAGCGAATAAGAACCAATCACCGCATCGACCAGTTCCTTGTCCACAAAATCAATCCTCGGGAAAACGGCGCCGTCGAAAATGGAAGGGTCAGCCACCAGGGAAAGTTTTTTGATGAGATCAAGATTCCGCTTGGCCAGATCGGGAATTTTCAGGACTGCGGGTAGAGGGCGGCCATCGACGGTGACAATCAAGGGCGTGTCCTTTTGTTTGGCCAAGTCAGCCGACAGCGGAATCCCGGCGGCGCTGCCGTCCAATCCGCCCGCCTTGAGCTCACTCGAACCGACTTGTTTTCCGGAAGACCAGATCTCGATTTTCTTGCCGGAATCTTCAGCGGAAGCAGCGACGTGGACGGTCTCGTTGAAACCTTTGGCCTGGAGCCATGCGGCGGCGCGTTCGGGCGCGTCGGCCTGATCGGACAATTGGACGTGTTGCATTAGCAGCGGGTTATCGCCCGTTCCATTTTCTGGAAACCAGATGCAATGCGAGAGTTGACCGTCGCGTTGCGCGTCGTTGACGTAAACCTGCACTCCGATCACGTCGCCAGCTTTCGGAATGTGATTCAGATTGGCCCAGGGCATGGAAATTGTCATGACGTAGCCGTTGCCCTCTTTTTGCGTGTGCATCTCCGGCGCGACGGCGGGCAGGGCAGGAGTCCGCTTGTCGTAAACATGCCAGCTCGGCTTGGCAGGATCCCCGGTGCGACCGGGGATGCAGATGAACTGCACATGGTCTTCCGAACCATAGGAGGAGGCCATGAATATCTCCACCGAATCATTGTTCCAAGGCTCGCCGGCTGTTTCGACCGGGGTCGCATCGTCGGTATGGACCTGAACGAGAAACGCCGACGGCGTCCACGCGACTGACAGCTCCGCTTTCGCGCCGGCTCCGACGGGAGTGAGCACAAGAACCTGATGCGCCTGCTTCATCCAATCGCCGGAAGCATCGGCCACCTTGGAAATCTGGATGGGTTTATCGGTCGGTACCGCGAGAGCGGGAGGCGCGGCGGTTTGTTCCGGCTGCTTACAGGAAACCAAGCCGAGCGTGAACGCCAGAAGAACCGAGAGGGCGAACCCAAAAGACTGGCACATGATCGCAACGTAGCAAAAGGGTCGATGAAAGTCTTGTTGATCCTGAGGAGGTTTACTTTACATGACGTCGACTTCGCGCACGCCAAACCGTTGCCGGAGGGTCATGACCTCCGATCGCAATTTCTCGCGAAGTTCGACCGCCTGGGGAACGCCGGACAAAACAATGCGGGGATTGCGCTCGTCCCCGCTGATGACGGTGATCGTACCCAAGCCGAAGAGACGAAGGAAAAAAGATTGATGCGCCATGGTGTCCTTGACCCGGAACAGCTCGATTTCCTGGATGTCTTTGCTAAAGATTCCCGAGATGACCCGGACACGCTGGTTGGTGACGACGTATTCGATGGCGTGAAGGTGAAAATAGGCCACGACGGCATTGATGAGAGCGATGAGCGTCACGGCGCCAAGAATGATCAACGCCCAGAACTGAGACTCGCTGAAGACATCCAGGGCAAACAGGGCGAAAAGCGTGACGATCAGCACCGCAGCCCAGAAAATATAGATGCTCAAGTTGAGGACTTGGGAAGGATGGCCGCGCCACAATTCCTGCTCTGCGGTCGCCGGAGCGGATGCGGTGGCCGAGGCAGGCGAAACGGCAGGTTGCGCGGGCGGGGTGGGCGGCGTTGGCGTCTTGGACGCATAACCGGGAACCTCTTTCAAAGGGACCCAGTCCGTTGCGCCATCAAGCCACGCCCAATCATTGGCGTCCAGATACCCGACAAGGACGAGCGCGCGGGCCTCGTCAAGGCTGTAAGGGCCGAGTTGCTTGCCGTCTTTGCTGATCAGAAGGGACATGCTCCTATTCTCCTATTTAAGCTACGTTCCCTTTTTGCATGATCCAAGCGTGATTTGCGAGTAATACCTTCCAGAGGCTGTCCGAAAAGTCAGCGTGGGGTTCCTGACGAGCGATCGACGAAACCAGAAGGCCCAAGCAGCCAATCATAAGAAAATGCCATTGACGGATGGGAAATGCCCTTTATATTTGCCATTATGACGGCCAAGCTAACTCTCGATAAGGCCGGACGGGTGGTTATTCCCAAGAAATTGCGGGACGAGCTGCATCTTTCATCCGGCGATTCCCTGGAAATTGAAAGCCAGGGGGACGAGTTCGTTCTTCGCCCCGTCCGTGAAGAGGCAACGATGTTCAAGAAGGACGGGATGTGGGTCATCAAAACCGGCAAGCCGCTGACCGTCGAGGAGGTCAACGCCGTTATCGAATCGGGGCGCGAGGAGCGGCATCGCCACATTCTCGGAGACTGGCCCAAGTGAGGGCATTCGTTGATACCACCGTCTTGCTTGCGGCGGCGAATGCCGATCATCCACATTATGGGCCGAGTCGCAAGTTGGTCCTCGGCCTCAGCCGCCGACATGATGCCTGCGCCGCTCACTCTCTCGCGGAACTCTACTCAACACTGACACGGATGCCGTTCCCCCAGCGAAGGAACGCGAGCCAGGCCATGTTATTTGTCGCGGATGTCCAAGCGCGCCTCACCACGATCGCCTTGACGCCTGAGGAGTATTTCGCCGCCATCTCCGAGTATTCCGCGATGGGGGTGGTCGGCGGCGCCATCTATGATGCGCTCATCGCCCATTGCGCCCTGAAAGCCCGGGCGGAAAAAATCTTCACCTGGAACGTCCGGCATTTCCGCCAATTCGGCCCTGATGTAGAAAAGAAATTGCGGACGCCATAAGGTAGCCGTCGCAGGCCGTGCGACGGTGTAGTTCGGGTGGCCCGGACTACTTCGTTGTCCGGGTGCGCGAAGCGCACAAGAAGCGATGCCTGGCCTTGTAGCGTGTTTCTTCAACGGTGTAACAAGGTTCGTTTTCCGCCGAGCGTAAACCTGCCTCAATCGCACGGCCATTTCAGGACTTGGAGTGATTTCCTCCTCGGTTTCCAATTCGGAAAGTCGCTGCAAAATCGCCCAGCGATCCTCAAGCCTGAGTTTGGGCAACTCATCGAGGATTTTAATCCTGCTCATGGCTGAAAAGAAAGCAGGGCAGAAATTGTGCCGGTTCCAGCAGTGACGTGCCTGTTCCCCTTTCCTGCAGGAAGCTTCTCTCAAGCGAATTGCGGATGCCGTAGTTCCCCTTCCCTCGTTCCCAAGTTGCACTTGGGAACGCCCTTGTCCGTGAAGCTGCGCTTCATCATACTCCCGCCATGCGGAGCCGTTATCGCGCGCATGAACCTCACGCCGCCTACTTCGTCACCTCGACCATGGTTGCTTGGCTGCCTGTTTTCACCACGGCGGCGCGCTGCGATCTCCTGGTCGAGTCATTCGAGTACTGTCGCCTGCACAAGGGCCTGAAAATTTATGCGTGGGTGATCCTCGATAATCACATCCACGCAATTCTATCAGCGCCCGATCTCCCGCGCGTCCTGGCCGATTTCAAGCGGCACACTGCGCAACGAATTTTGGAGCAACTGGAGAAGGAAAACGTGGAGTGGCTATTGAATCAATTCCAGTATTTCCGCGCAAAACACAAGACCGAGAGTGCGCACCAGGTATGGCAGGAAGGATCGCATCCGCAGGAAATAGCCGATGATGAGATGATGCGGCAGAAGTTGGACTATCTCCACGACAATCCGGTGATGCGCGGACTGGTTGCGGCGGCGGAGCACTGGCGCTACTCGTCGGCGCACGAGTGGTGTCCGGGAGCGATACCCGTTCTGCGATGCGATCCGTGGATGTGAGGGGCAACGAAGTTGCGCCGACAAGTGCGTTCCCAAGTGCAACTTGGGAACGAGGGGAAGGCGCAGTGGCGCTAGTTGTGTGCGTTGATGCTGAGTATGTATAACACTAGATCATTTTAAATAATACTATAGCCGCAGGAAGCAAACCAACCCCTGGCATCGGCAGCGGTGATCTGTTGGAGGGCCGCGCCGATGGCTTCCAGCAAGGCTTCATCGGTTCGGGCCTTGGCGCTGC
>Ga0182030_10012117_pt1 | contig 17329 bp, 14 predicted proteins | sample 812S3MmetaG_FD_121299 | JGI IMG/M metagenome (GOLD analysis project Ga0182030, IMG submission 121299) | Permafrost microbial communities from Stordalen Mire, Sweden - 812S3M metaG (Illumina Assembly) | ecosystem: Environmental > Terrestrial > Soil > Wetlands > Permafrost | place: Sweden...
AAATAGTTGCTAGAAACGCCACGCTATTTTCCCATCCTCCTTTTGTCTATTTTTTCATTTATGCAACAGATATTTGAAATAGCATATAGTATTACAAAAAGAGAGAGATTAATGATATAATCGGAAATATAGGAATGTTTTCAAGGCCAGCTGTGTCTGGAGCTTCAGTCGCTTCCTACTTCACGGCGGGGGGCTTGTTGCTATTTGTCCTTGTAATCATTATGATCTTCGACTTTCCTCCGCTGTGCTTGCTGTTGGTGGAGCTGAAGCTAGCGGCACGGCTTTCGACAGGGGTAGGTGGATGCTGGCCTGGCTGTGGCTGTTGCTGTTGCTGTCGATGCGAGCCTGCATTAATCGTGACATCCGGAGCTGGATCTAATGCTGCCGCGCTCTCTTCGAGCAGTTTCTTACTTCTTTCCCTTCTCGCTTGAATAGAATTATAAGGATCTGAATATGAAATCAGTACGCATCTGACATTTCGGTTTGATAGTGGATCTCCTTACCTTTCGCTTGAGACTTGGTGCTCTTCCTCGGAAGCGTGGGGATATTATGCACCAAAGTTGGTGTAAATAAGATCTTGTGCTCGCAAATCGAATGTAGTCCAATCAGAATATCATAGGGAGGATCCTCAACGTTCGACACCAGAAATCTCATCTTCTTGAACGTTCTCCCGCAGTTGGGAAGTCCTTTCCCTGGTATGCCGCGCCATGTCAAATTGACGGCGCCGCGCGCGTAAAATGCCTTTCCCGTCGCACCCTGGGAACCACGTTCCTCATTCGCCGTGAGTGGTAGGAGCTCGCCTTTAATCCCGAGCTTAGATATAAAGTCATTCGTGACCCAATTTCCCGAATGGCACCCAGTGTCAATTATAGCCCGTATTTGCTTATAAGAGTTCTTTTTCTTCTTCGACTTTACTTCGATGTCTGGTGTGAAATCTGCAATCTAGACCGTGTTGTCAGTATACAAGTCTATATCAACACGGCGGATCAAGTACCGTTGCTTTACTTGGGATCGCAAACGCCAGAGCATCAAATACAAAAAGAGGAAGGTTAGTATTAGAGCCAAGAATTCTTGAACCTAGGGCACTCCTCGTTGGCGCATAATCCTGGACGGCCTGCCAAAATATTTGTCGTAGTTGTGATAAAGTGGTACCGTTTGGAGCTGAGCTGGATTTTCGAGAAAGTTTGACGAATCCGAGTAGCGAGGCTGTAGATCTTTGGGTCGCTGATCGGGTCGGAACCATGGGCGTGGGTCTGGTAAGTTGGCGCTTTAGGCCGTTTTGTTCCAGCTGTTTGTTTTCAATGTCCAACTTTTTGTTTTTGTCATTCTCTTCGCTATTCTCTTCGGTAGTTGGTGGGGCTGTGGGAGCGTCGAGTTGCGCAGGACCTTCGGGCGCATCTATAGCTTGTTTTGGTAACGCATTGGTATTTGTCGGAAGGTCTATCTTGGAATCGATTGGAAGCCTAGCATGACTTGTCAGTATATGAGTGGAGACACGGATTGATAGTAAGACAAACGACATTTGTGACACTGAATCAATGATCCACGCGGGACGGGGTTTGCGATCTGTCTGCTGAATAAAGTTAGTGAGGCCGAGCAATCCTAGTCGATATTGTTAGAGTTGCAGATTGGTGTACCAATAGGAAATATAAATGATAGTATGATAGCAAAGTGGAGCACTGTAGGGGATTAGGGCTCTCAATTGGAGAGATGAATAGAAGTCGGATAGGTTGGGGGATTAAGAATATTTATGAAAGGCTCAGTTCTCACCCGACTGTTCAAGCAAGTCGTCTTCCAGCCCTCGCTCCCTTTTCCTCACCGAGTTCCTCACGTTTCTCAACCGAAGTCACCCTTTTCGGCTTAGACAACGAGCGGCACAAGGGAATGTGTGAGACGGGATGGGGTCTGTCTGACAACCTCAACGCAATTTCTCATAAGGCTATGAGTAAGGCACAATCGCACGGCTCTCCTTTCTATGAATAGTCCTGGAGTCGTCGTCACCCACTGTATCTTATGACTCTTCGGTTGAATGTGGAATTAAAGCTGAACTGAAGAACTCAACAGTTTTTACAACGCGGCGTCGCATGCGTTGTGTCGCGTATCCCAGTCGAAGTCAGAGCAAATGCTGGGAATCCGGAAGAAGACGAAGAACAAAACGACGATTTTGATGAAGAGCTTGGGGGTCTGCGCATCTTTCGTTGGCTTTGTGCCCATTTTGAAGGTCAATCGAAGAGGCATTTCACCCTCAAAAGAACGGTTGCATCAGCCGCCAGCCACCATTGCTCGTGGCCAATGGCATCTGTGAAGCCTGAAAGCCGAGGCAAAAAGCACGACCAGCTTTAGTTCCAGCTGTTTTATTTTGCAGCACCTCTTTCACTGTTTTGCGAAAAGTTGCTTCGTTGTCGACAATCGAGCTTCAAATTTGACGTTCTCTTTGAATATGAGCCTCCTCAGTAGCGAACCAATCTTCCAGGGAGTAACCTGCAGCCAGTCGCTGTTTGGGCCTTGGTCTTGTATTCAAGCCTCAGGACAATCCATTGGCTAGCAGTAGTAGCTCCTACCAGGCACCTGCATATGAGAATGGAGGGGCTTGAGGATCAAGGTGTCGTATTGCCTTTGTTTGGGCTGGTGTATTGATGTAAGAGTTGTGTTGTTAAATTTGCTTTAGTACTATGCCTTCGAACACTTCATTAAAATATGGCATGGGCAAAGTCAAAGCGATTTTTCTCAACATATCTCTATAGAATTGAGAAGTAAATAGGAGCTTCAGAAGAAGGGCTAGGCGCAGCTGATGCGTTGGCACATCGCAAGTTTCTGCGAGTTTACTCCCGAGCACCAATGAGAGATGTATAACATCTGCCCTACGATCTTCTGCATAGCAGCTATCAGACATCATTCGATCGCTTCTCCGCCCCAATTCTATGTTCGGGCGACGGCAGAAATGGCTGCCAACTCGCCGATCGTCGCAATGTCTGAAATCATGTTTCCGACTTGCTCTCGAGGCTCATGATCCTAACTTCGATGAAGCATGGCAGCTGCGATACCGCTACAGCCTGTTCCGCCTCGAGGGGCGACAGTGGAATCATTGAGGGAAGAGATAGGGTCGCCCATAGGACCACCGAAAGGCTATCCGGAAGTTGCGACATTGATGGGAAACCACCCCGAGCTGGCAATGGTACGACGATTCCGAGGGCTCAATGCGAGAAATCTATTATATCTTCAAGCCGAGCTTGTACAAATCGAGAACGACCTGCTCAAATGCGAAAAAGAAGATGCGAATGATAAGGTGGATATTCGCAAACAGAACTTCTCGAAAAACTTCGCGTGGGTATTGAGAAACAAGAAAGAGAACAAGCAGTATACACTGATCCAGAGCATGAGAGAAAAGCTCAAGGAGTATAGTGAGGATTCGCTTTTGTACGCAGCACTGAAGCTGATATTATGAATTTCAGATGATGTTCTGATTCAACAAACAACCCTAGCAAAGATATCGAATCCCTCCGAATACGACTCGAAGTTTATGCAACAATGGTTCGCGCGAGATGACCTGGGGAACTGGCCGATTGAAGGAGATGACGCATCAATATGGGCACATCCTGATGATATAACCAATGAGGGGTCGGAGGTCTCCAGATACATCGAGGACATGATAGCAGTTAGCGGACCAAGTAGTGATCTCGATCAAACAACCACTTGGCTAGCGCAAAAGCTTGTGCCAAACTACGATACTAAGATCGCCAGTCGTTTTCGTTCGGGCGGGGACATTCATACTTACAGAGAAAGCACCTTGTTCAAATTCACAGCGGTGGTCGCAACCACTCTGTCTTCGCTATTACCTGTGCTCAGTATCGTAGTGCTATATCTAGTACACAGTATGCCTGCTCGTCTAGGTATTATTGCTGGGTTTACAGCGGGTTTCTCGTTTGCTTTGAGTGTTATCACCAGCGCGAATCGTGTTGAGAACTTTGCCGCGACCGCCGCGTAGGTGCCTTACTTTGCTCTTTATAGAAGTTCACTAACGAGAAATTAGGTTTGCTGCAGTTCAAGTCGTATTTGTAGGGAGTAGTGGTAACAGTACCTCCCTAGGTTGATACATCTGGGATACCTGAGCATGATACCGCTACACGCAACCGCGATCGAGAGAATCCTGGCTAACCGCTTTACCAATTAAAGGCAGTTCACTGCAGGCCTAAACGCCTCAATATACAGTTTGAGATAATGAACACGGTCAGCGTTGGGTGGGCGGGCGTTCGGCTTGGATCTTTGATAACTAAGGGAATTCCTCGAAGCTCCGGCCATATATCATCGACTTTTTTGAGCTTATGAAAGTCTCCAATGGCCCTCATCCATGTATTCATAAAATTATAGGTTGCCTTCGAAATGCTTGAATTCTGGATCTTTGATTTTACTCTTCGCTAATGTTATGCATGTCACGTGTGGCTTAAGCCCTAGGCGCCCCTTTCCAAGTGAAGGTATGCAAGCCATATATGTTCATTGGTTAGCATTTCTCCCCAAATCAGCTTCCACAATTCAACGAATGAGATGGTGCTCCAAACGGCGAAAGTCACGAGACTTGAGATTCTCATAATGCTGCAGGAGCACGCAATCCCCTCAACGATTGACGCATCGCCAAACGCAGCATATAAACCACGCCACACCTCGTGGATACTGGACTACAGTCTCCAAGCCCCAATCAATGGCCCGACATTGCACAGGTGCCGACTTCCGTTAAGACTGTGACATTCCAACATGGCCTGAGGATGTCGGTCCCCAAATCGGAAATAGGTACTCTTGCTAAAATCCGTCTGTAAATTGAATATGAATGGCTATTTGGGTTGATGTCGTTATCAGAAGGGTGGGTTATCTCCAGCCGAGAGTCGAGGGACAAGGGGAAGGGGGGTTATATCATCTGAAAATCCAGACTTTGGAGGAAGGAATAAATAGAAGGATTTCCTCCATAACAGAGTCTGCTGCTTTCTTTAAAATTATTATCGTTTTACTTTCAGGTATCAAAAAGACTTTGATATCTTACTTACATTATCAATCACTATTGAAATGGCTCCATCTGTCCAAGAAATCATCCAGGATGTCCCCACGGTCGATCCTAAAAAGCTGGTTTCGGTAGCCAAAGATAACCCCAAGGTGAAAAGACAAATTGAAGTCGAGGGAGGAAAGACCGATGCCAAAGTACCCCAAACCACGACAGCACCATGAACAATGACTTACCTAGAAACAGTACCCTCAATATCTCCCCACCTGGAACTCCGGCCAGAAATATCCTCCACTAGAGAAATTCATCTACACTGAGCACGGCAAAGGCGCCGACCCCAGCTTCAAAGACCTCCTTCCAGAAGGCAGCAAGATCCTCAAGCTCACACCCAGCATCGGATCCGAAGTGACCGGCGTGCAACTCAGCAAGCTTTCCGCAGCAGGCAAGGATCAACTCGCACTCCTTGTCGCCCAGCGCAAAGTAGTTGCTTTCCGAGAACAAGATTTTGCCGATCTCCCTCTGCAGGAAGCTCTTGATTTTGGAGGGTATTTTGGTCGTCATCATATCCATCCCACGAGCGGAAGTCCAGAAGGCTATCCTGAACTACATATCGTGCATCGCTATGGTGCTACTGGAAGTGAACTCGACAGCTTCCTTGCCAACAGAAATAGCAGTGTGAGTTGGCACTCTGATGTGTCGTACGAAGCGCAGACGCCTGGTACGACTTTCTTGTATATTTTTGACTGGCCCGATGTGGGAGGGGACACCATGTTTGCGAGCCAAGTTGAGGCATATAATCGATTGAGCGAGCCGTTGAAAGAGAGACTGCATGGCTTGAAGGCGGTGCATTCCGGATTTGAGCAGGCGCAGTTTAGTAGGGAGAGGGGTGGGGTGGTGAGGAGAGAGCCGGTTAAGAATGAACACCCGCTTGTGAGGACGCATCCTGCAACGGGAGAGAAGGCGCTTTTTGTGAACACTGGCTGTAAGTGGTTTGCTGAAATTGGTGATCCGGAAGTTGACTTTGAAAGTTACTCGCAGTATTGTCGGTCTGAAGAAGGAAGAGTCGGACGCACTGTTGCAATTCTTGTTCAATCATATTGGCCGCGGTGTTGATTGGCAGGCACGCGTGCGATGGGCTCCTAAGACTGTTGTGGTTTGGGATGTAAGTTAATGCTTTCTTGCCTCGCGATTGACGAGAACTAAACAATTCCAGAACCGCATCACTGTGCATTCAGCTACTCAGGACTGGACATCCGGCGAACGACGCCACTTGGCGCGCATTACCCCACAGGCAGAGGTCCCCTTTGAAACCCCGTACGTGAAGCCAGAGGCAGCACCAAAGGCTTGAGGGAATTGTAGGTCAGCCCTTGATCTGGAATTTTCTGTGAGAATAATTTGTTTGAGGAAGCGTGAGTTGGATACCTCGTCGGAGTCCTAGCTAGTACACGAATTTTGATGAAATTGAGCTCCCTGAATGCAAGACACTTTGTCATATTGATTGAATGAAGACCGTATTTTGAACCTGTGTCTGCCATCTGCCTATCTTCAAAGCGCCCTTCACCAACCGCTTAGAGTCTTCAAATTATCGATGGTCAATTTCAATAATCACGGCCTGGATTTCTCCCATAAAGTAATCACTCACTAATATTGAAGCTAGTTCGAGGATGGATCAAGGCTGAGTGACTCATCCAATCATATCGCCTTCTGAATTCTATGTTGGACTGAAAACGAATAAGCGAGCGCACATCTATAGAACCCCTCCTCCTACACCTCTCAAGCTTCTTCCTTTCTACAACATCGACACATCTTCTCGAGATTGAACAAAATCAACACCAGCCAACTTCAGCGTCACTTGCCTTTGTGTCCTCTACTCTTTTACACCCACCTGGAACATACATAGCAACCATGACGTCTTCGCTCGCTCTCATACCTGAGGAGACCTATATCCTTCAAGAAGAAGGCATCATTGGCGTCGAGATATTGGGCAAACGCAAAGTCAGCGCTGCTCTGTTGAGTCTGCCTTCTTCCCCTTCAAATTCTGCCAGCGCATCATCCACCTCTAGTCGTTCAACTTCGGTCCGCTTTCGAAGCTTTGACCCATCCACCAAAGCATCCTTGGACCTTCCCACTGACATTGAAAGTGTTGCTGCCCTGGAACATCTTGGATTTACTCGAAAGGTAGCTGGAGATGTCTTTGAACGCTATGCCAGGAGACCGAATCCTCAGCAGAATCCCGATAGCATCCTTGAGTATGCATTTGGCGAGCTTGATCGCCTAAAGGCTCAGCCATGGCTGCAAGACATCCCACCAAGACAAGCCATGAATACCCTCGGCATTTCAAATGAGTTGCAAGATGCTCTCCTAAATCCACGTTTCACCCAACTCTTTGAGTCTGAAACACTTCTTTATTGGCTCAAGGACAGTATGAGAATGAGATTTAAGACCTTGGAGCAGCTCTTGGAGCGGTTGAAGAGCCATGCCTCTCGAACCATCGCTATTCGGAAGGGAGGAAAGAAGAGAGCTAAGGTTGAGGGCTTGTCTGAACTTGGAGCATCGTCCTCCTCATCTCAGCAGCCAGCTATTCCGCCTTCAACCGCTTTGCCTAGTGTTCTTACGACTTCAGAAGAGCATGGTCTACCATCAGCATGGGTGTCTGTCGAAGCAGCACCTCCTAAGCCGGATGGATACGTTGCCCTTTACAAAGGCAAATCTCCAGTTACGTTGACCGAGGGTGAGGACTTTATTCAAGATGACGGAGCCATCAACATGAATTCCATCCGAACAGAGTCAGGAGGCGATTTCAATCATATACATCATGCATGGTATTGGACAGAAGAGCAAGACACTGCGGAGGAATATCGGCAATGGGCTGCATCAAGATCTAGCTGGTCCGAAACCTGGCTGATTCGAGTTCTGGTCCCTCAAACCTACCTCACAAGTCTTCGAAAGCAACAGTTGTTCTTCTCGCCTGACTGGAAGGAGTATGTCTGGTATTGTAAGAAGCAAATTGCTCCACCAGCAAAGTTTGACAAGTTCTGGAAGGCTGGAGAAGCCGAAGTTGTTGAAGGCCACATCTGTGGATGTGCTACACAAATCATTCAGAGAATCAAAAAGGAGCAAGTACAACAAAAGATCTCTGGGGATCATTGTCTTGTCATTGGCGGGAAGAAGGCCGTTCAATGGGTGTTGATGCATGCAGAAACGGCCGAACGATTTGGTGAGATTGCTAAGGGCAATGTTTACATTGATGTCCACCCACCTACCACCCCGGCAAAGTAAGCTGTCGCACAACACGTGGTGGTATCAACTGGTTGTTTGGTGTGGAACCAGCACCCCAAGGTATTCTGGACTCGAGTCTAGGCTCTTCTCCTGTACATAAGCACCAATCGTTTCTTTTCTCTTCTGCTTTTAGAATTAGACAGATTTAATATTAATCAACTCAAATAGTATTCTCTTGCTTTATCTAATATATATTACTTATTTGCCTGTTCCAAGTTGGACTCTATATTTAGCCCTCAGACGCGCGCGCGTAAAGGAGCAGAGTTTTTTGTGTAGTTGGTGACCACGGAAATCAATGGCAATAGAACCGCTACGCTTAGGAAGTATTTTCAGGGCCTCAAATCCTATGGCAACGATGTATTTTGAAGTGTATAGCGAGATGGAGGACAATGAAGCTTGAATGAGCTGTGCGAAAGTTGAGGTAAGACGGAACGATGTAACGTGAAAAAGTCACGTGTGAGGCTGTGTCATTTTGTCTCTCGACAACATGCAAAAACACCAACACTATCCTTAATGCGAATATCTCAAAGATGTTTTGTCTCGTCTGTTAAGGCTCTACTTCACCTAAAAAGCGAGCTTTGTCGACTCGAAGAGCCTCCAGTAGCTACTAAAGTGGCGCCGATGGATGGGCTCTGACGCAGCAAGCGTAGTGGCGATCATCCAGATAGCGCAGGTCGGCCCTCAAAGACTATTATGAGAGTGTTCGAGGTGCTCGGGACGGCATAGAGAAACTTTATGATTGTGTGAAGAATCTTGAAGCAGTTATTTTGGATGTTATCAAGCGTCAGTCGAACTCAACTCAATCCGCGCTATTCAAAGGTTTTGTTGGGCCATTGAGACAATTTGAGTCGAAACTAACTAATAAATTGCGATCAGAGCTCAATATTGAGTCCAGAAAACAAGTCGAGTATAGAATAATTCCGTGAGTTATCACGTGAGATTGCCCGCTATTACAACAAGGGGAAATGCACTTGCAATTGGGCACCAATCGGCCCCTTGCCACGGCCGCTAACCGCTGCAGGGGCATGAGTAAGTTAAGCCCGATCTGTGGGTAATCAACCTATGGTGGTCAGAAGCTTTATTCAGAGTCAGACATATCGCGGGACAAGCTCGCTTGGATATATACCACGGGCAGATAATGGAGGTTTGGAGTCGAAATTTAAATTGGTAAGTCGTAAGGGGTTGGTGGATGTGGGATGCTTGTGCAAATGGTCGAGCAGACCGAGAAAGTATAATGCAGGAGAATTTGTAAGCTGGGCCTTGCTGTGCAAGTGCAGGGACAGTACGCAAGGAATCCGGAAAGAGCATGAGATGTAATAGAGAGGGATGATGAATAAGCCAGCGAGAGTGATTTTGCCATATTATACACGGCTCAGCATGAGTATAAAGGCAAGTGCTGTGGGAGCTGAGAACCCTATTTACTTCACCCGCTTCTCTATCTGCGAAGAATTTGATTTCAAGTCTTCATCCTCTACAGTTTGGTGCTCACAATGTCTACCCCAACTCTCCTTTGGCACTTCTTCGCAGTTTTCATTACAGCGTCTTGCGTGCTGCCCTTTCTAGCCCATGGCCTTCCATCTAGCATCCACGACTATCGAAGTGCCCCCTCCCTCACTTCACATGTAATCCGCGAGCTCCCCAAAGGAACCTGGCTCGAAAATTTCGTCATTCGCCAAAGTGACGGCAACGCCCTCGTGACTATTCTCTCCTCCCCAGAAGTTCTTCTGCTCTCGACAAGCAACGATTTTGACCCTATCAAAGTCGCTACCTTCCCTGATGCTCTTGGCTGTTTAGGTATAGTCGAGCTCTACCACGACGTCTTCTACATCGCCGTTGGAAACTTCAGCGTCAAGACCGGCAACAGCACTCCAGACAGCTGGTCGATCTGGGAAGTTGACATACGACACCGAAAACCGGAGGATGCAGCGATCACCAAAATTACAGATGTTCCCGGAGCAGGGTTTCTGAATGGGATGACTATATTGAATCCTGTGACGGGCGTCTTGTTAGTTGCTGATAGTCTGTTCTCTGCGGTGTGGTCCGTCAATGTACGTACTGGCCATGTCGCCGTCGCTATCAACGATACAACAATGGCTCCTACAACAGGCGGCGCTATTTCGTTAGGAATCAATGGTCTTCGCGTCGTTGATTCGGACCTCTTCTACGATAATTCCAATAGAGCTACCTTCAACAGAATCCCAATCGATTTACATACTGGGCAAGCGACCGGGCCAGCCATAACCCTCTTCCAGGGTTCTAGCGATGAAATCCTCCCGGATGACTTCGCCATTGATTTCGAGGCAAATGCCTGGGTTGTAACTGGTGGCCAGATGTTTTTGCTCCCTGGAGCTGCTGCGCCCACTGCTGGGAGCCTAAGTTTTAGTCTAGAGTTTGTTGCTGGCTCGGCCACCGAGACGAGAATCACGGGGTGGACATCGACGAGATTCGGAACACAGCAGGCTGATATTGAAAGAGGCAGTCTGTATGTCACTACTGATGGAGGTCCGCTTGCTTATCGTGATGGTAATTTTACGGCTGGTGGGATGTTGGTGAGAATTGATACAGCTGAGTTGGGGCTGTATTAAAAAATTACTGTTTACAAATGTAGAAATGAGTTGCTTGAAGGCCATACTGGACTGACAAAGCGTTATCTAATATCATCTCTTTCTCATGGACCTCGAACTGTTGTGTTTGATTGTGACTTGTGATTAAAAGCGTATATACCCGGGAAGCCAGGTTCAAGTCTAAGATCCTAGGGATGCAATAGGTAGACAACCTTTTGTGTAGGAACATTTCATTGTGTCAATTGAGCTTGGAAATCCATAGCTTCCATTCATACACTTCTCCCAAACATGCTTTAAAGTATCTTGACCCTTAATGGAAGATGCAGGAGGCGTCCGAACTTTGCACCCCGGGGTTATGGACAGAGGAACCGAGATATAGATTAGATAGAGAGCACATTAGGTTAGGCAAGGGAAGGAAGTGTAGATGAATCTCTGTACCCATTCTGCCCCAGACTCAGGATGCGTATTTATCGGAGAGTATGCCAGTCCACTGGAGAAATCAAATAGGAAATGTACCTACGCATCTCTTCTCATGAGAAGCAAGACCGCCAGGACATGGATGTCTGGGAAAGCTTTCGACGGGAGTTTGGGCTACGGGGATTTGTGTTTTGAAATGGACAATGACGCCGTTTGGACGAGGTTGGAGTCTGAGATCTAGAATTTTTTTTGGAGGAACAACAAATTTGACAACGAGGTAGGAAATCACAACCGCCGGATGATTGACAACGTTTTTATTAATTCATTTTAATCCTAGTATCTTCTGGATTCACATTCAATAAATCCATAGCACAGCAGCCTACCGTGTAAAATGTTTCATTGTTTCAATTTAGCTTGGACTTTTGCAGCTGCAAGCTTCCTTCTGTTTCTCTCCAATGTGTTTTTGAAGCAATTTGATTATATATATATGTATGGATACGGAACGCAGTAGCTTTATACCCTAGAACTAGATTATTCAGGTATTGAAGCTGAGATTGCGCATAAAGATGAGAAACTGTGGAGGTGAAAAATCCCACGTTAATTGTCCAGCTTGAGGAGTTGATTTCAGGGTATCTAAAGGACAGAGTGTTAATTTTATGAACACAAGATTACAAGCATAGGTAGATTACTCTTGCCAATTTATGTTCTTGCGAAGCAGGGCCGGGACTAAGAATGATTGTATACTAGATTATGCATGGTGCATGTGCACAGTGGGGTTTCCTGAGGGGAAAGAGATTGATAAAGAATTTTCTTCAGAAAATAAAAGAATTAGAGAATTAACGATGAATTGGAAGACCACAACCAGTCCATCTATGACTGCAGAAGGGTGTTTGAAAACTGATTTTTGTTAACCCGCTCAGCATTCCAATGTTACGGTTTTCCAGATACAGGTTCAATGCTTCAGAATCCACGAAGTAGATGTCAAAGGATTTCAATATTTAAACTTAGCTAACAAATTGACCGCTCCTTATGCCCTACTGGAGATAGTTGCAGAGAATCTTGACCTTATAGAACCATGCAGAAAGTGGTCGCTTTATAGGTAGCTTGGGATTTGGGGAGCTGTGTTTTGCACATGAGGTTTTTGTAAATGTAATAAGAAATTGGAGGTGAATGCCTGGTTTGAGCATTTAGACTCAGACATTTACAACTTTAGATATATAAGAATGGGTTCTCAGTCTACAAAAATAGCAAGTATGAAATTCAACCAATGCATCTCCGTACAGTCCTTTGTGTGTGTGAAGAAAAGCAACTGGGTATTTAGCTAAGATTATGGGCGTTAGGACCATGAAATTTTTGAAATTGTTTGCAGGCGAACCTCGTATGATGGAAGCAAGTCTATTAAGAGAATTTTGAGTGGGAAAGCATAGAATTAACAACATTATAGATGATCACGACGCTCAGAGCATTGACAATGGTTGCGTCGCTAGCAGTCATTCCTCCTATTTGATCTAGGAGTATGACTTTACAATTACGTTTCGGGGGAGGGTTTGCACATGGGCAGAGACTTTCAGTCATGGGGCTGTGGTCCTTTTTATTTTTCTCCTCGGAGTTGGACAATTACAGATGCCGCATCCTCCTGTGCTTAGCTAAATGTGCTTTGCAAAGACCTTGATCTCGGAGATTCCTACAGAAGGGCGACGCTTTATGGACCGAGAATTGTAAAAGTCTCCGAAACCGGAGATAATCTGGTCATTGAAGTCTCGTGTGAATGCAATGCAACCAAGATTGAACTTTAGGCCTACAAATTCAGTCAGAAGCAGAAGTATTTAAGACACTGCATCTTTATTTTTAAACATACTATATATAGAATACTTACCAAGCCTACCCCTCAGGTTGGCATAACTATATCCTCTTGGTAAGGGCCCCCGCCGCGAGGACTATGGGAGGTTTGATTAAAACTTGAGTTATATGCAGACTACTTGACTGATTAATCTAGGTAATATCCTATTCTCAGAGAGCATAGGAAGACGAACAGATAGATCGCTGCAGAATGCTGGTGGACAACGTTTTTTCACGAACCCGGACCAAGCAAGCAATAGGCCAACTTCAAGGTATTCATTTCGCAATTGAGTGAGCAGAACTTATACAATCAAAGGTTCAAACACCTGGCTTCATGTTCAGATAATCACAGCTCCCGTCCTGTGCCAAGCTAAATGTGTTTTGAGAAAGTCTTCATCTTTTGAATTCAGGTAGGGGGTCATCGCTTGATACAGCGAGAATTAGATACATTTCTAAAATTGGGAGGGGGGTAATAACTGAAGATAGAGGTGAATCCTACATATTTAAGGCTGAGATCTGAGTTAGAGGTTGAGGTATTTAACGTATCGTATCTTGCTTCTCAATCCTTTGACATACAATAATCCGCCGACCTAGCATCTTAAGTTGGGATGATCCTGCTGTCCTGATGAAGGCTCCTGGGTTGAGAAATACTTTATTAGTGCTGGCTGCTAATATGACTCATGTGGCGGCGTTGAAAGTGTGACTCCCTCTCCTTGCGTAGAGAGTCCCAGGGAGAAAATCACAACGAATGGAGTGATGATAGTGTGTGAGGGTTTGACAACGTTTTCCATTGGACTTATTCTCCATGCAAATGCATAATTAGTTGCAAGTTTGTTACTTCTTGATTTGGCAAGTGGATATTGTACATCTATATGTAACTTTTTGTATTCTGACAAGGGAAAGAACAAACATTCTGTCTCCATGCCTTTGTAGAGATGCTTTGCAATAATTCTTGCAGCTTCAGAGATGCGGAAGACAGTTCTTTTATACTTCAAAAACTACAGGCTTCCCTAATACTGGGAAGAATGCGCTTTTGAAATTCGTATAGTAAGATCCAGATCTAAGAGTTGGGAGTTGGGGTATTTAACAGATTATATCTTGCACTCTCAAGATCTTATATTCCATTGCGTTTCTCTCGTGACAATTTGAAGGGTACTGAGAGAAGCGGTGGGTATGACTGGGTGTTGAAGACTTCGCCCGAGCTTAAAGGGGATTGAATTTAAAATTTTCAGACCAGTTCCGGAGAGTTGACGGATTGGGACCCATCATTGGTAGACCTTTCAATGAAGGAAATAACAGTTAGTGGGTTGATCACCGCAGTCTGGTTTATGACAGCCGTTTGCCCAAAGATGACCAAGCACACTATCCAAAAATTTCCGTGGCAAGGGTATCTAAAGAAACTATAGTACACCTCATTGTTTAGGCTATAATGAGACATTCAAAGTCCCAATTCCGTCTTTTTGATGTTTAGAATGTTTTAGAAAGAAATCTTACCAATTTGGAAACTCTGAGGTGGTCATTTTATAGCCCGAGAATTAGATTTCGCATGAGAATAGAGAGCACTTGGTGATATTGTAGAGGTGAACAACTCAATTTCTAAACCTAAGAGTAAATCTAGTACAACAGTGGGGTACTAAACAGAAGTCATTTTTGTGCTCTCCTATACATAAAATTGATGCCGTCCATCTAAGTGACCCAGGATTTGGTTGCTCACATAAAATTGACCATATATCAGACTCGTTTAATAAAAATTCCACAGAAGCTCACATTTATTGATACTTAGGGTGAGAATGGGCCAATTCAAAGTCCGAGCATTATGAGGGATCCTGTCTTCTGGGATGCTCTGCGGTAAAGGTGGGCGTGAATGAGTCTCTGGGATCAAGGGCTGGAGGCGAGTAGGTGGACCCCTGATAATTCTCGTGATAAGGAATTGGCACACGTGTCGAAGGACTTCGGAAGGGATTGGTCGCGAACAAGAGAAATTTCACAGATATATTTAATGAACATTTGACCAGATACTATTAAATAAATAGGAGATATGGCGGTGAAGTTTGATGGTGTGTTTTCATATTTTGCTCCTTGTATGATGACAAGGAGAATGAAGATCACAACGTTGAGCTATATGATAGTTGTGCTGCGAAACCTTTGCCAGAACTAGAAGCCTAGAAAATCAATTAGTTCTTGGGATATACAATATTTGTAACGGTGCATTGTCTCACAACATGCTGTAAATCTACACCTACCATGCCGTTCCACACGGCCTGGGTACAATCCCGCTCTCTAAGATTTGATCACGCAAAATCAGATGCACAAGGGAGTTTGTTTTATAGCCTAGAAATTGCAAGTTGCACTGAAACCGGAGACGGATAATTCTACCAGGTGCGCGTGAGTGACTAGGTGCACTACCACCTCATTGACAAGAAAATGACAAAGGAATTCTGGTTTGCATGAATATCTATGGTCGTTGCAGGCCATGTATGAAGCATTGGCCAGACGTTGTACATAGGATATTTAGGGAGTAATTCTTTGATGGAAGTTTGATTGAAGTCATGGAAAGGCGTGATAAGGAAAACATACGTTCTAGGGGAAGGAGGAAATGATTAGCTTCAGTAACGACAACAAGTCCAAGAAGGACAATGGAAACATACACAACAACAATTCCACTAAACTATCTTGCTAACAAAAGTTCTCACTTACAACACTACCCTTCCAATTCCCAATTTGCGTAAGATCTCATTGTCTCACACCAAACAGTACATTTACGAACCCGCGCCCCTTTCCCGAGCAACATGGGTTCATTCCAATCCTAAACTTCGATCCCATAGTTCTGGAGTTGGGGAAGCCATCGCTTTATACCCTCAAACGCGTCCAAGATAAAGAATTAGTCCACCATTAGAGACGCCATATGATGAACTTTCATAATACGCGTGAATCGTGGTTGAAATTCTAGCTCCGAAAAATTGGAAATTGGGTAATGAAGGTCATTTCAGAGCAGATGTCATGAAAACATAGGGGATTGAGGATATTCCTTCGGTGGAATTGTAGTTTCCACTGGGGATAGGTTTGATAATAGATGGCAAAAGAATAGTATGTTGATACGCATTGTCCGTCACGTGCTAGATTTGCTCTGGGCTTTGACAAACGAAAGGAGATCACAGCAGAAGGGCATTGAAGTGAGGACTATAGTGCCAAGTGAGATCTTTAGGAAATCCAGTATTCTGTTGGGTACTGCAACTTGTTTAAGTAAGGAGGCTGAAGATGATCTTCAAATCTCGTCAGCACTGCAATCACGACACCCGTGCTTTCGCGTTCAGCCACATTTGGGGACGCGACTTTCCATATCAATAGATACCATCTATATAATACTGTAATACAGCCCGAAGTCGTTCCGAAAATTGACGGGTCAGCTGACTTTCACGGTCTGTGCAAGAACTTTTCTTTTCATCTAATAGATATACTTAATATATCTATAATCTTGATCTCTAATCTATACCTTTTAATAAATCTTTTATACTATTATATCTACTATAAACAATATTAGTCAGAAGATTTATTCAAAAGAAATCATTTAAAAGGCTTTTATAGAACCTATTAGTTCTATAAGATTCTCTATAAATATCTATATTTTTCATAGTCTATTCCACTAATCTACTCTCTTTTTACTAAAACCACCACTATTAATGCTCCTTAAAAGAACTTTATTCAAATACACCTTATCAAATCTACTCCAATAGCTCACAAACTATTATAATTGCTAAAAATCTCTGTCTACATAGACATACCTATATTATTTCTGCTTAATATACAAACCCTTCTACAATACCTATAAATAATCTGCCAGCCACCCTAGAATCTACCTATCCAAGAGAAAATATACCTGTCCAACAATAATAATCAAGAAAGCAGAGCCTACCTTAAGCAACTATTTCCTATCTCCAATTAAATATACTAGCTTATAATCTAAAGAAATTTAGTATTAAATATAAGTTTTGTTAAGTCTTATACTTTATAAAAAAGCAAATAGTATCTAATAAGTTATTTAAGATCTATTATAAGCAAAGTAATACTATTTTAAAGTGTTTACAAATACTACTACTCTATTTACAAATACTATTAGAAAATAAGAATACCCTAATATATAGTTTTTATCAAAATATTTGTATATACAACAGTACCTTGGCTTTTATATTTGTAAACTATAATAAAAATTAGTAGATTGATTTATAAAGCAGAATCCATT
>Ga0182030_10012118_pt1 | contig 17327 bp, 13 predicted proteins | sample 812S3MmetaG_FD_121299 | JGI IMG/M metagenome (GOLD analysis project Ga0182030, IMG submission 121299) | Permafrost microbial communities from Stordalen Mire, Sweden - 812S3M metaG (Illumina Assembly) | ecosystem: Environmental > Terrestrial > Soil > Wetlands > Permafrost | place: Sweden...
GCAGCAGGGACGCGGTTTCGTATACCGACCAGTGTTTGGCCGATCCGCGCCACCCCATCGCCAGGATGCCGTAGGCGACCTTCAGGGCGCGATGCTCGGAGCGGTCGCGCAACGTGGCCAGATCGGGCAACAGGCCGACGAACCAGAACAGCACCGATACCGTGGCGTACGTCGATACCGCGAACACGTCCCAGACCAGCGGGCTGCGGAAGTTGGGCTCGATTCCCATGGTGTTGGGATACGGGAAGAGCCAGTACATCAGCCAGGGGCGGCCCAGGTGGAGGATCGGGAACATGCCCGCGCAGGCCACCGCGAAGATGGTCATGGCCTCGGCGAAGCGGTTGATGGAATTGCGCCACTGCTGGTTGAGCAGCAGCAGAATAGCGGAAATCAGCGTGCCCGCGTGGCCGATACCGACCCACCAGACGAAATTGGTGATGTCCCAAGCCCACATGGTGGGTCCGCGCAGACCCCAGACGCCGAGCCCCTTGGTAAACAGCAGTCCCACGGCCAGCAGGAAGAGCAGCAGCAGCCCCGTGGCCACCGCGAAGGTGCCCATTACGACATACGGTGTCTTCCTGGTGAGAACGACGCTGGCAATCTGGTCGGTAACGGTGCCGAAGGTATAGCCAGGGGAGATAATTTTTTTCGACTCCGGCGAGTCGATTACCTGTGTTTCATCCGCCATGGCTTAAGCCTCGATCTCTGAATTGGGATTGCGCAGGGTCGCAAGATACGTGGTGCGCGGCCGCGTGTTGAGATCGGCCAGCAGCGAGTAGTTCCGTTCATTGGCTTTGAGTTTGGAAACGCGGCTGTTCTTATCGTTGATGTCGCCGAAGACGATGGCTTCCGACGGGCAGGTGGCCTGGCAGGCGGTTTGGATTTCGCCGTCGCGCACCGGGCGGTCCTGCTTCTCGGCGTCGATTTTGGCGGAATTGATGCGCTGCACGCAGTAGGTGCACTTTTCCATGACGCCGCGGCTGCGCACCGAAACGTCCGGATTGCGCTGCAGCTTGAGGCTGGGCGTTTCGAAATCGCTGAACAGGAAGAAATTGAAACGCCGCACCTTGTACGGGCAGTTGTTGGAGCAATACCGCGTGCCCACGCAGCGGTTGTAGACCATGTCGTTCAGACCTTCGGAGCTGTGCGTGGTGGCCTGCACGGGGCAGACCAGCTCGCAGGGCGCGTCTTCGCAGTGCATGCAGGGAACCGGCTGGTTGTATATGGCCGGGTCGCTCTCGTCGCCCTGATAGTAGGAATCGACGCGCAGCCAGTGCATGGCGCGTCCGCGGCGCACCTGGTCTTTACCCACCACGGCGATATTGTTTTCCGCCTGGCAGGCCACCACGCAGGCGCCGCATCCGGTGCAGGAATTGAGGTCGATGGCCATGCCCCAGGCGTGGCCTTCGTACTTCCATTCGGGATAAAGCGAGAGGCCCTTGGGCGGAGTCTCCGCGCCTTCGTGCGGCGCTTCGGGATTCTTGCGGAAATCCGCCAGGTCGGCGCGATGAATGATGTGCCGGCGATCGGGCGTTTCCAGCAGATGGAAGTTCTGCGTGTCGGCGAATTCGTACTTGCCGCCTGTCTTCACGACGTCCATGCCCACGTCCTGCCAGAGCGCTTTGGCGGTGCGCAGCCCGTACGGGTTGAAGCCCATGCCGGTGCCGGCGCGTCCGGCGTGCGTGCGTCCGTAACCCAGATGGAGAGTGGCGGCGCCATTCACATGGCCGGGCTGAATGAATACCGGCGCCTGAAGCGAGCGGCCTTCATAGGTCAGCTTCAGCAGGTCGCCCTTCTGCACGCCGAAGCGGTGCGCGGTGGCCGGGCTGAGGAAAACCGCGTTGTCCCAAGTGAGCTTGGTGATGGGCTTGGGCAGTTCCTGCAACCAGCCGCTGTTGGCGAAGCGCCCGTCGTAGATCGTGGGGTCGGGACGGAAGATGACTTCCAGCTTGCCGCCCAGCTTCCGCGCCGCCCCGCGCGTGGCGAGAGCTTCGCCGCGCACCGCGACCGTCTTCGTTGGCAGCGCCGTACCGGGCACGACGCCATCGTGCACGGCGCGTCGCCACCAGGCTTCGAAATCCGTGCCGGCATGCTGGCCGTTCCAATAGCCCTTGACGACGTCGTAGGGCGTCTTTTCGGGCTGCTCGGTGAGCGATTGCAGCAACTGTATCGCCGAGCGGCCGCCGTAGAGCGGCTGGATCAACGGCTGCTGAATGGTGACCGTGCCGTCAAAGGCGCGGGCGTCGCCCCAGGATTCCAGGAAGTGCGTTTCCGGCACCTGCCACTGGCACACCTGGCTGGTTTCGTCCGCGTAGAGACCGAGACGAATGCGCAGCTTGGCTTTCTTCAGGCGGTCGCGCATCCCGAATTCCACCGGCGCGGTGAACGCCGGATTGCCGCCGATGGCGATCAGCACATCCACCGCGCCGGCATCCAGATCCTTGACCAGATCCTGCAACGACGCCACTTGATCCACTGGTTGACCCGACGGGCCGGCTTCAATCGGATCGGTATGGAACACGGTCTTGCCGACGTTGCCCAGTTTCTCGTTCATAATGGCCGCGAGAGCGTGCACGATGGGCGGCTGCTGCTCGCCCGCGATCACGATGCCGGCGCCCTTGTTCGCCTGCAAATCGCGCGCGATGGGGCCGAGCCACTTGTAGATATCGTGATTCTCGCCGGTCTTCGGGCCCTGCGCGATGCCGAGCGAGATGGCCAGCGCCCAGGCGAACTCTTCGACGTCGCCGGCGCGCAATGCCAGACGATGATCCGCCTTCGTGCCCGTCGGTGTGGGCATGGGCTCGACCACGTACAGCCGGTTCATGGTGCTAGTGGGCTCATCCACGCGGCGCCGCTTGGCGAACTGGCGCGCGTAGCGCAGGCTGGCCGCTCCGGATGCCAGGAAGTCCGCATCCAGCGAAACCACCACGTTCGCGTTGGTGAAATCGTAATAGGTATTGACCGGTTGTCCGAATGCCTGTATAGCGGCGGCGCGCGCGCTGTGCGGCCCCGCGGGATCCCACTGGTGCCACTTGGCCGCCGGATACAGCTTCTGAATGGTGCGCAACTGTTCCGCCATGCTGGGCGAGGTCACGGTCTCGGTGAGAATGCGGATGCCCGCGCCGCCCTTGCCTTTCTGCTGCGCCAGCGCATCGCGCAGGGCGCCGGTGAACGCGCTCCAGGAGCGAATCTCCCCGTTGTAGGTGAGCGCCTGCGAGCGGTCCGGATCGTAGAGTTGCAGCACCGAGGCCTGCGAGTAAGGGTCGCAGGCGCCGAGCGTGGCCGGGTGCTCGGGGTTGCCTTCGATCTTGGTGGGCCGCCCCTCATGGCTCTCCACCAGGACTCCGCTAGCGACGCCGTTCAACGTGGTCGCGGTGGCGAAGAACAACGGGCGCCCCGGAATCAGGTCTTCCGGCTGCCGCACGTACGGCATGATGTGTTCGGTGGGTTGGCGGGTGCAGGCAGTCATGCCCGCCAGCGCCAGCGAAGCGCCCATCAGCTTGAGAAAATTGCGCCGGCCTTCGACGGGGTTTTCGTCCTCGCTCCAGCCGACAGCCTGGCGCGGGAACTCACGCTCCAGCAGGTCCTGGAATTCGGGAGTCGCCGCCACTTCGTCGAGGCTGCGCCAGTAATCGCGCCCGCGGGCGCCTTCCAGCCGGGCACATAGATCCCTCCGTACCGCGGCCAGGTCCGTATTCTTTTGTGGATCGCTCATCGGTGGCAAGTAGAACAGCTAGTCAGCGTGCGCGCGTCTTGAATCTTGTATTCGGCAACCAGTTTGCGGCCGATCTCTTCCTGGTCGCCAGTGGGCTGGTAGCCCATGGTGGTGATGAACTCGCGCGGCCGCACGAATTTTTCGGGGTTGCGGTGACAGTTGAGACACCACTCCATCTGCAGCGAGTTCACCTGATAGGTGAGGGGCATCTTGTCCACTCTGCCGTGGCAACTCTCGCAGCCCACACCTTTATTGACATGAATGCCGTGATTGAAATAGACGAAATCGGGCAGATCGTTGACCCGCGTCCAGGAAATCGATTGATTGGTGCGGAAGCTCGCGCGCACTGGTTCCAGCGTGGGACTCGTGATCCAGATCTGCGAGTGGCAGTTCATGCACGTCTTGGTGGGCGGAATGCCCGCGAATCCGGAAGTTTCCACCGACGTGTGGCAATACCGGCAATCCACGCCGAGGCCGCCCACGTGGTGCGCGTGGCTGAAGGGCACGGGTTGTTGGCGGGATTGCGTCGCCCGCGTGGCGTAATCCGAGCGGCTCAACCGGTCGATTGCCCAGCCGGCAAATCCCAGAATAAACACGGCGCCAAAGAGCAGGCTCCGTGTGAAGGTATTCGTGCTGCGGCGAAAGATCTGGGACATAGCTTATCCGCGTCCCCGGCCCAAATTTAGAAATTTATTGTTTCGCATCAGGAAAAGCAGCGACCCAGTTTCCGTACCCCAAGGAGTCTCTCCCCGGAACACCACACATACAGGATGCAGCTTCGAAGAGTTTGTTTCAACTTTATTGGATCGCGGGCTCGCCCCGCGAACCGCAACGCGCCCCTCGCGCGTCGATTTTCCCCACACCTTTACTTCCGTGCTAACAAGTAGATAGAATCTTCCTGCCGGCTCTTGCCGTCCGCCGTACAGACTGCGAACTGAGCGGCCGGCGCCCCCGGCCGGCTCCGGTCCCACAGCGCCCCCCCGGCGTATTCCCCGTCTTTTCGCAGCGCGTAAAAACTCAAATCGATTCCCGCCAGCCTCTCCAGGTCGTTGTCGAAATTTCGCGACACCCGTTTCAATGTGTCGAGAATCGCCTCTTTCGGCGACATCCCGTGCCGCATGTTCTCGACCACCGTATGGGCGCCGCAAACCCTCAAATTCTCTTCGCCGCGCCCCGTGGACCCGGCGCCGCCGACGTCCTGATCCAACCAGAGACCGCCGCCGAGAATGGGCGAATCGCCGCAGCGGCCCGGGATTTTCCACGCCATCCCGCTGGTGGTGGTCACCGCCGACATTTCCCCTTTTTCGTTCAGCGCGATGCAATTGATGGTGCCGTGCGGAGGGTCCACCGCTACCTGGTATGCCCAGGCAAGGGTCTCATCGTCCACGCCCGGAAACGCCTTCCGCAACTCGCCAATCTTCTTCTTCGGCGGAGCGTCGGTGATGGACTCCCAGTTGGTGTGCCCGCCGCGGTCGCGCATTTCGCGCTTCCACATGCGATACGCCAGGCGGGAGCGATCGGTCATCAAATCTTCTTCCTGGTACCCGTAGACCTTGGCGAAACGCAGCGCGCCTTCGCCCACCAGCATCATGTGTTCGGTTTCCGCCAGCACCAGTTGCGCGATTTTGGACGGCGTCTTGATGCCGCGCAGCGCGCCCACCGCGCCGCCGCGCCGCGTGGGTCCGTGTATGCAACTGGCATCCAGTTCCACCACGCCGTCTTCATTGGGAAGACCGCCGTACCCTACGCTGGTATCGCGCGGGTCCAGTTCCACGATATTCACGCCGGCGATGACCGCGTCCAGGGTGTCGCCGCCGCCCTTGATCAGCTCCATCGCCTTGGCACAGCAGTTGATGCCGCCAGAGAATGCATTGGCGCTGGACACCACGACACTTCCGGGGCGCGCCTGGGCGGCCGCCTTCTGCGCCATGGGGAGCGCGGCCGCGCCCAACATCACCGCCCGCCTGCTTATACTGATGTCTTTCATGAAGATTCCCCTTCCACACCGGGACGGCACACCGGCCGCCCGCGTCCGAACGCCAACGGAGCGCAAGATTTGCGGAAGATTTCACATTATGTCATACGCCAAGCGGGAGGGAATAGTCCGGTATGGGCGGGGTGGGCGCGGTGTCGCGCGCCGCGTTTCAAGCTTATGCTCTAATGGACCTTCCCGGCCTCACCATGCCGGGAACTTGCCGTATGCGCAGGTATACCGGAATCGGGCTCTTGATTGTAGGTTGCGCGGCCGCCCTGGTTTACCAGACGCGGCGCCTCGGTTTGACCGTCGATGAAGCCTCCCACTTCGCCGCCGCATACGCGTACTGGCTGGGCGAAGATGTGCTCCAACCCGCGGACGCGCCGCCGCTCACACGGGCGATTTGCGGCTGGGTTCCGCGCCTGTTGGGCGCGCCGCCACCTCGCGACACCAACGGGTGGAAGGAGCGCGACGCTTACCTGATTGGCGCGGAGATTCTGGACCGTCCCAACATCCGGGCGCGCCGCCTGCTGTTCTACACCCGTCTCCCGTTCCTCGTCTTCCCCCTGCTGATCGTCTTCCTGCTCTGGCATTGGGGCCGCCAGTTGTTCGGCGAACCGGTTGGGCTCTGTCTTGCCGCGTGCGGCGCCCTAGAGCCGACCATTCAAGGTCACGGCGTTCTCATCAACTCCGACGTGCCTGCCGCCTTCGGAGCCCTATGGTTTGCCTACGCGGCCTGGCGATATTGGAACACCCCCAATGTGGGCCGGTTACAGATCATGACGCTGGCCATGGTTGTGGCCGTTCTCACCAAGTTTACGTTGTTGCCGCTGGCCATCGTGGGGTTCGGGTTGGCGCTCTGCAAAGGCCCGCGCCTTCTGGGGGCGATCGCTATCCCATTGGCCCTCTATGCCGGAATCCTGGCCGCCTCGCAGTTTCAGGCCCAACCCGTTCCGCGGGTCGAAATCCAACAATTCAGCGGCGCGGGTGTTCCCCTCTGGGCTCTGCCTGGAGTGAATCTGCTCGCCCGCCTGCCGTGGCCGCTCCAATTCGTGCGCGGACTACTTTTTATTGGTGGCAGCCTTCAGGGCGACGGCTTTACGGGCTATATGTTGGGCCACAAGATCCGCGGCTGGGTTCCGCTCTATTTCCCGCTCGCCTGGGCGATCAAGTTCCCCATACCTCTGCAACTGCTCACGGTGGCCGGACTGGCGGCGTTCTTCATCCGGATTTGGCGGCGTGAGGCCGGCGCCGCCGATCTCCTGGTGTGGGGGGCGGCGGCATTCTTCTTTGGAGCGGCCGCAATTTCGAATTCCCACCTCGGATTTCGTCACGTGCTGCCGGCCCTGCCGTTTTTTATTCTGGGCGGGGGCTTCGCGCTGGCGCGGCGGAGCGGGCATCGGGCGGCCCGCGTGGCGATTGCGCTTTCGCTTGCCTGCCTCGCCGTCTCCTCGCTGCGCGTCTATCCTCAGGGCATTTCCTACTTCAACGAATGGATTGGCGGCCCTACGCGAGCATGGAGATACCTGGCGGACAGCAACCTCGATTGGGGTCAGAATCTACCCGACCTCGGAGTCTACATGGAACGAAATCGGATCGGGCGCATCAAGACCTTCCTCTTTGGCTACGATAACCCTTTCCACTATCTCAAGCCCGGCAGCATGGACCCTCAGACGCTGCCTGCCCCCGACAATCCCGCATTAGAGCGTTATTACCGCCCGCGGCCCGGTCTCTACGCCGTCAGTGTGAATTTCCTGGCTGGTTTTCTGGCCCCCCCGGGTTACGAGGACTACCTGGCGTTTTTTCGCGAGCGCTTGCCCGACGCTCGCGCCGGATATTCCATTCTCATCTACGACGTGAAATGAGCCCGTCCGCGCCGTACCCTACCTGATACACTGTGCCTATGAGGGTCTTGACCGCCGCATTGCTGTTCTTCGCTTTGTCCGCCGCCGTGGCGCAGAAGAAACCCGATGTGCGGATTCTGGAAACCAAGGCCGTGCGCGAAGGCGCCAACATCTCGATGGATGGCAGAGTCCGGGTCACCTCCGAAAAGCCGCTACGCGGATTGGTGATCGTTTTCGATTTCCGCTCGCCGGAAAAAGAGGTCGTGACCAGCCAGAAGGCCGTCATCGACGAAAACATGATGGAAAAAGGAAAGGAAGGCGCTTTCCACTCCGAAATGGCCGATGAAGCCCGCGTCGTCCGCTACACCGTGCGCGCCTTCGACACGCATGACCGGGAGCTGAGCGTGGCCAATCCGGGGCCATATCCCATCGAATAGCAAGAGCTTCCCGCTTTTTTTTACAAAGTTTTTACAACTCGACCATTACCTTGTGGTGGTTTGCCCGTAGCATTACCATAGAAGCAACTCAAGGAGGGCGTATGGGAATGCCGCAGGTAGTGAATAATCCTCAGGTGATGCCGTATCGCGATGAGCACCTCGCGATGGACTTCAATCAACAGGCTGTGTTGCTCGACTCCGAACGTGTGATTTTGACCCGCAAGGAGTACGAGTTGCTGTCGTTACTGGTGCAACACGCGGGCGAAATCATCCCGCGCCACGCGCTTTTGCTGCAGGTCTGGGGCTATAGCGCCGAAATCCGCACGCGCACCCTCGACGTCCATGTGCGCCGCCTCCGCAAGAAACTCGGCGGCTATGCCGAGCAGTACATCGAGACCATCTTCGGCGTCGGATACCGCTTCCAGCCGTTCCATGCGCCGCGGTTTTTTCAACCGCAGGCCGCCAAACGGGTAATCGTGCTGGGCGCGTCAGGCTGAATTGACACCCCCTTCCGGTGCTGTTAGCCTGAGCTTTCATGCCAGCCGCACCCGCTCTCCGCGTTACGCCCTTGAACTCTGTCCATCGTGCGCTCGGCGCCAGGATGGTGGATTTCGGCGGGTGGGACATGCCCGTGCAATACTCCGGGATCATCGACGAGCACAACGCGGTGCGCCACTCGGTGGGTGTTTTCGATGTCAGCCATATGGGCGAGATCGAGATCCGTGGGCCCGAAGCCGCGGCGCTCACCGATTACGTCACCACCAACGCCGTCCACAAACTGAAGCCCGGCCAAGCCCATTACGCCGGCCTGCTCTACCAGCACGGCGGCTTCGTCGACGATATTCTGGTCCACAAGGTCGCCGGCGATCACTACTTCCTCTGCGTCAACGCCTCCAATCAGGATAAGGATTTCGCCCACATCGTTGCCCAGAACCACTTCGATGCCGTCGTGGAGAACGCCGGCGGGAGCTACGCCCAGATCGCCATTCAGGGACCAAGAGCCAGGGCGACCCTGCAAAAACTAACGCCCGTGGATCTGGCCGGCATCAAATATTATTGGTTCACCGATGGTGAAGTCTGCGGCACGCCGGCGCGTATCGCCCATACCGGCTACACCGGCGAGGATGGTTTCGAAATCTACGTGCCGCCGGCGGATGCCGAACGGCAGTGGAAGCTGATCATGGACGCGGGCGCCGAATTCGGCATCAAACCGTGCGGCCTCGGCGCGCGCAATACCCTGCGGCTGGAGGCCAAAATGGCGCTCTACGGCCACGAAATCGACGCTTCCATCTCGCCGCTGGAAGCCGATCTCGGCTGGATCGTCAAACTCGACAAGGGCGACTTTGTCGGACGCGATGCGCTGCTCAAACAGAAGGAGACCGGCATCCGGCGCAAGCTCATCGGCTTTGAAATGCGCGCCCGCGGAATCGGCCGCGACGGCTACGAAGTCTCTCTCGACGGCGCCGCCGCTGGTTGGGTCACCAGTGGCGGTCCGTCGCCGACCCTCAACAAGAACATCGGATTGTGTTACCTTCCGGCAGAGCGGTCCGTTCCCGGGACCGGCATTCAGATAATGATCCGCAACCAACCCGTGGATGCGGTGACGGTGGAAACTCCGTTTTACAAACGAGCGAAATAAATCATGTATCCAGATAATTTCCGGTATACGAAGGAACACGAGTGGGTGCTTGCCGATGGCGACGCCGGCACCATTGGCATCACCGACCATGCGCAGCAGGAGTTGGGCGACATCGTCTACGTCGACTTGCCCAAAGTGGGAACCCGAATCGACGCGGGGAAATCGCTCGGCTCGGTGGAGAGCGTCAAAGCCGTCTCCGATATCTACTCGCCGGTCTCTGGCGAGATCGCCGAAATCAACGAATCCCTGGCCGATGCGCCGGAGAAGCTCAATTCGGACCCCCACGGCGACGCCTGGCTGGTCAAAATCCGGCTGAGCAACCCGGAAGAAGTTCAGCATCTGATGTCGGCTGCGGACTATCAAAGCTACATAGGAGCCGAAAAGTAGTTGCGCTATCTTCCGAAATCCGAATCCGAGCGCCGCGCCATGCTGGACGCTTGTGGCGTCACCTCACCCGAAGAGTTGTTCGCCCACCTGCCCGAAGCGGTGCGGCTCAACCGGCCGCTCCATCTGCCGCCGGGCATCTCCGAATACGAGATCGTTCAATACTTCCGCGACCGCGCGGCCGAATGCGCCATGGGCTACGCCAGCTTCCTCGGCGCCGGCGTGTACCATCATTTCCGTCCGGTGCTGGTGGATACCGTGGTCTCGCGCGGCGAGTTCCTCACCTCTTACACGCCCTATCAGGCCGAGATCGCGCAGGGCACGCTCACCACCATCTTCGAATTCCAGACCATGATCTGCCAGCTCACCGGCATGGACGTGGCCAACGCTTCCATGTACGATGGCTCTACCGCCGTGCCGGAAGCCGCCATGATGGCGGTACGCGCCACCGGCAAGGGCCGCGTGCTGGTGGCCAAAAGCGTCCACCCGGAGTATCGCGAGGTGCTCGCCACCTACGCCAGGAATCAGGGCATGCCGGTGGCCGAGTTCGGTTACGTGGCGGAATCCGGCAATCTCGACCTGGAAGACCTGGAACGGCAGATGGACGCTCTCACCGGCGCGGTGATCATCCAGACGCCGAACTTCTTCGGCATCGTGGAGCAGGTGAAGGCGGCGGCGGAAATCGCCCACCGCCACGGCGCGCTGCTGGTGGTGGTATTCACCGAGGCCGTCTCGCTGGGCTTGCTGCAGCCGCCCGGCGACGCCGATGGCGCAGATATAGTGGCCGGCGAGCTGCAATCTTTCGCCATCTCTCCGAGCTACGGCGGACCCTACGCCGGCATCATCGCCACGCGCGAAAAATATCTCCGCCAGATGCCCGGACGCCTGGTGGGCCAGACCACCGACTCGCGCGGCAAACGCGCCTTCTGCCTGACGCTCTCCACCCGCGAGCAGCATATCCGCCGCGAGAAGGCGACCTCCAACATTTGCACCAACCAGGCGCTCATCGCCCTCATGGCGACGGTCTTCATGACGGTCTACGGCAAAGAGGGACTGCGCGAGCTGGCCTCACAAAACCTCGCCAAGGCGCACTACCTGGCAGGCAAATTGAAGCCCCGGTTCAGCGGAAAATTCTTCAACGAATTCGTGGTGCGGGCCGAAGGCAAATCGCCCGCGGAGATCAACAAAGCGTTGCTCAAGAAAAAGATTATCGGCGGCCTGCCGCTGGGCCGATTCTACCCCGAGCTGGCCGATTCCATCCTGCTCTGCGCCACGGAAATGACCAAACGCGCCGATATGGACGCCCTCGCCGAGGTGCACGCATGATCAAAAAGGTCACGCAACACCTCTCGCAAAACGAAGCGCTCCTCTTCGAGCGCAGTTCGCCGGGCAAGAAGGCCTACCAACTCCCCGAGCTCGATGTTCCCGTGGTGGACCCTTCCGAGGCGCTCGGCGCTGAAAATGTCCGCCAGGAAATCGCCGGCTTCCCCGAAGTCAGCGAAGTGGAGGCCATCCGCCACTTCACCCGCCTTTCCACCTGGAACTACGCCATCGATTACGGCATGTATCCGCTGGGTTCCTGCACCATGAAATACAACCCGCGGATCAACGAAGTGGTGGCGCGCACCGAAGGTCTCGCCTGGGCGCATCCCTATCAGCCCGAGTCGCTTTCGCAAGGCTGCATGGAGGTGATGGCCAGCCTGGAGGCGGCTCTGGCCGAGATCTGCGGCATGGATGCCGTCACCCTCCAACCCGCGGCCGGCGCGCATGGCGAGCTCACCGGCATCCTCTTGATCCGCGCGCTGCTGGAAAAGCGCGGCAACCCGCGCCAGAAAATCCTCATCCCGGATTCCGCCCACGGCACCAACCCCGCTACCGCGGCCATCGCCGGCTACGCGGTGGAGAATATCAAGTCCAGCGAGACCGGCGGCGTCGATCTCGCCGCGCTGGAACAACTGGTGACCGGCGACGTCGCCGCCCTGATGGTGACCAACCCCAATACCCTCGGCGTCTTCGAAAACAACATCGTCCGCGTGGCCGAAATCCTGCACAAGAAGGGCGCCCTGCTGTACATGGACGGCGCCAACATGAACGCCCTGGTGGGCATCGCGCGCCCCGGCGATTTCGGCGTCGACGTGATGCACCTCAACCTCCACAAGACATTCTCCACGCCCCATGGCGGCGGCGGTCCGGGCGCGGGCCCGGTGGCCGTCAAAAAGGTGCTGGAGCCGTTCCTGCCCACGCCGCGCCTCAAGCGATCCGGCAAAAAGCTGGCCTTCGATTATAAGCGCAAACACTCCATCGGCCGCGTCAAAGCCTACTACGGCAACTTCGGCGTGCTCGTCCGCGCCCTGGCCTACATCCAGGCGCACGGTGGCCCCGGATTGCGCAACGCCACCATGGACGCCGTACTCAACGCGGTTTACATCCGCAAAGGGCTGGAAGCCTATTACGACCTGCCCTACCAATCGCCCAACATGCACGAGGTGGTCTTCAGCGACGCTCGCCAGGCCGCTCTCGGCGTGCGTACCGGCGATATTGCCAAGCGCCTCATCGATTACGGCTTCCACCCCTACACCGTGAGCTTCCCCATGATCGTCCACGGCGCCCTCATGATCGAGCCCACCGAAACCGAAGGCAAGCTCGAAATCGACAGCTTCATCGACGCCATGATCTCCATCGCCCACGAGATTGAGACCGACCCGCAAATGGTGAAGAACGCGCCCTACCATACCCGCACCAGCCGCGTGGATGAAGTCACCGCCGCGCGCAAGCCGGTGTTGCGATGGAAGCCCGCGTAGACCGCCAATCGTTGCTCCTGTGCCTGGGGCTGGTGCTGCTCGTCCGGCTCCCGTTCCTCAATCAGGCGATTCAGGGCGACGACCACATCTATCTCACCGAAGCGCGGCACGCGCTCGTCGACCCGCTGCACCCGAGCGACGTGAAATACGTCTTCCTGGGTGACGAGGTGGATCTGCGCGGCCACTCCCACCCCCCTGGGAGCGCGTGGCCTCTGGCGGGATTGCTGCTCGTCTTCGGCGATGTGAAGGAGGTTCCGTTTCACGCCGCGTACATCGTGTTTTCGCTGATCGCGGTGTGGGCCATGTGGTCGCTGGCCCGCCGGTTTTCGGAGCGCCCGTTGTGGGCCACGCTGCTTTTTGTTGCGGTGCCGGCGTTTGTCGTCAATGGAGGTTCGCTGGAAGCCGATCTCCCCTTCCTGGCCTTCTGGATGGCATCGATCGCCCTCTTTCTGTCCGGGCGCATGTGGCTCGCCGCGCTCGCCATGGCCGCCGCCGCGATGCTGGCCTACCAAGCCGTGTTTCTAGTGCCCGTGTTGTTTTGTGGCATAAGGCTCCGCCTTGTGCAGCCGAGCGAAAGCTCGGCCGCGGTCGAGTCGCCATGGGCGGTTCGACTGCACAAGGCAGAGCCTTATGCCACTTTGATCACACCCCTCGTCGTCCTCATCGCCTGGCAACTTTTCACCCGCTTCACCACCGGCGCCATGCCGGCGAGTAAACTCGCCGGGTACTTTTCCACCTACGCCTTTCAAGCCATCCAGCACAAACTCCGGAACGCGCTGATGCTCTTCATCCACTCCTGGTGGATCGTCTTCCCCATGCTGGTGCCCGCCGCCGCGGCCCTCGCCTGGCGGAAACGCCGCGACCCCGAAACGTTCTTTCTGCTCGCCTGGATCGGCATCTTCTTCGCCGGTGCCCTGGTGGTGTTCTTCTCCGGAAGCGCCCGCTACCTCTTGCCCATGGCCGCCCCCGTCGCCATCCTCGCCTCGCGCCTTCCCACGAAATGGCTGGCGGCCGCCTTCGCCGCGCAGCTCGCCCTCTCGCTCGCTCTCGCCACCGTCAACTACCAGCATTGGGCCGGCTACCGCACTTTCGCCGCCGCGCTGCGCACCCCCTCCGCCGGACACCGAGTGTGGGTGGATAACGATTGGGGCCTGCGCTACTATCTGGAGGCCGATCACGCCCTGCCCGCGCGCAAGGGCCAGCACACGCGCCCTGGCGACATCGTCGTGAGCAGCGAGCTCGGCCACAACGTGGAATTCACCGCGCCCCTTTCGCCGCTCGCCAGTGCCGACATCCAAGCCACCCTTCCCCTGCGCCTCATCGGATTGAATTCCCTCTCGGGATACTCCACCGTGGAGGAAGGCTACCTCCCGTTCGGCATCTCCGCCGGCCCCATCGACCGCGTGACGGCGCGCCTCGTCATGGAGCGCCACGCCACGCAGGAGTACCTGACCATCGGCACCCCCGAAGCCGCCGGGCAGATCGTCAGCGGCATCTTCCCCAACGATCGCTGGATGTCGCAAGCCGCCGTGGTCATCCTCAAGAGCCCCGCCGCTCCCGGAAAACTCCGCGCCGAGTTTTACATTCCGCCCAATGCCAAGGCGCGCCAGGTCACGCTCCTCCTGGACGGCCACGAAGTCGCATCCCACACCTATTCTGGACCGGGACCCTATACGCTCACTTCCGCCGAGCCGCTCCAGGGCGCGACCGTGGAAATCCGCGTCGACCGGACCTTCACCGCTCCCGGCGACCAACGCGCGCTCGGCATGGTTCTCATCGGCGTGGGCTTCGCCCCATCCGGCCCGCGTCCGTAAGGGTGGGCCATCCGTTATAATGGGCGTTCACAATACAGCGCTGTCTGCATGAAGAGATTCTTTTTGATCCCTTTCGCCGCCGTCACTTTGCTGCAACTGGCCGGCACCGCCCAGACGCCGCCGCCACAGCAGCCGAAAAAGACCAGCCGCGCCAAGAAAAAACTCCCCTATAAAGCCAAAGTCCCTGGTGTCGACCCGACCTTGGGCGATAACGTCGATGGCGACGATCTCGTCGTCCGCCGCGCCGCCGTCGCCGCCCTGGGGACCTTTGCCGGCAGCGTGGTGGTGGTCGACCCCGCCAACGGACGTATCCTCAGCATGGTCAACCAGGCGCTGGCCCTCAAGACCGGGTTCGTGCCCTGCTCCACCATCAAGCTGGTCACCGCCCTCGCCGCCCTCACCGAAGGCGTCGTCAGCAAGAACACCACCATCTACACCAGCCGCTACGTCAGCTACAATCTGACCCAGGCGCTGGCCCACTCCAACAATCAATACTTCAATATCCTGGGTACCCGCCTAGGCTTCGACCGCGTTTATCACTACGCCGAAATGCTCGGACTCGGCGAGAAAGCCGGCCTCGATATCCCCGGCGAGCAACCCGGCATCCTGCCCTTCGAAGCCCCCAAGAACGGCGGCGTCGGTATGATGACCAGCTTCGGCACCGGCATTTCCCAGACGCCCCTGGAACTCGCCGCCATGCTCGGCGCCATCGCCAATGGCGGCACCATGTACTATCTGCAATACCCGCGTACCCAGGAGGACGTCGACCACTTCACGCCCAAGGTGAAGCGTCCCCTGCAACTCGCTCCCACCGGCATCGAGGATATCAAGTACGGTATGCGCGGCGCGGTCGATTTCGGCACCGCCAGGCGCGCCGGTTACGATGCCACCGAGCCCATCCTCGGCAAGACCGGCACCTGCACGGATTTCCAGACCGCCAGCCACATGGGTTGGTTCGGTTCGTTCAACGAGGTTGGCGCGCATCGCCTGGTGGTAGTGGTCATGCTCACCGGCGGGCGCAATGTCAGCGGCCCCATCGCCTCCGGCGTCGCCGGCAACATCTACCGCCGCCTCTCCGCCGAGCGCTATTTCGTCGCCGACGCCGACCCGAAAAAGAAGTCCGACCTGCCCGACATCATCACCACGATGCCCTGCTGCGGCATCGGGCATTAGCGCGCTACCGCTTCCCCTTCGCCTTCAACCACGCAATCAGCGCCGCCGGATCGTCGGAGATGATTCCGTCCACGCCCGCATTCACCAGCCGTTCCCATTCCTCCGGGGTGTTCACCGTCCACGGCAGCACTTCCATCCCCGCCGCGTGCGCCGCCTTCACCTGCTCCGGCGTCACCAACGCCGCCTGCGGCGACACAATCCCCGCGCCCGCCTCCTTGCCGATGGCCACGAAATCCTTCGCCGGCCCCGAGTACAGCGCCGAGAGCTTGATTTCCGGCGCCAGCTTCTTCATCGCGATCAGCGTGCGGAAATCGAACGATTGCAGCACCACGCGCGTTTCCAAATGATGCTGGCGAACCGCCGCCAGCACCATGCGCGCGAACTCTTCCGGCGGCGGCGTCAACTCCGGTTTGTCCACGAAACTCTTGGTCTCGATATTGAAGAGAAACTTCCCCTTGGGCGCCAGCGCGAAGACTTCCTCCAGCGTCGGCATCTTCGTCCCCGGCACCGCCTGTTGCTTGGGAAACGCGGGATTCTGCTTCCCCCCGCAATCCCACTCGCGCACCTGCGCCAGCGTCAATTCGCGGATCACCGCCTTCTCGCGCGGTCCCATGCAGACCGGCGCCTCTAGCACCGGATCGTGCGACACCACGATCACGTTGTCCTTGGTGACCGCCATGTCGAGTTCCAGCGCGTCCACGCCCTGCGCGATGGCGTACTCGAACGCCGGCAGCGTATTCTCCGGGCGCATCGCCCGCGCCCCGCGGTGTCCGTGCACCTGAATGGTCTGCCCGAACCCGCCCCATGCCATCATGCTCACCACCAGCAGCCTTCTCATTGCTATCCAGTCTGCCTTCCGCGTCTTTACCGCGGAACGACACCCGCACTGTAGCCGAATGTCCACCGCATTTGCAATCGGCTACACTGGCGGGTGCAATGGATACGCCCCTCATCCCGCGCCGTCGATTTCTGCAAATGTCCGCCGCCTGCGCCGGCGCGACACTGGCCGCCGCGCCCGAGCACCCGCCCAACATCGTCATGATCTACTGCGACGATTTGGGATATGGCGACCTCGGCTGCTACGGCTCCAGGATCCGCACGCCCAACATCGATCGCATGGCGGCGGAGGGCATGCGCTTCACGCAATTCTATTCCGCCAATCCGGTTTGCTCCCCGTCGCGGGCGGCGCTGCTTACCGGCCGCTATCCCACCCGCACCGGCGTGCCCAACGTGCTCATGGCGCCGGACAAAACCGGTCTCGCCGAGAACGAAACCACACTTGCCGCGCTGCTCAAACCGCAAGGCTACAAGACCATCTGCATCGGCAAGTGGCACCTCGGCCATCAGCCGCAATACCTGCCGACGAAGCGCGGCTTCGACGAATACTTCGGCATCCCTTACTCCAACGACATGACGCCGCGTCCCCTGATGCACAACACCGAGATCATCGAAGAGCCCGCGGTGCTGGAAACCTTGACGCCGCGCTACACCGAGCAGGCACTGGAGTTCATCGAGCGCTCCAAGAACTCGCCTTTCTTCCTCTAC
>Ga0182030_10012119_pt1 | contig 17325 bp, 14 predicted proteins | sample 812S3MmetaG_FD_121299 | JGI IMG/M metagenome (GOLD analysis project Ga0182030, IMG submission 121299) | Permafrost microbial communities from Stordalen Mire, Sweden - 812S3M metaG (Illumina Assembly) | ecosystem: Environmental > Terrestrial > Soil > Wetlands > Permafrost | place: Sweden...
CAAGGCGCAGGCCACCGCGGTGACCGACAGCAATCAAAACGAGGGCTTTGCCAGCGCGGTGCGGAAATTCATTCTGAACACCGCGGGGTGAAAACGCCGCGCGCTGCTGGATTATGACGGTACGAGTGGCATGGTCCAGAACTGGTACGCCTTCGGGGCAGGCCCGAACGACGTGCTCAACCAGATCAATGTCGCCGGTTCCACGCGCGCGACTACTATTCCCGACATCCAGGGCTCGATCGTCGCCTCGCTCGACGCCAGTTCGGGCACGCTGACCAAGGCGGGCTATCAGCCCTATGGCGAAAGCAGCGTCACATCAGGCACCTTCCGCTACACCGGCGCGCGCATCGACCGAAACCAACGGGCTTTATGATTTTCGGGCCCGCATCTATTCGCCGACGCTGGGGCGGTTCATGCAGACGGACCCGATTGGGTACAGCGGAGGGATTAATCTCTATGCCTACGTCAATAGTGATCCGTTGAACTTGCTCGACCCGTACGGATTGTCGCCAGATAATCCGCAGGGTGGCGGTGGAGGAACGCAATTGACTGCGGGTGCTGCCGTGCTCGCCCCCGGATTTCAAGGAGCAGGCAGTCTTGCCGTTGGAGGTGGTTTCGCAAGTGCGGCGGTCGCGACAAGCGGGGCGTTAGCCTTTCTCTGCGTTGTGCTTTGTCCATCGCCGATCGGCCAAGACCTTCGAATTTTCAACAGCCAGCAGGGTCCGAAAGAAATTTTGACTCCTGGCGGTGTTCCGATTGGTACGCCAAACGGAAGTGATGAGACCACTCGTAATCTGCCTGGAGGACAGCAGGCGGCTGAAGACCTCTACGGTCAACTCTCTCAAGGAGGTACACCAGCTAACAGTCCAACCCTACCCGGGCTCAGCAGTTACTCTCCCAGGCGGAGGTTTTGTTGGCATTCGGCCCGGTTCGGCTTCGACGAGCGGTGTTCCTGCGATAGATATAAACATCCCAGGCATTGATATCGGCAAAATCCATTTTCCGCAGTAGGATCACCCATGATGAACCACGAAAAAATTGATCAGATAGTCGGCGACTACGTAAAAGCCGCCGGTTCAGACTATGTTGGCCTCTGGCAAATTGTCATTAGAGTTCGACACGACTTTGGCCTTTCAGATCATACCGAAAACAAAACAATCGTTATGCAAATAATTAAGGGAATGTTGTCGGCCGGATTAGAAGCTGTCACTCTCGGACCTGCTGGCCCAGGATGTATTCCTTGGAAAAATCAGAATTCTAATGACGTGTTGGATCGCATTTCTTTGGAATGGGATCATTTAGGTCACGATCCCAATCCGGGTGATATTGTTTGGTTTAGTAGCAAGCTTGGCTGAGCGCAGTGGAATCGGCGGGCGCGCCGTTTCAATCCTGGAATTACGGTGACAGTGCTGGACTGCACCCCATAAGTGAGACACGGTAATTTCTGTGACAGTGCGAGATTACGGTTCACTTAATTGACCGAGCGTTCCTGCGCCGATGTCCTATCGCGTGGCCAACCTCATCCAGATCGCGATCCGCTGAGTTAATCTACCCTGCGCGCTCAGGACGATTTGTTGAACCGGATCAATCTGATGCTGCCTGTCCAGCCCCCCCTCGCAAAAATATTTGCATTCTCTTTTGACCCAAATCACCTGCATATCCCCCGCCATCCCGGCCCACACAGAGGGGCGTTTCGCGATCGTCACGGACGTAAGGTTGGGATGCGGTGGACGCAGGCGGCGCCAAAGACGAGAGCGCTGGTTTGCGGACGGCGAAGTCGTGTGGTCCTGACGCCCCGACGCTGGCGTCAAGTTGGCGAAGCAATTCGCCGGCGACGGTGGCAAACAAGCCCGGTCACCGGGGAGAGCGCGAAATAAGCTGTTAAAACCATCGCGTGCGGGAATGCCGGGTGATTCCGGTGCGACCGTGGTGACTAACTCGTGTGCTTACTACTTTTACACACGAGGCTGCGGGTGCAACGGGCACCCGGCATTCCCCGCTCCCCCTTGGGGTAGCGCCACGCCCTTTGTTGGGCGGATCGTTCATGCACAACTCGGGCGCTATCCGCGCCGCGGGAGTGCGGATCTGTGCGAAAGTATCGCGCCTAGCACTGCTGTATGAAAATATCCTATGCAGGACCGCATAAATCAATCCGCTCGACATCATGCGCGGGCGCACCACGCGAGCGTCTTACCGTTGTGCGCTGACGAGCCCAGCCCGAAACGGCGGATCTGGAAAGGTCAGCTCCCAGCCGCCGCCAAGCGCCTTGAACAACTGCACGAGATCAAGCGCCACGTTGGTCGTGCTCGTGGCATATTGCTGCTCGGCCTGAAGCAGCGTCCGCTCGGTATCGAGTACGGTGAGAAAGTCGGTGACGCCGTCATTGTACCGGGTGCGGGCAAGACCGAGCGCCTGGCGCGAATGCTCGGCCTGCGATCGCAACCGGGCCCGGCGGTTCTGTTCGAGCCGATGGGCGACCAGCGCGTTGACGACGTCGTGCCAGGCTTGCAGCACCGTCTTGTGATAGAAGATGGCGGCTTCCTGCTGCTGTGCATCGCGCAGTTCAAGCGTGCTCCTGAGGCGGCCGCCGGCGAAAATCGGCAGCGAGACGCTTGGGCCCACCATGTATTGCAGCGAGCTGCCTTTCCACAGGTTGGTGTAGTCGAGTGCGTCCACGCCAACCGTGCCGTTGAGTTGCACGGTCGGATAGAAGGCTCCGACCGCGACGCCGATATTGGCCGTCGCCGCATGCAATTGCGCCTCGGCCGCGCGAATGTCCGGGCGGCGCCGGGCCAGTTCGGAAGGAATCCCGAGCGGCACCCGCGGCGGTGCTGCCGGCTCCGGATGCGGACGAGCAAGTTCAGCCTTCAGCGCGCCCGGCGGCTGGTCCAGCAGCAGGCTCAGCGCATTGATGTACTGGGATTCCTGTTGCTGCAACGCCGGTATCTGGGCGCGGATGCTCTCGACCTGGGCTGCCGCGTTCTCGACGTCGAGGCCATTTTGCAAGCCGTGCTGCTGGCGTTCCTGCGCAAGCCCAAGCACGTCGCGGGCGACCTTGAGATTATCATTGGCGATTCGGATCTGGGTCTGGACGCCGCGCAACTGGATGTAGTCGCGCGCCAGTTCCGCCAGACTCGAGACCAGCGCATCGCGGCGCTGATCGGCGGCCTGATCGACGGCGGCGTCGGCGGCTTCGACCTGCCGGCGCACCTTGCCCCACAGGTCCAGTTCCCAGGACGCATCGAAGCCGACATTGTAGTCGTTGATCGCGGGGACATTGAGCGGGGTGCCCGACGGCACCAGCCCGCCCAGCAGGCTGACGATGCCGTTCTGGCTATACAGCTCGCGGGTATATTTGGCATCGCCGTTGAGCGATGGAAATTCCGCGGCGGCCGCCACGCCGCGCTGAAACCGGCTCTCGGCCAGCCGAATCGTGGCCGTCCGCACGTCGAGATTGGCCTCCGCGACACGACGCTCCAGATCGGTCAGGATCGGATCGCGAAATACCCCCCACCACGCCGGATCCGTCGGCGGAGGCAGTCGCGCATCGTCACTCGCGGCACCCCGGTCACCCGTGAACGAGGTTTCCGGCAGCAGCGGATCAGGCGATACGTAGTTCGGCCCGACCGCGCAGCCCGCCGTGAGCAGCGGAGCCAAAAGTGCCGCGACCAAGCGTCTTTTCCTCCGCGACGCCATCAATGCGCCCCTCCCGCACGGCCGCCGCCGGTTTTCGGCGAAATCAAAAAGCAGAAGGGGACCATCAAAAACGCGACGATGGCGCAATAATAGAACACATCGGAATAGGCCAGCACGGTCGCCTGTAGCCGATACGCCTGATAGACACGCCCGACCGCGATGTCATGAGCGGCGGCGCCGGCGCGGCCCAGCGCTCGCAGCGCCTGTTCATAGGTTGCGATCAGGGTCTGAAAGGGCTGATAGAACGGACTGGCCCATTGCGAAAGATAGGCTTGATGAACCTGCGAGCGCTGGGTGATTTGCGCCGTTGCCAATGAAATCCCGATCGAGCCGAATACGTTGCGGAACATGGCGAACAACGCCGCGCCGTCGCCATTCAGCCGGCGAGGCAGCGTCAGATAGGCGACCGTGCTTATTGGCACGAAGAGAAACGCAAGAGCGGAGCTCTGCAACGTTCGCATGATCACCAGCGTGCGGAAATCGATATTGGGTGCAAGCCCGCTGGAGAACATCAGGGCACCCCCCATGATCGAAAAGCCGATTGCGATCACGTAGCGCGTCTGCAACACCGTCATCAATCGGCCGACGATCGGGATCAGTATGATGACGGCAATGCCGCCCGGCGAAAGCACGAGTCCGGCCCAGGTCGCGGTATAGTTGAGATTCTGCTGGGCGAATTGCGGAATGATGACGGCGCTCGCATACAGGATCGCGCCGGTGGCGCCGATCATGATGCATCCGGCAGAGAAATTCCGGTCCTTGAAGACTTCAAGATCGACGATCGGCCTGCTGGCGACCAGCAGCCAGCCGATGGCTCCCAGAATCCCGAGGAACGCCAACAGCGCCATCAGGCAAATGAAATTCGATTCGAACCAGCCTGCGTCCTCGCCACGATCCATCATGATCTGGAGGGTTCCAAGTCCAAGCGTTATCAGCGACAGGCCGATATAGTCGATGCCGCGGCTTTTCTTGTTTTTCTCCCACGGGGGATCCTCGACCAGCACGGATGCGAGAAATACCGCGAGGATGCCGACCGGCACGTTCAGAAAGAATATCCAGCGCCAGGTCGCGTGGTCGGTGATGTAGCCGCCAAGCGTCGGACCCAGCACCGGCGCGACGATGGTGGCAATCGCCGCGACGCCGAAGGCCGCGCTGCGCCTTGCCGGCGGGAAGGTGTCGAGGATGATGGATTGCTGGTTCGGCTGCAATCCGCCACCGAAAAATCCCTGCGCCAGCCGATAGATGATCAATTGGGCAAGGCTGGTGGATGTGCCGCAGAGAAACGAGCAGACGGTGAACATCGCGATACAAATGATGAAGTATCGCTTGCGGCCGAGCAGATCGCCCAGCCAGCCCGATATTGTGAGGACAATGCCGTTGGCCACGAGGTAAGACGTCAGCGCCCAGGTTGCCTCGTCGCTGCTCGACGACAGGCTGCCGGCGATGTGCGGCAGCGCGACGTTGACGATCGTGGTGTCGAGAACTTCCATGAACGCCGCCAGCGTGACAGCGACCGCGATCAGCCACGGATTATAGCGCGGCTTCCAGGCGGCATCCGCATCTGCGCCAGGCGCTGCGGCCTCCGCGCTCATCTAACGGTCACCGTCGGCTCGGCCGATATCCCGAGCGGCAGCGGAATATTCGGATCGAGGCCACTGTCGATGACGATCTTGACCGGCACCCGCTGAACCACCTTGACGAAATTGCCGGTGGCGTTTTCCGGGGGAAACGCGGTGAATTTGGAACCTGAGCCGAGTTGGATGCTGTCGACATGCCCGCGCAGATCGAGCTTGGGATAGGCATCGATCCTGATCTTCACCGGCTGGCCCTTGCGCATATCGGAGAGCTGGCTTTCCTTGAAATTTGCGGTGATCCAGACTTCGGGCGCGACGAGCGCAAGGATCTGCTGGCCGGGGACTACGTAGCTGCCGACCTCGACGTTGCGCTTGGTGATCCAGCCATCCTGCGGGGCTTTGACGAGCGTCCATGACAGATTGAGATTGGCTTGATCGAGCCTCGCCTGGGCCTGCTCGACCTGGCCCTTGAGTTGCCCGACCTGCTGGTCGGTCTCGCCGATGCGCTGGGGTACCGGCGAATTCTGCGTGACTTGCGCCTCCGCGAGCATGACCTGGGCCTGCGCCTGCTTCAGCGCCGACGTCGCGGCATCGACCTCTTGCTGGCTGGTCGCCAGTTTGGTCAGGCTGCGCTGGCGATCATAATCGGCTTGTGTCTTGGCAAGGTTGGCCTTGGCATTCGCCAGTTGCGCCTGCGCCTGCTCAAGCTGGGCGGGGAAATTCTTGCGCGCTATCTCGGCGCCGAACTGCTGCCCGGCATATTGGGCCCTCGCCGTCGCCAGCGCCGCCTCGGCCTGATCGCGGTCGGTGATATATTGCCGGGGATCGATATGGATCAGCAACTGATCCTTTTTCACGAACTGGTTGTCCGTGACATCCAGCGAAAGAACGATGCCCGAAACCTGCGGCGCGATCGTCACCGCCCGGCCATCGGTGTAGGCGTCGTCGGTGCTCTCGAGATTGCGGGTCGACCACCAGTAATACGATCCGCCGATCAACAAGAGCACAGCGACCGCGATACCGATCGTGGCGATCAGGGGCCGGCGCTCTTTACGCCTGGTTTCGTCGGACTTTCCCTTGTCCCGGGTTTTCGAACGGGGAGCGGCGCTCGACTTGCTTTCCGGCTTTTTGGCTTCCCTTGTATCGTTGCCATCATCGAGGCGAGACGGATTATCGCTGCTTGCAGCTACTGCATCGGGGGGAGTATCGGACATTGCCTTCCGCTCCGAGGTCAAAGTTGCCGGAGCCGGCACTTGACTGCACCGGAAACTTAACCGTACCTATTGGTTCGTATAGAAATTTGCGCTTCAGGAGTCAACAATAGGCCGAGATCTGATGAAGCCGAAACAACTCACTCCGGAGGCCGGACCCAGTCCTGTCCGTCGTGTTCCACGCGGCGATACCAGACGCAGGGAACTCGTTGACGTCGCCGAGCAGGTGTTTCTGGAGCGGGGGTTCGCAAATGCCACCATGCAGATGATCGCCTCTCAGGCCGGAGGCTCCAAGGAGACGCTGTATCGGCATTTCGCCAGCAAGGAGGCCCTGTTTGCCGAGATCGTCGGCCGCAAGGCGGCCCGAATTTCGGGTCCGGAAAGCGCGCTGGCCCGGGCCGGGACGACGCAAGAAGCGCTGTTCGAATTCGGGCATGGCCTGCTGACCATGATGACGAAAAGCGATACATCGTCATTGTTCCGTGTCGTCGTCGCCGAGGCGCCGCGTTCGCCGGAACTTGCCGCGATCTTTTATGCGCATGGACCTGGCGCAACGCTCGAAAGGCTTACCGACTATTTGCGTGCCGCGACCCGCCGGGGAGATTTGCATTGTCAGCAACCTCTCCGCGCCGCGAGACTCTTTCTCGGCGCGGTGATCGCGCAGCATCATCTGTATTCCTTGATCGGACAGCCGCCAATGCCGGTGTCCGAAACCGAGATACGCGAACATGTGCGGGCTGCGATAGCGATGTTTCTTGCGCGCTACGGGCGGCCGCCGGCACGCAGAAGGTTGGGCCAATCCGATAGTTCGGATTGACCGAAAAGCCATGCCAGATCGGGCGGCCGGTCGTGTGACCTCAATCGCCCGCGGGACGCCTGGTTGCGAATTGTGGAAAGATCTCGGCGACGATGGGTCCGTCGGTTCGCCAGGAATGGCAGCCATCGATGAAGAACGGCCGCTCGCTGACGCCGCGCTGATGGTCCATCGAATTGTGGCCCTCCGGCGTCTTGCCGTAAGACATCGTCTGAAACAGCGCGGTGACGGCGGGACCAAGCAACTCCGACAGGTGGGTGCAGGTCTCCAGCCGCCCCATCTTGCGCCGAACGATCTCGCGCCATCCCTTGCCGATGCGTTCGCCCACCAAACGCTGCAATATCGGCTCGACGTCGATGCAGGTCGGAAACGGTGTGGCACGCATCATGGCCTGCGCCTCGCGAATGGTCATGGAATCATCAACCGCGAGCCGTAGACCGATGTCATGAAACGGGGTCGCCGGGTTGAAGTTCGCCGCGGAAATGGTCGCGCTGCCCGAATGGCTTGGTATCGACCAGCCGCGCCTCGACTTCCCACAATCCATCGTCTCGGAGGTAGCCGGTGCATTCGATCGAACGGCGATGCATCAAACGACGCCGTTCGCCGCTGTCCTCTCTCATATCAGTCATCTTTGGTTGCCCTTGCTGGCAAAATTCGCCATCGCGCTTCAAAATAGCTGGCTTGTTCGAGCGCTGTTGCTAGCCGATCTTGACGACCATCTTTCCAAGCGCCGCACGGGTCTGCATGGTCGTGAAGGCGTCGCGAAAATCGTCCAATGCAAATATCTTGCCGACGACCGGATCGAGTTTCCTTTCCGTCAGCCATGCCAATAGCTGGGACATCACCCGCTTCTGCGCCTCCGGCTCCCGGTGAGGAACTTGAGCGAGGTCGACGCCCAGCAGCGTTCCACCTTTCAAAAGCGGCAGGTTGAACGGTAATGCGGGAATAGTGCCGGATGCGAAGCCAACCACAAGATGACGCCCGCGCCAGGCGATCGAGCGGAAGGCCTGCAGAGCGACATCGCCGCCCACCGGATCGAAGATCACGTCGGCGCCATGACCGTTGGTCAGGGTCTTGATCGCGTCGCGCCAATCCGCCCGCGTATAATCCACCGTGGCGTCGGCGCCGAAGCGGGTGGCGAACTCCCGCTTTTGCTCGGTCGAGGCTGCGGCAATGACGCGGGCGCCCAACAGTTTGCCGATCTGAACCGCGGCGATCCCGACGCCACCCGCGGCGCCCAATACCAGAAGATATTCGTTCGCGCCCAGCGCTCCACGCTCGCTCAGCGCATAAAGCGATGTCTGGTAGTTGGAGCGGAACGACGCGCCGACTTCCGGTGCGATGCCTTGCGGCATGATCTCGAGTGCCGCGGCGGGCACCGCGATGAATTCCGCCAGCGCGCCCGACCGCGCCATGCCCATCACGGACATGCCAGGCGCAAATCCGCGAATATCGGCCGCCGCCTCGTCAACGACGCCGGCGAATTCCGATCCAGGCGTGAAGGGGAGCACATCCTTGGTCTGATACAGTCCCTGCACCTTCAGGCCGTCGACGAAGCCGACGCTTGCGGCCTGGATTCTGACCCGGACATGGCCGGCCGGAACCGGCGGCATGGGAACCTGCTTCAGCCGGACGTTGTTGATGGAATCGTACTTCTCGACCACGACGGCTTGCATTTTTCCCCTTTGCTCTGTGCGCAGGCAATGACGAACCATCTGTGACAGAACGATCTGTCCCTGCAAGGCCAGCACATTTCAAGGCCTGCACATTTCAGGCCCCCGATAATTATTTGACCGACTGTCGGGACTATATTAGATCGAGCCGCTCCGGCAATCCGCCAGCTGAAGCCGGACCTCATGAGCGGCGGTGGCTTGGACCTGCGATGCAAGGTCATCGATCAATGCGTGTCAGTTCACGGTGGTTACACTGACACGCGCGACGATGCCATCGGCGCGCTTTCATCGATGCGAAGTAATCGATGACGGCCCCGATGCGATCATCAAAGAGATTATCGGCCGGACGAATTGACTCGAAAACGCGATCGGCCTCAAATGCCGGCAACAATTACCTGAAGGAAACACCATGGTTGACGCGCTGATTATCGACGCATGCAGAACGCCGCGCGGCATCGGCAAAGCCGGCAAGGGCGCGCTGGCAGGTATTCATCCGCAGCAGCTTGGCGCTGCGGTGTTGCGGGCGCTGGCCGATCGCACCGGGATTGACACCGCCGATGTCGACGACATCATCTGGGGCACCAGTTCCCAGCGCGGCCAGCAAAGCGGCGATCTCGGCCGGATGTCCGCTCTCGACGCCGGATATGACTTCCGTGCCAGCGGCGTGACGCTCGACCGTTTCTGCGGATCCGGTATTACCAGCGTCAACATGGCGGCCGCCGCCATCATGTCGGGCTCCGAGGATCTCGTGATCGCCGGCGGCACCGAGATGATGTCGATGGAGGGACGTCGCGGCGAAGGTCCCTTGATGATGGACGCCGGCAATCTTCGGCTGCGCGCAAGGCACCCGCAATCGCATCAAGGCGTCTGCGCCGATGCCGTTGCGACACTTGAAGGTATCACCCGGCAGGACGTCGATGCGTTGGGACTTGAGAGTCAGCAGAAGGCCGCCAACGCCATCAGCCACGGTTATTTCGACAGGAGTCTGGTTCCGGTTCATCGCGAAGACGGCAGCCTCGCGCTCGACCGCGAGGAATATCCGCGACCGCAGACCACGATGGAGGCGCTCGCCGGGCTGAAACCGGCTTTCACGGCAGTGGCCGACTATCCGCTCGACGACAAGGGCACGACCTATCGCAGCTTGATCCTGCAAAAATATCCCGATCTGGACATCGAATTCATGCACCATGCCGGCAATTCATCCGGCGTGGTCGACGGTTCGGCAGCCATTCTGCTGGCGTCGCCGAACTATGCCAGGGCGCACGGCCTGAAGCCGCGTGGCCGCGTGGTGGCGATGGCCAATATGGGTGACTCCCCGACCTTGATGCTCAATGCCCCGGTCCCGGCGGCGCGCAAGGTGCTGGCGAAAGCGGGTCTAACGGTCGATGATATCGATCTGTTCGAAATCAACGAGGCTTTCGCGGTGGTCGCGGAGAAATTCATTCGTGACCTCGAGCTCGACCGCAGCAAGGTCAACGTCAATGGCGGATCGATCGCGCTCGGTCATCCGATCGGGGCGACCGGCTCGATTCTGATTGGCACCGTTCTCGACGAGCTGGAACGTCGCGATCTCAAGCGGGGCCTCGTGACGATGTGCGCCGCCGGTGGCATGGCGCCCGCCATCATCATCGAGCGCGTCTAGAGTGCTTTTCAGCGAAAGCCTGCCCCGTACGTGATGCGGGGCAGGTCGATGCTGGAAAACCCGCCGTTATTCAGCCTGCTGAATCACGCGTTGGCGACGGCACGGCCTTCCAGGCGGGTCTCGGTGACCACGCGATTTCGTCCGGTTCGCTTCGCCAGATACATCGCGCCGTCACAGCGCTCCAGAAATTGAGCCATCGATTCTCCCGGCCGAAACTGCGCAACACCGATCGATACGGTGATGCCGGGGAGAATTTCGCCGGTGGAGCGGCGGGTGATCCGACACTCCGCAACCGACCGGCGGATTTTTTCGGCCACGGCCTCGCAAACGGCGAGGTCCGCGCCTGGAAGGAGCGCGATCAGCTCCTCCCCACCGTATCGAGCCGGCAGGTCCTTTTCGCGCAGCCCATCCCGCAGCGCCCTGGCCATCAACCGCAGCACCTGATCGCCTACTCCGTGCCCGAAATTGTCATTGAATTTCTTGAAGCGATCGATGTCGACCAGCAGGACGCTGAGGGGCTCTCCGGTTTCCATCGCAACGGCTTGCGAACTGCGCAGAAATTCATCCAGCGCCCGGCGGTTGGGAAGACCGGTGAGCGTGTCGGTATTGGCCCGTTGTTCCGCCTTGTTGAGGGACTCGCGGATGGTGTCCAGCTCGCGCGAGGTCTCGCTGAGATTGACTTCGAGTTTCGAGGCGCGCGCCGCGGCCTTGGTCAATTCGTCGATCAGACACTCGACCAGCGGTCTCGGGTCGATCCCGCTTTCAGCCTGTTCCGCGACGTTGCCGATCGCCCGAATCTGAGTGCGGTTGTCGGCGATCGCCTCCGTTACGTACCGCTGCGCCTCGGTCATGACGGATTTCAATTGTTCCGGGACATCGCCGACAACCGGACCGGCGGAGCCGGCAGCCAGATATGTCGAAAACAATTCCCGGTTGGTGGCTGAATCAAACCTTTGGCTGCCGGCAATCAGAACATCGATCGTCCGCTTCAATTCGGGCTGGGTGTTGCATGAATAGTTAAACCAGACCGCAAAATTGCTCGGTGTCGGAGCCACTCCGTGCTGCGCCATATGCCGGTTGGCTCGCTCCGCCATCGCCGTTGCATAGTCGAGATCGAATTCTTCGAACGCGGCTGCAGTCATGATTTCAATATCCTGAATCGGAACAATTGGACCCTCGTCGCCAAGGCCTGTGCCTCGACCACCGACGTCGTCGTTATTCGAAGCGCTCCGGCGCGTTGCTACGGGTTAGGATCCTTCGGCAACGGTCGTCGATCGGCCAAACTCGCAGGAAGTTCAGGGATCTGGTTGGTGGGCACGGGCGATGGTCGCAAGGGCGGTCGGTCCGTACTCAATGGTTGTCGCAGCGGGCTGGTCAGTCAAAAACTTCAAGAGCAGGGATCACATACTGCCTCCTGACGGATAACGGCCGCTCTTCCGGGCTCCGCGAACGGGACCTTGGCTGCCAATGGCTAAAATTGAGCGAATGAAGATGTTGAATTATTCATGAACAAGCCGATCTTCGTTTCCATTTATTCCAATCGCCTCGTCGCGAAGCCCTCGGCGCGGGCCAGCCTGTCCTTGTTACGGTGCATTTACCGCTAATGCTCGGAGATCAGCCTGGCCCTGATCGTGCCGTCGAGCGCGCGAATTTCGTCAAGAATTTCGGGACTGGGGTGTCCGACCAGATCGGCGTCGAGCACCACGTAGCCGATCTCTTTGTCGGTTTCCAGATATTGCGCGACGATATTGATATCGCGCTGCAAGAATACCTCGTTCAATCGCCTCAGCATGCCGGGCGCATTGCGATGAACATGGCTGAATCTCGCGCCGAGCGAACGCGCCTGCAACTGGACTTGCGGAAAATTGACAGCACCCATGGTCGAGCCGCTGTCAAAATAGTCGAGCACCTTGCGGGCCACTTCCCTGCCGATCCGGTCTTGCGCCTCTTCGGTCGATCCGCCGATGTGAGGCGTGAGGATGACGTTCTCCAGGCCCTGCAAGGGGCTTTCGAAGCGCTCCGAATTGGACGACGGCTCCGCGGGAAAAACATCGAGCGCTGCTCCCGCCAGATGCCTCTCGCGAAGGACCCGCGCCAGGGCGTCGAGGTCGACGACCGTGCCGCGACTGTTATTGATCAGGTAGGCGCCGCGCTTCATCAAGCGGAGTTCAGCTTCTCCGATCATGCCATGCGTGGCCGGCGTTTCCGGAACATGAAGGCTGACAATGTCGCTTTGAGCCAGCAGACTTTGAAGGCTTTCGACGGGTTCGGTATTGCCGTGGCGAAGCCGGTCGGTGTGATCGTAATAGATGACCTTCATGCCCATCCCTTCGGCAAGGGTCGAGAGCTGCGATCCGATATTGCCGTATCCGACAATTCCGAGCGTCCGGCCCCGCACCTCGTGGCTGTCGGTCGCGGATTTGTCCCAGCCGCCCCTGTGAGCCTCCGAGGAGCGCGGGAAAATTCGCCGAAGCAGCATGACGATTTCTCCGATCACCAGCTCCGCGACGCTGCGGGTGTTGGAGAAGGGAGCGTTGAAGACCGGAATGCCGCGTTGGCGCGCCGCATCGAGGTCGACCTGGTTGGTTCCGACGCTGAAGCACCCCACGGCGACCAGGCGATCGGCGCCGGCGAGAGCCTCGTGGGTAAGTTGCGTTCGGGACCGAATGCCCAGAAGGTCGACGCCCCTGATCGCCTGAAGCAGCCCGTCCGCATCGAGGGCCTTCGGCAAGCGTTCGATATTTGAAAAACCCGAGCTGACGAACAACTCGACGGCGCTGTCGTTCACGCCTTCAAGAAGCAGGGTCCTGATCCCTCCTTTGGAGAAGGAAATATTGGATGGCATGCCGTCTCCGTTTGCTGCATTTGATGGCGGACCCGTTCGGCGCTTCGGAAAGGCTGTGCCGCGGGCTATCTGGAGGAAATTCCCCGCAAACGCATCCGTCTCTTTTGATTCGGGATTGAGTTTACGGGAGCAGCCAGCTCGACGCGATATCAGGACGAAAATATTCCCGCAGCGAATCAGTTTCCGTTCGCCGAGGTCATGTAACAGGGTGGCGACGATGAGATGACTCTAGCCGGAAGGCTCAATCCGGCCGGAGCCACAGCCTGAAGGTCCGGAAAAAATCTCTTCGCACCATCGAAATATGATATTAACAAAAGGTATCCGCCAGATAGAGCAAGCATGAGCCTTGCAGGCGGAACCTCTCGGGTGTGGCCGGGGAAACGAATACTTACGGGGAGCAAAAAACAATGGCGATCGAGGCCATCCTGCCGCCGAAGGGCCGCGACTATCGCCTCGACCTGCTGCGTGGGTTCGCCAACTGGGCGATCTTTCTCGACCACATTCCCAACAACTCGGTCAATTGGATCACCCAGCGCAATTACGGGTTCAGCGACGCCGCCGATCTGTTCGTCTTCATCTCGGGCTACACCGCTTCATTCGTCTACGCGCGGATGATGCTCGAGCGCGGGTTCGTGATCGGCGCCACGCGCCTCACCAAGCGCGCTTGGCAGATCTACGTCGCGCACATCATCCTGTTCGTGATGTATATCGCCGAGATCGGATATCTCTCTCAGCACTACGACAATTCAAACCTGGAAAATGAATTCAATGTCGCCGGCTTCATGCAGAACCCGGCCGAGACGCTGTATCAGGGCCTGATCCTCGCCTTCAAACCCGTCAACATGGATGTGCTGCCACTCTATATCATTCTGATGGTGTTTTTCCCGCCGGTGCTTTGGGCAATGCTGCGGCGGCCGAACCAGACGCTCGCGGCATCGTTCCTGCTCTATCTGGCGGCGCGCCATTTCGACTGGAACCTGCACGCCTATCCCGGCGGGTTCTGGTATTTCAATCCGTTTTGCTGGCAGCTTCTGTTCGTGTTCGGGGGATGGTTCGCGCTCGGCGGCGCAATCGAGTCGATGCCGCTGATCCGGTCGCGCGCGCTGATCGTGTGCGGCGGCGGCTATCTGCTGTTCGCGCTGGTCATGACGATGGCGGGGCGATTCGCCGAACTCGCCCACCTGATGCCCGCCTGGCTCGTTGATGCGTTCAACCCCAATGACAAAACCAATCTTGCGCCTTACCGTCTGCTTCATTTCATCATCCTTGCCTTCTTCATCACGCGGTTCATGGCGCGTGACTGGCCGGGACTGCAATGGCCGGTATTCCGGCCCCTCATCAAGTGCGGTCAGCAATCGCTTGAAGTGTTCTGCCTGGGTGTCTTCCTCGCGGTCCTGGCCCATGTCGTGCTCGTCGAGGTCTCGAACGCGATCTGGATGCAGATTGTGGTCAGCGCCGTCGGCATCGCAATGATGACGGGGCTCGCTTACTACCGCTCCTGGTCGAAGGATGCCGACAGGAAGCCGGCGAAGGCAGCCACAAGTGCTGTGCCGACGCAGCCTTCTTGATGGCGGTCCGGTTTCGTCCGGCTGGCAATCGGATCGTCTGCGGTGACGCCCGGCCGCTCTGTTCGCTGAATTTTCTGCGGAGAATGTGAAGCAGTTCACGATGGCGGATCGCTGCTCATGCCATTTTGATCGAGACAACCGTCGGTGACGGAGGGACGGCCACAGGCCAGCGCGATCGTCGTGAGCCGAGCAAACCAGGCGGTCCGGTTCAAGTGGGAATTTCAGCAAGGCCTGGGCAAACGTTCAGCGTTCGCGGACCGTGCTTGTTCGATCATGTTTTTGGAGGAATGGCAGCATGTCTACGGCAAAACGCGAAACCATCGCGCCGCCACCGGAACTCTTTCAAGGCCAGGACAACAGCCAGGCGTCGAGGCAACCCTTCAAAATCGATCCGGATATCGCGACGGCCTGCGCGTTCGCAACCATCGCGGTATTGTTGGCAGTCTATGTCGCATTCACATTTCCGCAATGGAGTGAAGTGTGGCCCTGGTGACGGGCGAGCTCGCCGAGCCGCCACCGGCCGGCTTGCTACGGAGCCGCTCAAGGCGCGAGCGCGCGACGAACTGGAACTCGCTAATGCCGCCACAGGCGGTGAGCGTGTCTATCGCCGCCGCTTGTCTCATCACAGCGGCGCAACAAGCTGACGCCGAGCCTCCCCGCCGGCGGACGTACGGCCGCAAGCGTGAAGCATTCGCAGCCGAATGCGGGCGTGGCGTCATCGCATCAGGAATGCGGTCGATCAACGGCCGAGGCACAGCGCCGAGAGCGATGCTGCCGGTTCGACAAGGCTCGCCAATCCCAGCCCAAGCAGCACGGTTCCCAGCGCGGCGCGGAGCTTGCTGCGCGGCAGACGGACGCCGAAGCCGGCCAATGCCGTTACGCCGAAGGCCGCCGATGCCACCGCCGGAATCGTCGCCAGCCCGAAGCCCGCCATGAACGCCGCGCCCGACACCATTGACCCGCTCAGGATGGCGTTGAACAACGCCGCATAGACCATGCCGCAGGGTGCAAAACCCCAGAGAATGCCGAGTACGACAGGATGTGGATTTCGGAGCTGCCGCCTGGCCGCCACTGGCCAGGAACGGAATGTTGACGCCTGGATCCGGTCCAGGATCGCGAAGCTGGGTGCGAGGCCCGCGACGGAGCAGCCCGTCCAAACCAGCGCGCAGGCTGCGGCGATGCGTGTCATTGGTTGCACGCCTGCAAGATTGACCAGTCCGGCGAAAGCCGCGCCGCCGCCGCCGACCATTGCCCCGCACAGCGTGTAGCTGAGCGCGCGGCCGAATTGGATCTTCAGGAGCGTGGCCGCTCGCGTTGCGGAGGCGCCGTCGCGTGCTTCCGTCGCCAGCAGCAGCGACGAGGCAATGCCGCCGCAAAGACCCGCGCAATGCAGGCTGCCGGCCAGTCCCATCAGCGCACCGCCGACAAAATCAATTCCGCTGATGATCAGGGCAGCCGCCTCTGCATGGTGAGATCGAGCGGTCCGCTCCGCCAGACGTGCTGGCGGAGCGGATGGCGGTCAGATGCTGGTGACGTTGGCGTTGGCGCAGCAACTCGCCTCGTTCACCGCGGCGGGAAGATCGATGCAGGGATTGCCGTCGAAGAAGCCGTGAGGCACCAGCTTGAACCCGGTCGAGATACAGGGCTGGACCGGAAAGTCTTCCAGGCGAACCGGGTGATGCAGTCCGAAAACGTGCCAGAGCACGATGTCGGTGTTCTTGATCGGGCGGTCCTGCTTGACGAAGTCGGCCAGTCCGCCGGCGCCGTCGGAATGGTTCATGTACTCGCCGGCCGGATAACGTTCCTCGGGATCGAACGCGGTCACCCAGACGTGGTTCTGGATGAAGCTCGACCGCTTGCCCGACGGCGAATTTGGATTGATGAAAGGCGTCACGCAATTCATCGCTTCAAGCTTGTAGCTGACCGGCGTGCCCGCATAATTGGTCTTGTTCGGGTTGACCACCTTCCAGTAGCGCTGGCTTGGCGCATTGGCGCGGCGAACGGCCTTGAGCTCGGAGTCGAGCACCGTTTCGCTTTCATAGAAGGCGTTGCCGTAGGGGTTCTCGGGGCCTTCCGGCTCCGCATAGGTGTTGCATTCGACGAAGCTGTTCTGGTCGCCGTCGACCGCCATGTCGAGGCGGGCGCAGAATATATGCTGATGAATCTGGCCGACGACGCCGGGCAGCACTTCGCGAGCGTATTTGCCGGGCTGGCCCGGAATGCAGGCGGCGGTGTTGATGATGCCGGTCGCCTTCATCTCGAACTCGATCGCGCCGTCGATGTGGAAATACCAGTACAGCGC
>Ga0182030_10012120_pt1 | contig 17324 bp, 12 predicted proteins | sample 812S3MmetaG_FD_121299 | JGI IMG/M metagenome (GOLD analysis project Ga0182030, IMG submission 121299) | Permafrost microbial communities from Stordalen Mire, Sweden - 812S3M metaG (Illumina Assembly) | ecosystem: Environmental > Terrestrial > Soil > Wetlands > Permafrost | place: Sweden...
GCCCACCGTTCCGTGGCCGCCCGAGCTTCCGCCGTTTCCGCCCGAGTTCCCGCCTGAGGTCCCGCCAGAGGTTCCACCTGAAGTTCCGCCTGACGTTCCACCCGAGGTCCCGCCTGAAGTTCCGCCAGAGGCGCCGCCCGAGCTTCCGCCGGAGGTCCCACCTGAAGTTCCACCCGAGCTTCCGCCCGAAGTTCCGCCGGAGGCTCCGCCGGAGCTTCCGCCGGGACCCTTCGCCAACGCGTCGGACATCATCAGGCCAATGTGCCCGGCGACGGCGAGAAGGACCAGACAGCGCGAGACCGATTTCATGACGGAACCCCAGAGCAAAGGGACGAAGCCGCTGCGGCTTCCGATGGCTCTTACGGGCTGCTTTTCGGGGCCGTCGCTTTGCGCGCGCGGTTCAGCGGCGAACAAATAAGTTTCCGCAAGCCGCGGTCGGCCCGCGCGCCCTTTACCGGCGCCTGTTTTGCGGCCACTATGCGCACGGGGGCGTCAAAGGGGCGGGCAAGCATGGTCACGGGCCGGGTCGGTCAAACGCGCGCCACCGATCCGCGTCGAGCCCGACACTCCAGATAAGCGCCCCCGCTTGGCGCATGGCCGCGCGATGATCCGCACTATCGGCTTCGTTCTCGCTGTCATCGCGCTCGTCGCGATGGGCGTGGGCGTCGTGTTCGTCTGGCGGCTGTCGGCGACGCACACGAAGCCGCAGGCCGCAGCGCCCGAGCCGATCCCGGTCGCGCGCGCGCCGCAGCCGACGCCGACCGCGAAGCTTTCGACCATCATCGACCTGCCGGGCGATCCGGCGCTGGTGCGGCGCGCCGCGCAGAAGGCGCCGCGCCAGCTCACGCTCGCCGTTCCCGCCAAGCTCACGCCCGGCGCGGAGGCGCTCGAATCGGAGGTGTTCTACGTCAACGAGCCGCTGACGCCGGCGGGCGGCGGCTATCTCGGCAAGTTCACCGACAACGGCAGCCAAGCCGACTCGCTTAACGCCGAGCTTGCCATGAACAACGGGCAAGGCGAGGGCGGCGGCGAGGACATGGGCGACGACGACGACGGCGGCGACCAGACGCCAGACAACGCCGAGGCCGTCGCGCCGCTGACCGGCGCCAACAGCCAGCAGCTCGACGCGGTCCCCGGCGGCGAGAACGGTCAGGCGCAGATCAAACAGGTCATGCTGCGCCCGACGATCGCGCAGAAGATCTCCGAACTCCTGATCGAGAGCGGCTTCGAGCCGGAGAGCGCGCGCAACGTCGAGGACGCCGCCAAGCGCATCTACAAGATCCAGTCGCTGCGCGTCGGCTCCGTGGGGCTCGCCATCGGCGCCATAACGCCTGCCGGCGCCTATCGCGTCGCGCAGCTCGCCATGTTCCAGGAAGGCGAATATGCGGGGACCGTCGCGCTGACCGAAACCGGCCAATATGCCGAAGGCGCCGAGCCGGCGATCCCGCCCGGCCTGCTCGACGATTCCGATCAGGCGCCGGCGGGAACGCATTTCAACTTGGCCGACGGCGTCTACAGCGCGGGCCTGCGCAGCGCCGCGCCGGAGCCGGTCATCCGCGAGGCCGTGCATCTGCTCGGCCGCCTGACCGACCTCAGCGCGCCTCTATCGACCGGCGTGACGCTGAAGCTGCTCTACTCACGCGCGCCGCGCTCGAAGGGACAGGCGAGCCGGGTCATCTACGCCGGCTTGAGCGGCGGCGCTACGAACGCCGATTGCTACGCCTTCGAGCTGACCGACGGCTCCTACCGCTGCTTCGTCAACAACGACGCCGAGCCCGCCCCGCTTCCCCCGGTCGCGCCCCCCCCGGGTCCCGGCGTGCCGCTGCCGCCCGAGCGCAACCGGCCGAGCGTCGCGAGCGGAGGCGGTGGCGGAGGAGGAGGCGGCGTTCCGGCTGACAGCGGCGCCGCGGCGGTCGGCGGGCTGCTTGCGCCAATTCGCGGCGCGCCGGTGACGTCGCTGTTCGGCATGCGCTTCCATCCGATCCTGCACATCACCCGGTTGCACGCCGGCATCGACTTCGGCGCACCCGTCGGCAGCCAGGTCCGCGCCTCCGCCGACGGCGTCGTCGACAGCGCCGGCGAAGCGCGCGGCTACGGCTCGCGCGTCGTGCTCAAGCATGGCGGCTACGAGACGACCTACAACCATCTCTCCGAGATCCGGGTCGCGGTCGGCGCCAAGGTGCGGCAGGGCGAGATCATCGCGCTGAGCGGCAATTCCGGGCTCTCCACCGGGCCGCATCTGCACTTCGAATATCGCGTCAACGGCGATCCGCAGGACCCGATGCCGCACATGGGCAAGGAGGTTCAGGCGCGCGCGCCCGCGGCCGGTTCGGGCTCGTTCTCGCCGGGGCCGTCCGCATCGGTTCCGACGCCGCCGACCGGCTCGCGCCCGCCTGCGGCCGATCCCGTCATGCTCGCCGCCTTCGCCGCCGCCAAAGCCGATATAGACGCGGCGATTTCGGGGGCGGATAGGTGAGACCGCGAGCGGCCACGTTCCCTTCCCCCCTTGCGGGGGAGGGTTAGGGAGGGGGGTAGCCACATCCGGAAAGCGCGGTGGTTTCACCCCCAGCCCAACCCTCCCCCATCAAGGGGGAAGGAGTTTAGGCGCCTACAGGCAAACCCGGCCCGCCCTACCCCTCGCACCTCAGCACCACGGCCGACACATTGTCGCTGGCGCCGCGCTGCAGGGTCAGCGCGATCAACTCGTCGCAGATCGCCTGAGGGTCGTCGCCAACCAACGCCGCGGCGATGTCGGAATCCTCGCAATGGTTGGTCAAGCCGTCGCTGCACAGCAGGAATGCGTCGCCCGGCTCCAGCCGGTCGCTGACGAGATCGAGCAGCGGCGCGTCGGTGGCGCCGAGCGCGCGCGTCAGCACGCTGCGGCGCGGCCAGGTCTTGGCCTCGTCGGGATCGAGCACGCCGCGGTCGACGAGGTCCTGCGTCTCCGAGTGGTCGCGCGTGAGTTGGCGCAACAGGCCGCCGCGCAGCAGATAAGCGCGGCTGTCGCCGCACCACAGGCAGGCGAAATGCTCGCCGAAGACCAGTAGCGCGACGAGCGTCGTACCCATGATCGGCCTGCCGATCGACTGCGCATAGGCCCGCATCTCGCCGTTGGCCGCGAGCACCGCGGTCTCGACCGCAGCGAGCCGCGCCGCCGCCGTCGGGCCGAACGGTATGCTCTGCAGGGCTTCGACCGCCATGCGGCTGGCGACGTCGCCGCCGCCGTGGCCGCCCATGCCGTCGGCGACCGCCCACAGGCCCGCCTCGGGCCGCATCAGCACGCTGTCCTCGTTGCGCGAGCGCTTCAGGCCGACGTCGGTCTTGCTGGCGGCGCGGATGCGGGGCTCAGACATCCGCCGCCGCCCGTCCGAAGGCGCCCGTCAGCATGTCGGCGAAGACAGTCGTCGACGGCAGGCCGACCACCGCCAGCGCCAGCGCCTCATAGCCTTCGCCGCCGACCGTCCACCAGAAACTCTGGCCGGCGAAGGCGGAATGATGGCCGAACCGCCGCGCGGCGCGGAACGCCAGCGCCGGCTGATACGTCAGCCCGCGCACCAGCACGACGCCCTCGGCCAGTTGCTCGACGCCGGAAATCTCATCGAGACGCTCCTGCACCGCCGGCGGGCTCATCGCTCCGACATCGCGCGCGAAATCCTCGAAGCTGGTTTCGGGCGAAAGCGCCTTCAAAAGCGTCGCCTCCGCCGCCTCGCACCAGGGCTCGTTGGGCTCGATCTCCGGCGGCGGCAGCAGCCCGTCGCCCTCGCCCGAGAACACGGCGAGCGGAAACGGCCGGCCGACGCCGTCGACCGAGGCCATCAGCGCGCCGATGATCGCCTCCTTCGCGAAGTCGGCGCCGAGCCAGAAGCGCCAGATCGGCGCCCGGTTGTAGGCCGAGGGCCACTCGTCGCCGAGCGCCATCCGCGAGGCCGCCAGGCTGCCCTGCAGCCACGGCTCCCACATGTCGAGAAACGGCCGCGACGCGCCGGAGGCGACGAAATCGCGCTTCGAGGGCAGTTTGCCGAAAAACCCCGCGGGCATGAGCCGTCCCTCAGAGACCGTTTGGACACTCGAAATGACGTAGCGACGGCAAGCTTAGGGGATTGTTGAGCGACCCGGAACCGAATTCGAACGACACTTCCCGCCCGCCGACGATGAAGCTGACGCTGACCGCGGAGCCGTGCTGAATCATGGTTCCGGCGTCGACCAGGCGGAAGAACGCCCAGGCGCCGTTGCGCTCCAGGGTTGACTTGCGGTCGGGCATGTCGGGCGCCATCGTGATCGAGGCCGTGCCCGATCCCGCGCCCGGCCATTGCAGCGCGCCCGGCGTCGCGCTGCCCTGCTGCGCCACGACCGAGGCGCCGTTGACCGCCAGCGTCGCCGTCTGAGCCTCGCCGCTCAAGGTCAGCGGCTTCACGGCGAAGTTGAGGTTCGGCTGGCCGCCGCCGGTCGGGAAGAACGCGTCGCGGATCTCGGCCGCCTGCTGGAAGCGCCGCAACGTCCCCACCGACAACGGCCGCGTGATGTTGGAATCGCTCTTCCAACTCCAGGTCTTCGAGCCGGTGTTGGCGAGCGGCGCGAGATTGGCGGCGAAGAACTTGTCGATCAGCCCGTTGGGCGCGAACACGCGGGCGAAATCGCCTAAGCCCACGTCGCGGTCGCTGTGCGTGAACGGATAGTTGTTGGCGACGACCTGCTGGCACGGCGCGGTGACTTCCTGCGCCATCTGGTCGGTGAGCTGCGAGATCGTGCGGTTGCTGGCGTCGCCGGCGGCGTCGTGCGCAACCTTGTTCATCATGCCGGCGAGCGGCTGCGGCAGCCGCGTTACGTTGGAGCGCAGGCTCGCCACCTCGACCTCGACCTGCTCCAGCGCGCGCTTCGACTGCGCCGGGTTGCTCGCCGCCAGCTCAAGCTGGCGGTAGAGCTCGTTGAGATTGGCGAGCAGGTTGTCGACCGGCCGCGAGCCGGGGTCGCCGTCGACGAGCAGCTGGATCGGCTTGAAATAGGCCTCGATGTTGGCGCCCGGCGTCATCGGCGGCGGCGCGCCGGCGCGTCGCTGGGCCTTCATGGCGAGATCGATCACCTGCAGCGAGGTGCCGGAAACGTGTTGTTCAAGCTTCTGCCGCTCCAGCCTCTTGACCCCCTGATCCACCTCGTCGTTGGAGGCCGCCGACGGCGGCTTCGCCCGCTCGCGCGTGAGCGCAGTCTCGTTGCGGATCGATTCGAAAATCTGCTTGATCGGCGAGGTCGGCGCCGAGGCCGCGCTGAGCGCCAAATAGCGCGGCCGGTCGGCGAGCAGCGGCCGCAAACTCAAGTTGGAGATCGCGACGTTCCAGGCGGCGATGAAATCGTTCGAGTAGAGGTCGAGAATATCGGGAAACAGCGACTCGAACTGCTGCTGCACCGCCGATTGTTCGCCCGAGGCGCCGAGCACCCAATTGTCCTTGGCGAGCGACCCGGCGATGGTCTGCATATGCTCAAGTAGCCCCTTGTAGAAGCCGTTGTAGGTGAAGAAGCCCGGCACCCGGACGCTGTCGAGGCCGCCGCCGTTGGCCGCCTCGAACACCAGACCGACGTCGGGCCCGCCGCGCTGCGAGGCCACCCAGTCCTCGATGATCGCCGTGCGCGCCTCCAGCTTGAGCAGCGTATAGGCGCGCTGCGCGACCCGCATGCGCGCCAGCGTCGCCTGCGCCTGCGTCACCAACGGGCCATTGAGCGACACTTTCACGGTCTCGCTGGTGTCCATGTCGAGCATCGCCTTGAGATGCGCGCCGAGCAGCGCCCGGCCCTGCGCATAAGGCGCGCCGGGAAACACGCGCTCCTCCCAGTCGTGGCTGAACCAGTCGAGCACCAGATCCTTGTCGACGAACGGCGCCTTGTGGCCCAGCATCAGATAGACCTTGAGCGCCTCGTAGACATAAGAGGGGTCGTTGATGTTGTGGGTCAGCTCCTTCTCCAGCGCGAGCACCAGGCGCGGTCGCATCAGCCGCTCCAGCGCCGTCCGGTAAGCGTCGACCGAGACATCCTGCACCCGGCCGCGTTCGCTCAAGCCGAAAGTGTCCTTGAGCGGCGTCGCCTTGTCCCGGTTATCGTAGCCGTAAGGCAGCGGCGGCAGCGCGCCGACCAGTTCGTAGACCGGGCGCACGTCGGGATCGTTGATCATCGTCTGCTTGACGACCGGGGCCGCGGCGGCGGCGAAATTGTCGAAGCCGACCTCGGTCGATTTTATGAGAAACGTGTTGCCGCCGAAGCTCGTCCACCACAGCCCCAGCACGACCGCCGTGGCGAGCCCGATGGCGGCGAAACTTCCCGTGCGCAGGGCGAGCGCGCGCCGCACCGCCGCCATGTTGACCGACACCCAGCCGGCCTCGGCGAAGATGACCTTGGTCAAGAGGTCGTGCAGGAAATAGCTCTTGCCGACGCCGGAATGGGCGGCCGAGCCGAAACTCTCGACGCCGTAGCTGCGTTGCAGCGCGCCGATCACGGCGTCGAGCGGAGTTCCCTCCTGCACGCCGCTGGTGAAATAGAACCCGCGCAACGCCGCGGTCGTCTGATAGCGCGTCGGCTCGAACACGCGGTTGAGGAACTCGATGATCGGCTTGCGAATGGCCGTGAGTTGCGCCGGCAGGCCGAACAGCGACACGCGCGCGCGCGGGTCCGGCTCCTCTTGCAACCGCTCCGGCATGCGCTCGAAGATGCGCTTGACCAGGAGGTCGAACTCCTCCGGCGCCTGCGCGACGGTGTTGGCGGTCTTGGTCGCGGCCTGGAACGTCGCGCCCCACACGACACTGCGCCCGGCTTCGTCGAGTTCGGCGAAATAAGGCGAAAAGCCCGCGATCAGGTCCATTTTGGTGAGGATGACATAGACCGGAAAGCTCACGCGCAACTGCTCGTGCAGTTCGCCGAGCCGGCGTCGGATCGCGTCGGCGTGCGCGGAAATCTCCGTCGCCGAGAGCGTCAGCAGATCGACGATGGAGATCGCGACCAGCACGCCGTTGATCGGCTGGCGCGGCCTCGTGCGGCGCAGCAGGTCGAGGAACGAGAGCCAGCTCTTGCGGTCGGCCTTGGCGTCGGAGTCTTGCGTCGTGTAACGCCCGGCGGTGTCGATCAGCAGCGCCTGATCGGTGAACCACCAGTCGCAATAGCGCGTGCCGCCGATGCCCTTAATCGCCTGCGGGCCGCCGGTGACGGCGAGCGGAAAACGAAGCCCCGAGTTTATCAGCGCCGTCGTCTTGCCGGCGCCGGGCGGACCGATGATGAGATACCACGGCAGATCGTAGAGCGCGGCGCTGCCGGACTTGCTGTTGCGCAGCGTCGCGAGCGCGTCCTCCATCTTCTGCTTGAGAACGGGAGCGTCCGAATCGTCCTGCTCCGCCTCGGTCAGCGCTTTTTCCAGTTCCCTGGCGGCTTTGATGCGCTTGTAGACGCGCCAGCCGATGACGGCGCCGACGATGAGGAAAATGACGAAAATGATGAGGAGCCGGACGCCCGTGCCCTCGAGCGGCGCGTAGCCCGCGACCTCGATCAGCGGCCCGCCGAACCAGATCAGCAAAGCCAGCAGGATCGCGCCGAGAACGCTCAGGCCGATCCAGAGCCAGAAAGCCCAGCTCATGAGCACACCCTGCTATCGGTGCGCGGGATCGAGATCTCGACGCGCCGGTTCTTCGATTTGTTGGCCTCGACGTCGTTGGGCGCGACCGGATCTTGCGGCCCCCTGCCCTTGACCACGAGGCGCGCGGCATTACTCAAGCTCGGCTTCAGCACCGCCGCGACGGCGCGCGCGCGCGCCTCCGACAACTCAAAGTTGGACGGGAACGCGATGGTCTTGATCGGGTCGTTGTCGGTGTAGCCGGTGACTGTGATGTCGCCCGGCTCCTGGTCCAGCACCTGCGAGATCTTCTTGGCGATCGGCACGAATTCCGGCTTGGTGTTGGCGCCGCCGGCGGGGAACAGCACGAGCGAGCCGACGCGCACGAAGATCGTCGTCGGCGTCTGATCGGCGCTCGCCTTGCCGGCCATGATTTCGGCGGCGAGCGCGCGGCGGATGCAGACGAGTTGCGGAGCGATCTCCGGCTTGATGTCCGGCGGCGGCTTGGCCGGCGCCTCGCGCGCGAGCTGGATCTCCGTGTCCGGATAGAAGTCCGACATCTTCAGCGCCAGCGCCTCCGCCTGCCCGTTGAGCAGATGGCGCAGGATCAGATAGACCGCGAGCAGCAGCGCGCCGGCCGCGGCTGCGACCGCCCAGACCGGGATTGTCAGCCGGCTGTTGGTCAGCCCGATGGTCTGGCCGCGCCAATGCGGCGAAAGATCCTCGATGGTCTTGGGCGCGTTGCGGCGGATCGTCTCGTAGAGATCGCGTCGCAGACCCTGCAGCGCGCCCATGCCGCCAGCCGCGCGATAGACGCCCTCGAAGCCGAGGCTGAGGCAGGCGTGCAGCAGTTCGAGCAGCGCGAGATTGTTGGCGGGGTTCTGCTTGGCGCGGTCAAGCTCCTTGAAAAACTTGGTGCCGCCCTCGCGCTCGCCGAAGAACCGCACCAGCATGGAGTAGCGCGTCCAGATATGGCGATCCTCGGTCGGCAGGTTCTGCACGATGTCGTCGGCGGTCGCGGCAAGCGCATATTTGGCGACCTGCACCTGCTCGGCCGGCGCGCCGCCCGCGCGGGCGTCGCGCTCGAACGCCTCGATGGCTTGCGCCATCTGGTCCATCAACGGCCCCGCGCCGGCGCGCGAAAGCGCGGTGCGCAGCCGACCGAGCGTCAGCAGCAGCGAGGCCGCGGCGCGCATCAGCGGGTTGTCGGCGACCATGACGAGGTCGACCGAGACATGCGGCGACGCCGGCGCCGGCGTCATCGGCGGCGGCGCGGCGGTCGAGGCGAGATAAGGGTTGACCTGCTGTCCGGCCATCCAGGCGTCGCCGGTCACGCCCTGCTGCGGCGGCGGCGCGGCGGGATAGGCGACATTGGATTGCGGCCGCGACATCGGCGCCGACCCGCCCGGAACCGGCGGCGGGGTATAGGCCTGCGGCGGCGGCTGATAGGGCGGTGGCTGCTGCGGCGGCGCGCCCGGCGGCGGCTGCGGCAGCCGGCCGCCGGGATTGGGGCGGATGATCGTGCGCTCCGCCTTGGCGAAGGGATCGTCGCCGTTGCTCATCGGCGGCCTTCCCGCAGCGCCCAGAACTCAAGCTGAAGTTCCGGCCAGTCGCCCGCGAAATGCATGCCGACCGCGCTCGCCTGGCTGAACTCCGGCCACAGCGGCGAGGTGCGGTCGAGATAGAAATAGACGTGATCGGTGATGGCGCGGATCTGCGGCGGCGGCGTCGGCAGGTGCACCAGCTGTATGCCCGGCAGATGCGCGTGCACGATCTCGTTCATCTTGGTGTTGGGGCCGACCTTGAGATAGGCCGGCAGGCTCTGCTGGATCTCCGCCAGCGGCCGGCGCGCGGAGACTTCCAGGATGAACGACGCGTTGCGGAACAGCGTGCGGTCCTTGATGGTCGAGACATAGGCGTTGGGCGCGCGCTCGATCAGCTCCAGCCGGATCGCGCGGCGGTCGAGTTGCGCCGACAGGAAATCCTGGATGTCGCGCAACACCGGCGCGAACGAGCGCTCCAGATCCTCGTGGACATAAGCCTCGTAGTCGCGCGCCCGCCGCTCGGGCGTGGCGAAGGTCGCGAGTTCGCCGGCGACGCGCAGCAACTCCTCGTACAGCCGCTCGGGATGCACGCTGCGCGAGCGGCGGAAATGCGCGAGCACCGGCGATTCGCGGTTGAGCATCTGCAGCATCAGGTAATCGGCGCTCTGCAGGCCGCCGCCCGCCGTCGGATCGCTGGCGTAGCGCGCGAGTTCGTCGAGCTTGGCGCCGATCCAGCCGATCACGCGGTCGAGCCAGCCCTCGACGGTCGGATGCGCGCCGACGAGCAGCAGCGGCGGCGCGAATTTCTCGTCGAACACCAGCTTCTTGTCCTGCACCTCGACCAGCCGCGCGGCGGGCAGGCTGACGAAGCCGGGCTTCTGCGTCTTGCGGATCTCGTAGGCGAGGCGCGGATAGGCGACCTCGATCTCCTCCTCGATGCGCAGATGCGAGGTCGAGTCGATCACCGTCTCGGTGCCGATGGTGTAGCGCGTCGCGCTTTCGCCCGCCGCCGGCCCGACCTCGCGCGAGTTCTCCGCCCGCGCTGGCACGGTGAGCCAGACCACCTGCCCCGCGGCCGAATCCGGCACCTCGATGGGCGCCGGCGGCGGACTCTCGCCGGGAAAGTCGAACAGGCCGCCGTCCGGCATCACGCCGGAGGCGCGGCGCAGCGCAAACTTGCCCTGCTGTGCGACGTCGCGATCGACCTCGATCGAGGCGAAGCCCCAGGGGTAAGGCGTGACGTGGCGGGTCCGGCTTTCGACGGCGTTTTCGAGATAGCGGTCGGCCTGCTGCAGATGATGCGGCCGCAGAAACAGGCCCTCGGACCAGTGGACTTTTGCGCTCCAGGACATATTCGACGGCGCCCCCCGTAATGATTTCGGCCGTCAGCCGCCTTGTTCGTTCAATCGGTCGTAGGCTTCCGCGAACAGCCCCATGAAGGCGTCGTTCAGCCGTCCGTCCGCGCGTTTGGTCAAAGTGCGCCAGCGCTCCGCATAAGCGTCCCACAGCCGCGCCTTACGGGACGCCATCATCGCGCCTATGCCGCGCTCAGGCTCCAGCGAGGCCTCGATCTTATCCGGCGCCAGCTCCGTGAATAGCGCGTCGAGCGCGTTCTGCATGGCGCCGAAGGTCAAGACGTTGTGGCTCTTGGCCTCGTTGAACACCTGCCCCACTGCCGCCGGTCCGCGCAGATGGATGCGGCTCGGCGGCCCGAACATCGTCTCCATCGCATGTTCGGGACTGGCGGCGAATTTGAGAGGGTTGTTCTCCGTCGGCTTGTACATCGTGTGCTGCGCCGAGCGGATCGCTGATTTGGTCTGCCGCCGGCTCGCCGCCATCTGGATCAGGTTCATCGCCGTCAGCCGCAGCACCTCGCCGATCTCGTCGGCGACTTCGTTGGGGTCGCGGCCGGCTATCGCGGTGGGCGGAATTCCGGCCGCGGCGGCGATGCGGTTGAGCAACGAAGCGTCCAGCGCGACCGGCGCGGGTCGCGGCGGCGGCGCGGCGGGCGGCGCCGGGCGAGGCAGTTCGGGCGCCGGAGGGGGCGGCGCGGGCGCTCGAACGGCGACGACCGCCTCGAACACCGGCGCTGCAACCGGCGCGGGCGCGGGCGGCGGCGGCTCGAACACGGGCTCCGGCGCCAGCTCGGCGGCGCGCGGCGCGACAGGCGCGAACACCGGCGGCAAAGTCAGTTCGGAAGCGCGCGGCGCAGCCGCCGGAGGCGCGGCGGGCGCGGCCTCAAACACCGGCGCCGCAGGCGGCGCGGCCGGCGCGACGGGGCGAATCGGCTGCGGCCGCTCGACGCGCGGCAGTTCGCGCGGGTCCGGCGGCGGCGGCGCGGGCATCACGACCACGGGCGCGGTAAGCCACGACTCATCCGTGGGCGCAGGCGCCGGCGGGTCCGGCTGCGACCAGACCGACGCCGCCGCGCCCGGCGTGGAGCCAATGTTCGCGTCGGTCGCGAAGTCGAGAAAATCGCCCGGCGTCGCCGGTCCCTTGCGCACCCGATAGGCTTCCCGACCCTCCGGCGGCGCGACTTCGCCGACCGCGCCCCAGACATCGGCCGCCGCGGGGCCGCCGGCCCCGGCGCCGGCGAACGACGCCGCCTCGGCCGGCTCGGCTCGGCCGCCCTCTATGGCGACGCCGACGATATAGGGTCCGATCGACAGCCGGTCCTTGTCGCGCAACCTGTAGGGCGCATCGAGCCGGAACTGCGCGCCGTTGACGAAGGTGCCGTTGGTCGAGACGTCGTACAACCAATATTCGTTGTCGCGATAGCGGATCTCGCAATGCTTCGAGGAGACGTAGCGGCTGGGGTCGGGCAGCGTCCAGTCGAGATGCGCGTCGCGGCCGATGTCGAGACCGCGCGCCTTGACTTCGACCCGAAGCGGGCCGCCGTCGGGCAGCCGGTCCATATTCTCGATACTCAAGCGAAGCGTCATTGGGCCCTTGCGCGTTTTGCGCCCACTATCGCCGCGATTGCGAGGCGCCGCAAGATTGTTCGTCCCGTCCCGGCGCGCCTTACCTGCTGGCCACGCTCAGCGACGTCACGACGACCAGCTTCTTGACCTGCCCGGCTTGGTACGCAGCCAGGAACGCGTCGTAGTTCTTGAATGAGACGCAGCCGTTGGAATCGCCGCCCGGCCCGAGCATGTAAGTGTGGGTCAGCAGACCAGCGCGGCCAAAGATCGCAGCCGGGCCGCCGACCGGGTTGAGGCGCAGCGCCTGCACGCCGTGGAAGATCTCTTCGCGCAACGTCAGGTCGTAGACATGCGGCGGCGTCGCGCCGCGGTCCTTCTCGTCGACATGCGCGGGATCGTCGCGCAGCGGCCCCAGGCCCGAATGCGCCTCAAGCCGCGACCCGTCAGGCAGATACACTGTGTGCGCCATGAGGTCGTAGACGGCGGTGAAGCGGTCGTACTGGCTCAGCGACGCCGGCTTCGGCCCGAATTCGACGCCGTCGGTCTTCTTCGCCGCGGCCGGCGGCGGCGCCGGCGCGAGCGCGACCACGGCCGGCACGGCCGGCGCGGGTTGGTTGAGGTCGATCGGCCGCGAGTGCGGCATCGGCGCCGAGGGGCCGAGGGCCACGCTCGGCGAAGACGGCCGCTCCGGGAACACGGGAGTCACGCGCACGGGCGCCGCCTTCTGAACCGGCGCCGGCGCCGGCGCAGGCTCGTCGGGCAGCGGCGCGGCGAAGATCGACTTCGGCGGCCCGGCCGGCGCGTAGACGTAGGGTTCGGGAAGCGTCGGCTCGGGCCCGTCGGCGAGCGGCATGGCGGGCGGCAGCATCGGAGCCGGCGCCAGTCGCGCGACAACGACCTGGGACAGCTCCGGCCGCGCTTGCCCGGCCTTGTAGGCGCTGACGCAGATGAATGCGCCCACGCCCAGAAACACAGCGCCCAGAGCGAACAGGACGATGGTTTCGACAGAGAAACGGCGACGCCCATCAGACATCGGCTTGACCCTCGTTCCCCCAGCCCCGCCCTGACGGGCGACTTCTCGGAAGCGAGCTTACGGTCTGCCGCAACGATTTGTTAAGATGGATGACAAAAAAAAATTCCGCCGGCGCTTCGGATCGGTTTTTTCTTGGCCGGTCAAAGGCTGGTTTCATCTGAAGGCAGCAACGCGCAGCCCTGGATCTTCCACGCGCCGTCCGCCTCGCGGACAAGCAGATAGACCCCGCGCCAGACGCGATTATCCGGGTCGACGAACACGACGTTCTGGCGGATATTGTCGCCGTCGCGCGCTTCGTCGCCGAACTGGACGCTGCGATGACGGTAGACCGGGGGATAGCCGGACTTCACCATCGTCAAAAACGTCTCGGCGTCGGGAAACTTGTCGCGGATCTCAGGCGCAGCAAACTCGTAAGCGGCTTTCGCGTCGTCGCGGGTGAAGGCGTCAAGCTGTCCGGAAATGATGGCCTTGACGTCGGGCGCGTCCTCGGCCCGCGCGAGCGGCGCAAGAAAAAGAAAGCTGCAAACAAGCACGGCCAGAGCGCGCATCGGGGACCCGCAGTTCGATCCGCCCGCCGCAAAGACCGCGGCGGCTCATTCGCTCATACGCTGGTCTCGGCCGCTTTGGTCAAAAGGCAGCCCGCCGTTTTCCAGCCGCCGTCGTCCTGCCTGGAGAGAAGGAACAGCGCAGACCACACCTCGTTGTCGTCGGCGACGATGGTCACGACCAGACCGACCTCGTCGCCCTTGCTCGCGGCCGGCCCGAAATCGATGCTGCGATGGCGGGCGATCGGGCCGTATTTCTCTTTCACCACGTCGATGAAATTGGCGGCCGAAGAAAACTTCGCCTGCACTTCCGGCGCCGCCAGCCTCCACGCGCCTGCGGCGTCGTCGCGCTCGAAGGCGCTCAACTGATCGGCGACGACAGCTTGCGCGTCGGCCGGGGGAGTCTCGCCAGCGAACGCATTGGGCGTCACCAAAGCAAAGCCCATAACAAATCCGAGATACCAAGACTTAGGACTTATCATTTCGCCCTCCGCCATCCGCAGATTAGACGCATCCCGATGTTTAGGGTTCCGAAACTGTGAGGGATTTTTTGCAAACCTTCAGTGGCTTGCGCCACACGTCCGAAACTCGTTCGCGTGTTTTACGGGATGGCCGGGGATCGACGCGGCTATTGACGCAAGTCAATTACGCCCGACGCCGAGGGCGCAAGGCTCGCGCGCGCGACCCGGCCTTCAGATCCGCTGAACGGCCATGCCTCGCGCTGCCGACGCGACGCGCGCCGGCGTTCGATCCGCTTTAAATTGAGGCAACCCCATGGCCAATGAAACAACTTCGGGCGTCAGCCGACGCACGGTCCTTCTTGCGGCGGTCGCCGCGGCGCCCGTGCTCGTGCTCGGTACGGCGCACGCCGGCACGCTGCCGCAGACCGCCGTCGCCTATCAAAAGGAGCCGAAGGACGGCAAACAGTGCGACGGCTGCAACCTGTTCATCGCGCCCGCCAGCTGCAAGTCCGTGGCGGGCGAGATTGCCCCGACCGGCTATTGCAAGCTTTGGGTCAAGAAGGCCGCCTGACGCCCTGAAGCTCAGACGTAAGCCTCGGGCGCCGGCTCAAACTCCGCCGCCCGAGGCCAGGCGATCAGACAAAACATCAGGCCGAGCGGCGCCCAGCTCATCGGCATCCCGACCTTCTTCAGCTCCAGCATGAAGAAAGGCATCGTGAAGGCGAGCAGCAACGCGAGGATCTCGCCGAGATCGAACGGCCGCTCTTGCACGTGGCGCTCGACGAAATACCACACGAGCCCCAGCGTCATCATCGGCATGTCGTAGTTGAAGGCGTGCGGCGTCGCCAGATAGGTGCCCACGACCAGCAGCGCCGCCGCGCGCGGGCTCGGTCCCGCGCGCCACGCCCGCCAGACGACGATCCCGACGGGAATCGAGACGGCGAGTTGCAATCCCCAGGCGACCGAACGCCAGGCGCCGAGCATGATCGCATTGGCGTAGATCGTCGGCATGTAGCCGACGACGGGATGGAAGCGCGTCGCATATTCGACGAGCGAGTGCGCCCACAGGCCCCACAGCGAGAAGCCGTAGACATAGCTCGAAGCCGCGACGCCGAGCGCGAACGTCGCCGCCGCGGAAGCGATGGCGCGCCAGCCGCCCATCGCCACCAGCGCCACCGGGATCAACACGCCGAGTTGCGGCTTGTAGGTCAAGAGGCCGAACAGCACGCCCGCCAGCGCCGGCCGGACGGGCAGCAGCCGCAACGCCCCGACCATCAGCGCGCCCGAGAGAAAGCCGGTCTGGCCTGAAATCAGCGTGATTCCGGTCGCCGGCGCGACGCAGGCGGCCAGGGCCCACCACCATTCGCGCCAGCGTCCCCACGCCATCGCCAGCACGTAGGCCGCAAAAGCGGGGGCCATGAACGCATAGAAAGCCCAATGCAGCGGCAGCCGCCCGAGCGGCCCAAGCAGCAACAGGAAGCTTGGCGGATACGGAAACGGATTGTAGCCGTCCGGGTTCATGCCCATCGCGACCTGACGGACATGCAGCGCGTCGGGATCGAAATTGACCGCCGCGTCGCCGGCGTGGGTCACCACCGCCGAGGTCCACAGCGCGAAGAAGTCGCCGAAGTGATAGCCTTGGTCGCCGGCCAGCGTGAATTTGACCGCCAGGAACACGTAGGTAAAGAACATGGCCGCGGCGAACATAGCGGTCAGTTCGACCGCCTTGCGCGACAGTTTCAGGTCGAGCGGTCGCGCCAGCCGCCACCCCGAGGCGGCGCGCGCTTCTGACATCGACGCCTGCAAACTCATACGAAAGCCCCGCCTAAGCGCCGGAACGACGCGAGGGCAGTCAAGCAGGGTTTTCTTATCGAAGGGCTAAATGCCAGCTCGCACGCCTTGCCGACGCTGCGTCCTACGAGCCGAAAAAGCATTGTGGGATGACGCTGGCCGGTCGCCTAGACCTTAATTTCCCGAAAAACTAAAAACAGGCGACCGGCCGGAAATTACTGCCTCGCGGCAGTGTCCTTAACATAGCGTTGAAAACGCCGTTTCAGCAAGGAAACTTCGCTAGTAGGTTGCAAATATGTGCGTCAGGCGTCCCGCAGCGAGTGCTGGCGCGGTTCGCGCCGGCAAACTTTAAGTTGGGTGTGTCCGCCGCCCGTCAGTCGCCGCCTTGATCGAGCGCCCTAAGTCGGATGTTTTCAATGTTAGCGCGCAAAAATGCGCGCTGAGCGCCGCGCGGTGAGATGCGGCGGCGCCCTCAAACGAACTCCATGATCACAGCGTCGACCGCCAGCGAGTCGCCGGGCTTGGCGAGGATTTTGGCGACCGTCACGTCGCGCTCGGCGTGGAGCACGTTTTCCATCTTCATCGCCTCGACCATGCAGAGCGGATCGCCGATCTTGACTTCCTGGCCCTCCTTGACCGCGATCGACTTCACCAGCCCCGGCATCGGGCATAGCAGAAAGCGCGAATTGTCGGCGGGCTTGCGCTCCAACATCAGCGCGTCGAACTCGGCCTCGCGCGCGGTGTAGACCCGCGCGTCGATCACGGCGCCGCCGTGAACGACCTCGAAGCCGTTGAGGATCGGCCGCAACTGCGCCGCCACCGGCTTCTCGTCGATGTCGCCGCGCCAGACCGGTTGGCCCGGCGTCCACGGCGACTCGACCCTGAGCCGCCGTCCGCCCTCGAACATGATGTCGATGCCCTCGACCCCGTCCTTGCGCTTTTCGACGATCAGCGGGATGCGCGCCGCGCCCAGCGCGACGACGCGCTGGAGGTCGAACTCGAGCCGCGAGGGCGCCCGCAACTGCCCGGTGATCTCACGCTTGCGCATGTTCATGACGTGGTCGACATGCGCCGCCACCGCCGCGACGATGCGCTCCGTCTCGTTCTCGGGCGTGACGCCGACAAAACCGTCGGGGAACTCCTCGGCGATGAAGCCGGTCGACAGCCGCCCCTCGCGCCAGCGCTCATGCCGCATTAGCGCCGACAGGAACGGGATGTTGTGGCGGATGCCCTCGACATAGAACGCATCGAGCGCATTCGCCTGCGCCTCGATCGCCTCTATCCGCGTAGGGGCGTGGGTGACAATCTTGGCGAGCATCGGAGCGTAATAGATCGAGATCTCGCCGCCCTCGTAGACGCCGGTGTCGTTACGCACGGTGACTCCCTCGAAACGTCCCTCCAACGGCGGGCGATAGCGCACCAGCCGCCCGGTCGAAGGCAGAAA
>Ga0182030_10012121_pt1 | contig 17323 bp, 18 predicted proteins | sample 812S3MmetaG_FD_121299 | JGI IMG/M metagenome (GOLD analysis project Ga0182030, IMG submission 121299) | Permafrost microbial communities from Stordalen Mire, Sweden - 812S3M metaG (Illumina Assembly) | ecosystem: Environmental > Terrestrial > Soil > Wetlands > Permafrost | place: Sweden...
ACAAATGGACGGCTGAGAACGGTATGCCGCCCACAATAGAAGAACTGCGCGCTGTACTAAAAGTTGGTTCGACAAGAACTGTACTTCGCTATTTGCAGTCCCTTGAAAAGGAGGGACTGATTAAACGATGGGCTGGATCACGAGGAATCCGCACGCTGAAATCGACTGGAGAAACAACTGAGACCGTTTCTGTTCCTATCGTTGGTGAAATCGCAGCCGGTCAACTTACGGTTGCTGAGGAAAATATAGAAGGCTGGGCGAGATTACCAAAAGAAAGAGAACTGCTTCATGGACGCTTCTTCTTGCTCCGTGTTCGTGGCGATTCCATGAACAGAGCTGTACTGGCAGAAAACTTTATAGAATCTGGCGACCTTGTATTGGTGAAGCAACAGGCAACAGCAAATCCTGGAGATATTGTTGTGGCTCTCTTTGATGGCGAAGCCACAATCAAGCGATTTATTTCTGGTCCGGGATACACGGTTCTTAAACCTGAATCATCAAATCCTGCTCACCACCCGATTGTTGTTAGGCCCGGCTTCTCAATTCAAGGAGTTGCAATTCGTGTCCTCAAGCGTGGTGCAGACCTTCTATCGAGTACATACGCTCCTCCGGAAGGAGCAGACATATGAGCGCGACCCCACACTTAAAGAAAGCTAATGCGGCAGTCAAAAAGCAAGCTACACATAGCGTTATAGAGTTGAAGCGTTCCACTGATCTGACACCCCTTGCGCGGATGATCTTAATGGTTAAGGCTGGTGGGCGCTGCGAATTTGCTGGCTGCAACGACCTCCTAATTGAACATCACCTTACACTCAGTGAAGGTAACTTTGCACAACTGGCGCATATCGTCGCATTTCGCGAAGCAGGTCCGCGAGGACGTGACGGTGTCAGGCCGACGAAGATAAACGACGCGTCAAATCTGATGGTGCTCTGTCCTAAATGCCACAAGGAGATTGATGACCATCCAGATCTATATCCTCGACCAAAGTTGGAACAGTATAAACAAGACCACGAAGATAGGATTGCAAATCTGACATCGCTTGGGCCTGAGTATAAGACGGCTGTGCTTGTTCTAAAAACAAATGTGGCGAACCAACCGACAACCATCTCCTTTTCGGATGTGCGCGAAGCAGCTGCCCCCTATTATCCAGTTTCGCGGGAAATGGTCGTTATCGACCTGACAGATATCCCCGGAGACGATCCATGCCTCATTGAAACGGGCAAGAGAAAGATTGACTTGAAAATTGCAGCTCTTCATGATCCTGCTGCGGATGCTCGGACGGTGGGTCGGCTATCTATCTTTGCTCTTGCGCCAATCCCGCTGCTTGTGCACCTGGGACGCGCTCTCGGCAACAAGACTGCGCTCTCTCTATACCAACGCCATCGAGACAATCACAAGTGGGTATGGAAAGACACTGCATCCCCAGTAGTGTTCGAGCTGAAGCAACTCCAGCACGGCGCATCAAGCGAGAACGTGGCGCTATGTCTGTCGGTAAGCGGAGAAGTACGTCTAGATGATCTGCCAATGCATATCGATGCAAGCTTCTCGGTGTACGCAATCGTCCCATCAAATGCGCCGCCTGGCGTCACCCTCATCCAGTCGCGCATCGATCTTGAGAACTTCAGAGGCGTTTACCGGACCGCATTGACGCAGATCCGGCAAACTCACGGAAGTATCGAAGGACTACACCTGTTTCCTGCCGTTCCCAGCCCAGTTGCAATTCTGTGTGGGAGTGAACTTTTACCAAAAGTCGACCCAGCATTGCTGGTGTACGACTATAACAAACAAACGAAAGGATTTTCTATGAAATTGGAGGTTGGCCATGACAACTAACGAATACCTGCAGCAGGTACTGCAGGATCAGAATCTTGCTGACAACAGCACGGAGCTTGAAGCACTACAGGGACACCGCAAAGATGTTGAGGTGCTTCTTCGCTCGGCATTTCCACAGTCCTCACCGACGATCCGCTATGGCGGTTCAAGGGCAAAGGGAACATTGATTCGAGAAGCGTATGACTTGGACATCATTTGCTATTTCGAGCCGGACGATACCAGCGCCGGAGATGGTCTTGAGGATATTTATAACAATGTTAAGAAAGCTCTTGAGGCGAGTTATATGGTGACAGATAAAACGTCAGCATTGCGACTCAAGAGCAAAGCACGAGAAACAATGGGTGTCGATTTTCACATTGACGTAGTGCCGGGTAGATTTATCGACAACGACAGTTCGGACTGCTACATTCACCAGAACTGCACAGACAAATGCCGATTGAAGACCAACCTCGATGTACATATCGCGCATATCAAAGACAGCGGTGTGATTCCTGCTATCAGGCTTCTCAAGCTCTGGAAATACCGCAAGGCCATTGACGTTAGGCAATTTGCCTTTGAGTTGATGATTATCAAACTACTCGAAGACAAGAAAAACAGTCCGCTATCTGAACAATTGGAGCATGTATGGACGGAGATGAGCACCCGCGAGACACCGCCAGCTGTAGAAGACCCAGCCAATCCTCATGGGAATGACTTGTCAGAGCTGCTTAATGACGGAGTCTGGTCCTGGCTATCGATCACATCGAAGACGACGCTGGAAGCAATCAAGAACCATGGTTGGGAGTCTGTCTTCGGCTCTGTGAAGGCACCTGACCAAGCTTCTAAGCAGGCATCTGTTAGCAGGACAACCGCCTCAATCAGCTATCCAACAAAGCCTTGGTGCGCTCGATGACGGGACAGGTCCCAGTTCGCGACCGTCTCTTAGAGGAGGAAAAAGCTGAAATCTCATTAAGGTACCCAGACCTGCTGTTCATCACCCGGAACGGAGAACTCCATTTGCGTGGAAGCTTTCCTGTGCGAGACGACGAAGATAACATTCTCGACCGGTTTCAAATTGACGTGATGATCCCGCAGCAGTGGCCTCGGACGGTCCCAATGCTCTGGGAGATTGGTGGCCGAGTCCCCCATTACATTGACAGACATGTCGAAGCAAGCGGAAAGGCGTGCCCAATCATTCCTATGGAATGGCTGATGCACCCGAAGCATGAGTCCCTTATCGCATTTCTCGAAATACCGGTGCGAAACTTTTTTCTCTATCAACTGACCAAGGACCTAAACCAAACTTGGAAATGGGGTGAACGGAAGCACGAACAAAAAGGCAAAAACGAATTCTATATCGAGCTTTTTGGTACAAGCGACCAAAGGAAGGTTCGTCTGTTTTTGAGCTGTCTCGCTAAGGAGCGACATAAATCTCATTGGTACTGTCCCTGCGGGAGCGGATTGAAGATTAGAGCTTGCCACCAAGCTACAATCGAAGAGCTACGCCGTATTATTCCTCCTTGGCTAGCGCGTCAGATCTTATCGGATGAATTCTAGGGAGTTATACACAAGAATCGTGACAATGCATATGCTGCATGGGGCGTTCGCCCCTCTTCCGGTGCTATTCGTTTAGTTGTATCGTACAGGCATAACCTTAACAATTGACCACACACAACTAACCTATATGAGGCACTCTCCTATTACCTTGAGCAAGTTCACCCAAGTTCGAAGTATGAGAGGGAGTGGGCAGCCAGTTTGGTCATTGTTGCGCAGATGCGGGGGCAAATCACGACTTTGTGTCGTGGAGACAGTCACTTCGTGAAGTTCGACCTTTGGCACGAAACTTCCTTCAGACAAAGCGACCCCATCTGACTCCACACTTCGAACACGCTCTCTAGCGGCGAATAGTTGATATGGAGGATGCAGGATAAGGCTCACCTTTTTGTCTGCGACAGTAACCCGAGAAGCGACCTTGCGAAGAATCTGCTGACGATGAAATGGCGCAGCAACACAAAATGTTTCGGAGAGGCTTCCTGCGAAGTCGATAAACTCTTTCAGCTTCACTGTCATCAAGTCGTCTTTACGTTCCAATTCTGCAATCCGATTTTCCAAATCCTTGCGCTCCATCAGGAGCGTTTTTTGTTTTGTGTCCAACAGTTCTTTGTCGAGTATGCCGTCCAGGTACGCGTCGGCCAATCTGCTTAGTCGCTCGTTCACGATTGTCAGATTCCCTTGAACTGATTTCATGATTTCCTGGCGCTGTTGTACAGATTCATCCGTCAACGAAAGCAACGCTGCTTCAACTCCAAATCTCTCATCATCGGAAATGGTGAGGAGTTCAAGCTGTTCGCGAATCTGCTTATCTACGTCATCCTCACGGATCGCGTTTGTTGGGCATATGTCAGTATGGCATCGATAATAGTTGATGCCCTTCACCTTCTCGCCAGTGAGGTTGTAGCCGCAATGGATGCATTTGACGACTCTTCGGAAGAGAAAATCATGCTTTACAACTTTCGTGTTGTGCTTGTGTGTCGCAACCTCACGTGCCGCGTTGAATAGCGCACGGGAGATGATCGGGGTATGCGCTCCCTCAAACAGTTCCCCAGTCGCCTTCAACCGGATTAGTCCATAGTAGAAGGGATTTGCAAGAATCCATCCGAGTGTGGCGTGCTTGACCCTTTGATTACGTTTAGTGCGGAGGCCAAGCGTGTACATGATCTCTTCCAACTGGATTTGACCGTACCGACCGGAAGCGTAAAGCTCAAACATCTTCTTTATGAGAGGAGCCTGCACCGGATCGACGGCTTTCGGGTTTCCTCGACCCTGATCGAGGTATCCAATTGGCGCTGGCAATGGAAACAAGCCTTGCTTGTATCGACCACGCATCCCTTTTCTGGTTTCATCTCGAAGATTGCGAATGTAGTCAGAAGCGACAACAGCCTGGATGTCAGCGGAAAGGCGACCACCCCTCGACTGCAAGTCCAGCGATTCATTGGCAAAGTGAAGTTCTACGCCATGATCTATAAGTTCCCCAAGGTCAGACCAGTCGCGCAGATTTCGGGTGCTCCGGTCGATCTTGTGAATGATGACACCGGCAGCTTCGCCATTCTTCAACATACTCATCATTCGAGTGAACACTGGGCGACCACGTTTGGCAGCCGTCTCTCGTTCCTCAAACCATTGTGAAATGTTGAAGTCCTGGCGCGCGGCAAACAGTTTGATCGCGGCTTTTTGCTCCTGCAAAGATACACCGCGCTCACCTTGCTTAACGGTGGACACACGAGTGTACGCAAAATACTCTTTCATAAGTATTTGTAGTTCTGTTTAATTATTTGGGTAGGGTTCGACCTTTATACCCTTAACGGTAGAAAATATCCCAGTCCATGTCAAAGTTCATCCGGCAGGTTGTCCTCGTCCTTGTGTACTGCCCGGAAGATCTTCCATGCAATCTTGAGATATGACTGGATTTCCTTTATCGCCATTGCGAACTCCTGATCTGTCATTTCAGGGTGCATTGCCCGCCAGCGTGCTAATTGCTGTTGTACTGTCTCCGGTCTCGTGTTGTTGGTGTTGTCCATATAGGCACAGTACACACGCGCATCGCCTTCGAACAGGCGGGCAAATGCCTCCGCTGGGACAGACATCAAGGTGAGAACTGTTCATAACCGGCTCGCATTCACAGGTTGTGCACAAGAATCCAAAATGACGCTAGGTGAAAGGGGGCGCTTGCCCCTCTTCCAGTGTTGTTGATGCGTTGGTATTGTCCAAGTGAAAGGAGGACAACAACTTGTCCAAAACAAAAATCAAACACCCAAACGCACTCGCCGAGTATAGGCGGCGGATGGGCTTCACTCAGGAGCAGGTCATTCGCTTACTTGGATACAAGCGACGCAATGCAATGTGGATTTTGGAATCGGGTCGGTCAATCCCGAGTCTGACAACTGCGTTGAAGCTCGCAGCGATTTATCGGGCCCCGGTCGAGTTCTTATTTCATGAGACCTTTCTGCGTTACCGCGAAGAGGTTCGCAAGCGAGAAGAGACACTGTCTGCGCGAGGACAGCAACCTCTCTTCCCCATATTGACCCTATGAACATCCTTGACCACTTCAAGTCTGTCGATGAGTTCTCTCCGGAGACTGTTGAGGAATACGTCGTACTGCAAATTGCTCGACATCTGAACGATCTTAGGAATCTGAACTGGCATCTCCGCCTAGTTCGAAAGTACCCACTAGACGAGGTAGTCGCCGCATTCCACAAGACAAACGAAGCCGCGTCTGAGCAGGGCACCGTACTCGACGGCTTTCGTGCGCATTTTGATCCTTAATTATTCTCTATGTTTCAAACTCACGCAGCAATGATCCTTCGGAGGCGGGTTGCCGCGCTGGCACTGTTTCAAGGAACACATCTCCAGGGCGTCATAGTTCGCAACATCCCCAGCGATGAGCAGCGCGTTCAAAGCACGATCACGAGTTTTATTCGGCAAGTGTGCAGCAAGTACCACTTCGAGGATATTACCTTTGAGCAAGGAGTGAAACCAACCGAGCGGATCGAGCGCAGTTACGAATTCGCGCGCATTGCCTTCGCAGATCAATCGGCGTTCCCATCGAAGGTGTCCTTCAGCGATTTGCTTGCTAGCTTCGCTTCTCGGCCGCTTCGAGACCGCCATCAACTGAGAGAGATTGCGAAGCGAATATGGCCTGCATTGAATAATCGTAGATGCAGCATCGCAGCTTTAGATGCCGCACTCGTTGGATTGCATATTCAAACAAAGCGACTCTTGAAAATTCACGACAAAGCGCAATGAGGGGGCCTCTGAGTTACGTCGGCGGAAAGAACAGGATTGCCGACTCGATCATTGCACAGCTTCCAATCCACACAACGTATGTTGAGCCATTCGCAGGTGGAGCGCAGGTTCTCTTTCACAAGAGGCCGTCTAAGGTCGAGGTGATAAATGACCTGGATGGAGAACTCGTGAACTTCTATCGAATCTGCCAGGCACATCATGAGGAGTTGATTCGCTATATGCGATTCATGTTGCTCAGTCGGGAGTGGTTCGGGCGACTTCAGGGGATGACAACGGAATCTCTGACCGATATTCAACGAGCGGCTCGCTACTTCTACTTGCAGAAAAGCGCATACGGAGGCAGAGTAGATCGTCAGAATTACGCGATTCATGTAATCCAGCGCCCAAACTTTTCACCCGACCGCCTATCTGAGCTAATCGGAGAAGCACACAAGCGCCTGTCTCGTGTCCAAGTTGAAAGGCTTCCGTATGAGGAAGTGCTTAGGCGCTTTGACCGAAAGACAACACTCTTCTACCTGGACCCACCCTATTACGGTGTGCGTCTTTACCGGCACAATTTCGAGCATGAGGACTTCGAGCTGCTTGCACAAAAACTGGCGACGATCTCCGGCAAGTTCGTTCTATCAATCAATGACACGCCAGAAATCCGCAGAATGTTTTCGGAATTCAACATCGGCGAAATTGCCATAACCTACTCGCTCCAGAAAAAGGAGGGAAAACGGTTCACAGAGTTACTCATCAAAAATCATTAGATAAAGAAACGCTCATGGACTTCCCAATCAGCATTTGGAATCGGCTCGTCAATCGAGCGCCACCGGGCAGCTCGGACTTGCAATTGGGGCATCGAGTGGTTGAAGGCGAAATCACCGCACAGAAATACACCCTCCCCCAGTTGAGAAGGACTGAGCATATCGTCGTTATTGGAAAGACGGGCACTGGAAAAACCAGCCTAATCAAGTCGATGCTGAGCAGCGATATTCGCCAAGGCCATGGGTTTCTGGTTGTGGATTTACACGGCGACCTTACACCATTCATTCTTGAACGCATTGCCGAGCAGGAACAACGAGAACAGCGCGACCTGAGTAGCCGAACAATTGTCCTCGACCCGGCCAATCCTGATGCATCGGTGGGCATGAACATTCTAGGGAAATCGAAAACTCTCGGCCCCCTTGTTTCCGAAGTCGTCGCAATCTTTCGCCGCCGCTGGCAACTCGACCACTTCGGAGCACGAACTGAAGAGCTGCTCCGCAATACCTTGTGGGTTCTGGCCGAGAGTGGTTTGACGCTCACAGAGATTGCGCCCTTTTTAACTGATCTTGGTTTTCGTGCGCCTCTAATCGAACACTCTTCCAATCCAGAAGTGAAAGCCTACTTTCGAGAGCGCTACGAGCAAATGTCGGGCGCGATGCAGACAGTCGTCCGAGAGGCAATCCTCAATAAGGCAAGTGCGTTCACTATCGACCCGGCGATTCGACACATCGTCGGTCAACAGGAGGCGCTCGACCTTGCAGATGTTCTCGACAAAGGCGCATGGGTCATTCTTCGACTCAACAAGTCCGAGCTTGGAGAGAACAGTGAGACACTGGCCGCTCTCATATTGGCTCGATTCCAGAATGCAGTATTTGTCCGCAAAAGACGCGATGTTTTCACAATATACGCTGATGAGGTTCAAAACCTTGTCGGTTCCGGGGATACATTCGAGCACCTGCTTTCGGAAGCGCGCAAATTCTCTGTGTCGGTCGTGACCGCAAATCAGCACCTTGGACAATACTCGGCGCAACTTCGCGCAACCTTGTTGTCTGCTGGAACGACCATATTCTTTCGTTCCTCCCCTGAGGACTCCCCATTTATTGCTCGCGCACTCGACGGCGGGCCGGCGCTTGAGCGGCGGTTGAAGGAACTCCCCAATCGCCGTTTCCTCATTCGCAGCCAGGGTGACCACTGGTCGGAAGTCGCGGCGAGTGAAATTCCGCGCAACACCATTTCAACGCTGGGTTTAGTTGCTCGGTCGGTTGCGCGCTGGGCAAGGTCGCGAACTGCAATTGAGGAGAGCATCGCAGCACGACGCGGCAATGCACCACGAAAGGACAAACTTGAAGAATGGCAATAGCGCAATCATTCTCCAACCCCGCGACAGAATGCTCCTCGAGAGAATCGCTTTTCTGCGCCTACTCACCAGAGATCAAATCCAACTACTTGCTGGCTTCCATTCAGTGAGTCGAGTCAATGTGCGCTTGGGGAAACTAAGAAGAGCAGGGCTTATCCTCCGATACTATATGGCATCAAGTTCTGGCAGCAGGCGTTCAGTTTACGCACTCACTAGGTCGGGTGCATTGGAAATCCATTCGTCTCCCACACTGACCAAGTGGCGACCAGACTCCGCTCTTCTCGGCAATAGCTTCGCCACACACCAGCTTGCGTTGAATGACCTGTACATCGCGGCGGTAAATTCCGCGAATATCGTTTGGGGAGCATTCCAGCTCCCGCCAATACAATCCATTCCAATAATTCCCGATGGCTGCATTCAGACAGAACACCAAATGCTTTTTGTGGAAATGGATCTTGGTACGGAATCGCTCAACATCTGGAGCCGCAAGGTTGATCTTTACCTCAAACTTGCCGTCACTGGCGCCCATCGCCAGATTGCTCCATATCCACATTTCGGTGTCCTTGTGGTGGCGATTCATGAAGACCGACTCAAGAGTATTCGACGGCAAGTCGCAAAACAAACACAAAAGCTTTTCTGGTTTCAAACTCTCTCAATCATTCAGCGGCAGGGATTCTGGGCTACCTCATGGCTTCGCACCACCGGGGAAACCCTGTCTTTGCCGGGAGCATAGACCTATGCGTTATTGCTTTTCTTGCCGAAGAATCACTTCAGGCAAGCCCTACTACTGCAATTACTGCGGAAGGAGCTACGGCGTAAAGCGATGCCCACGTGGGCACGCAAACCCACGAGGGGCCGAGGTTTGCTCTGAGTGCGGCTCTCGCAATTTGAGTATGCCGCATTCGCGCGGAAGGATTTCCCTTTGGGTTCTCATGCTGTTTGGATTCATCCTGCCTTTTGTGACCCTCCTTACAATCACGCTCGGATACATGTACGTCTTTCTTCAGGCTATGATCCAGAACTCTTCAGGACTCCTGCCTTTAATGCTCATGGGGCTTGGTCTGGGCCTCCTCTGGCTCTTCTGGGTACTTGTGTCCTCAACTCTCCGCCGCCTCCTCTACGGAAGCGATCCAGACGGAAAGCGGAAGTAGTCGGCTGTTCTCGTTCACCAAAAGACTCATGGACATTTGCTCTGCTGCATACCGACTCGGGCAGACAGACCCTAGGCTCTGCCCTAGACTCTGCCCGAGGCTCTTGGCCTGAAGCGGGCACTGGATTCCCCAGTGCCGACACCAAGCCAGGAGCGATGCCGATGAGTCTCTATAAGCGCGGGGGTGTCTGGTGGGCGTACATCTGGATTCACGGCGTACGACACGGACGGTCCCTGAAAACCGGGAGCAAACGCGAGGCGGTAATACGAGAGCGAGAATTCCAGGAGGAACTCGACACACGCCGCCATAAGCAAATCCAACTCAACCCAGAAATGCCCTTTGCTGCACTCGCCACGCGCTTCATAGGGAGCGCAAGTTTCAAACCATACCACGACAACCAACTTCGCAGTCTGATCCCCTATTTTGGGGAGACGCCGCTCACGGAATTGAACCGCGTCCAAGCTGACGCGTATCGGAGCTATCGAAAGAACAAAGACGGTGTTGTCGATGCTACGGTAAATCGCGACCTTGAAACTATGCGTCGGATTCTTTTCTTCGCAGTTGATTCTGGAATCCTGCTCATAAACCCTATGAGTCGGGTCCAGATGGTGAGAGCTCGCAGAAAGCGCAGACCGGTTCTATCACTTGAGGAGGAGCCGAAGCTGATTGAAGCTGCAACCAAACATCTCAAGCCAATCATTATCGCCGCACTCGATACAGGGATGCGGCGGGGTGAAATTCTATCGCAGAAGGCCGAGGACGTTGACCTCACTCGTGGCGTGCTCTACGTCACGAAGAGCAAAACTGCGGGCGGTGAACAAAGAGAGATTCCCCTTACGAGCAGGATGCAGCGATTGATTCCGACTCTGCCTCACAGTGGCTTGTTGTTCACCTACAAGGACGAACCAATCGTGAAGTTGCGGCGATCCTGGGCGACTGCCGTTAAGAATTCCGGCATCCGCCCATTGCTTTTCAAACAACTTCGGCACACTTTCAACACTCGCCTCATGGAGGCTGGAGTCATTCAAGACGTGCGAATGGCTTTGATGGGGCACTCCCAAGGCACGGCTCGCACGACAAACGATCTTTACACCCACGTCGAACTCCCTGCTCTGCGTAGCGCCATCCAAAAACTGGAGGCGTGGCGTACTGATCAGGCTGCACGGCTAAACAAGGAGGAAAAACAAACACATGAACGATCCACAGAGCAGACAACAAGAGAATGCCCCGGATGATGTATTGCGGGACCGGATTATCGAACGCGCCAAGAAATACAACGCCGAAATCTTGAAGAGATTCACGATTGCGGCAGAAGACTTGGACAACAACAACCATCGCGCTGCATTGGGCGCACTCGATGGGATTGATTCATCGCTCCACGAATTCCGAACACTTCTCCGTTTGATGGAGAAGTAAAACGGATTCACAATCACAACCGCACAACAAACTGGAGGAATTGTCATGGCTGGCAAGAAGCAAACACCCTCTGCTGCTCCGGTGGAACAGCAGCCGCCCAAACCCGAGCAGAACGAAGGTCGTAAACGCTGGGTGAAGCTCACCCCGCGCGACCACGTTCTCAAGCAAATTGAGATTCAGCGGGAACTCGTCGAGGACCTGAGGGCTCAACTTAAGAAGGAGGAACAGACTCTGGAAGGAATGGAGAAAGCAAAAGCCTTCTTTCCAGAATAAGCAAAGGAGCTTGCCATCAAGGCAAGCTCTTTCTGTGGTATCAATTACTTCCGGGAAGACAGAGTCCCTATCCAAAACCCCACTGAAACACCGAACAGTGTCCAGCCTATAAGAGGAGGAACGACCCAGAGGAGAGCAAACATGATAACCATCCCAACGATTCCAGATTGCTTCATAGCGATTAGGTTAATTGATGAATTGAGTTGCAAGGACGGCCAGCACAGACGCGCGGCATCTTATGCACTGCCAGTCCTATGCAGCTTTTTCGTAAAGGTATTTCTGGAATCCCACAAACACCTTCGTGATCTCTTCAGGCACACCAAGATCCTTAACTGCGTCTTGAATCGAATTGAAATACTTCAAACGCAGCAATGGAGTCAACTTCTCTTGGGCAAGCTCATCCACCCCGACACCAACATAATGCGCCAAGACGAAGTCCAGGAAGGCTTGCTGCTTGCTATTAAAGCGCGCACTGATGGCCACCTTTGCTCTACTCGCTCGCTCCTCACGGGTGAGCGGCGGTAAAGCATACGCAACGTATGCGAGCACATCAAAGAGGTCGCTCTTCTCAGCATCGATAATCTTCTGCATCTCTGCCAGTTGTTCGTGCCCGAAGCCTTTCTCAGCAAGTCCACTCAAAAGTTTCTTTCTCGTATCAGGAGCACTCCAAAGGGCGCGTAACTCTGCCTCGTCGCTGAAGAACTCCGGCAACTTCCCAAACAATAATTCCATAAACTGCTGGGCCGACATGGGGGTTCCATCCGGGTGCCAGAAAGTAGTGCACACCATGTGCTGGATGGCTCGGTCTTTTCCATCGGCAAGCTTCACCTTCGCCTTTTTCTTCTTTTCGCACACACAAGGGCTGTGACCGCAGACTTCGCATGGCTCTTTCGGACATTCACAGGGGAGCTTTCCGCATACTGAACACGGTTGCAGAGTTGGCTGTACGCATTGGCACGGATAGGAGCCACACTTTTCGCATGGTTCCGGTTCCAGCGGCTCACCGTCCCATTCAGGATCACTGAAGTGCGTGTATGCCTTCACGAAGTCGTAAATGGTGAAGTAATCTTTCCCATCGTAGAGACGTGTGCCGCGACCGATGATTTGCTTGAACTCAATGATTGAGTTGATCGGGCGCATGAGAACGATATTGCGAACGTTGCGGGCATCCACGCCGGTCGAGAGCTTCTGCGATGTGGTCAGTATCGTTGGAATACTTTTGTCGTTGTCCTGAAAATCTCTGAGGTGCTGGTTCCCAAGTTCGCCATCGTTGGCAGTGACGCGCTGGCAATAATTCGGGTCTGTGCTCGTCTTCATCTGGTTAATGAGATCGCGAACAGCCAAGGCATGGTCCTGTGTGGCGCAGAATACCAGTGTCTTTTCCTTTTGGTCGATCTGCTCCATGAACAGCTTTACTCGGTGTGCCTCGCGCTCCTTGATCTCGATGATTCGGTTAAAGTCCGATTCGGTATAGCGTTTTCCAGTTTCAACTTCTCCCTCTACAATTTTGTCATCCGGCGTATAAACATATTCGTCGAGCGTCGTGGAAATCTGCTTGAGGCGGAACGGCGTCAAGAAACCGTCATTGATCCCCTCTTTGAGCGAGTAGATAAAGACTGGCTCGCCGAAATACGCGTAGGTATCCGCATTCTCTTGGCGCTTTGGCGTCGCGGTCAATCCAAGCTGAACGGCAGGAGCAAAGTAGTCCATGATTCCACGCCAATTGCTCTCATCGTTAGCACCCCCACGGTGGCACTCGTCGATGATAATGAAATCGAAGAAATCTGGCGGGTACTCACCGAAGTATGGTGAGGGCTGTCCATCTTTCGGTGGGCCACTCATGAATGTCTGGAAGATCGTGAAGAACACACTGGCATTCTTCGGAACCTTGCCCTTTTTGCGAATGTCTTCTGGCTTGATTCGGACTAGTGCGTCCTCAGGGAACGCCGCGAAAGATGTAAAGTCCATATACGCTTGGTCGGCGAGGTTATTGCGATCAGCAAGGAAGAGAATGCGCGGGCGGCGCGTTGGTTCGGCTCCGCTCTTCCAATCGGTCAGATTCCATCGCGCGTTGAACAGCTTCCATGCAATTTGGAATGCAATGGAAGTCTTGCCGGTTCCTGTGGCGAGTGTAAGAAGCAAGCGGTCCCGTCCGGCCGCAATAGCTTCCAGTACGCGATTGACCGAAATCTCCTGATAGAAGCGAATCAGCCAAGAACCGCTCTTATCTGGAAAGGGTACGGCAGCAAAACGATCACGCCATGAATTCGCCTTGGCGAACGTCATTTTCCAGAGTTCGTCTGGTGTCGGATAGTTTGGTGTCTCGCTTTCCTTTCCGGTTTGCATATCAATGCCGTAAATGCCCTGGCCGTTTGAAGAGTAGGTAAAACGGATCGCCATCTTTCCGGCATAGTTTTTGGCCTGTGCAACGCCTAGGGTCAATGCTTCGTCCCACGCCTTGGCTTCAACGACAGCAAGTTTGGTGTTGCGGTATTCAAGAACGTAGTCCGCCGTCAGCGGCTTGCCTCGTTTCCCCTGGCCTTCGATGCGACCGAGCGTAATCGGATACTCGCGCCGAATACGGCTGCCTTCGACGACGCCCCATCCTGCCGCTTTCAACGCGGGATCGATATATTCGGCTCTGGTTTCTGCTTCATTCATATGGTTCTCATAGTTTGCCTGAGAAGGCTTGGTTTAACATCGACTTTTTCAATTCCTCCAGCGCGGCGAGCTTGCGCTGGTAGATGGAACCGAGCCGCTGAGTTTCTTCTGCCACCGAATGAATGAGTTTCACGATTGATGGTTGTTCTTCAGGTGGAGGCATCGGGCACATCAAATTGAGAACGTCCTCCCGCGAAATTCCAGGAATAGCTGCACCATTAGAAAGGGACTGAAAATGGGCAAAGTTGGTAGAGAGAAACGCATAGAGATAGCTCACGTCCGCCGCGTTTGCTCTAACGGCCATGAGCTGTCGACTAATGGCTACATCATCCATGTCGAGTAGATTGATCTTTCCAACGCCTGAACCTTTTACAGTGACTAGAATATCCCCGCGCTTTGCCATTCGCTTCGGGTGCTCAGTCCATTTCGTGACAACTGGATTTACAAAACCAAAGTCTGATGGACCAGTCAGATACCCAACTCCTTTTTGGTCCATATTGTAGTCTTTGGCGTCGATATGCTGACCTGAGATCAGTTTGCAAAGGGAGCCGAGCGGCGTCTGCTTCCACCCGTTGCCCCGCTGCATGAAGATCGACTGGAGATGGCTTTCAAAGAGAAAGCGAGCGCTTTGGAGGTTTTTGGCGGCGTTGGCTCTGGCAGTGGCAATACAGTCAAACGCTTCGTCGAGAATGTCAACAAGTCGCCGCTGTTCTGGGAGCGGCGGGACCGGCAATTCGAAACCTGTTAGCATTCCCACTTTGATATACGGCATCGTGTTTCCAAGTTTTTGTTTGGAAACTGTATCCTTCAATTTTCCATCTAAAATCAGATACAAAAAACGAGGTAACACTCCTACGAAATCAGATAGAACGTACGTGCGTTGGTATGCTTCGAATTTCCCGCTGTAATAGCTCACCTTCCCCACGTCACCATTCCCTGCGATGAGGAGTGCTTCCGTATCAAATGAGTAACTGTCGCTGAACGTATGTTCTGCGGCGCAAGTGAAAAATGGAAATTCCCCTTCCGGATTCCCTTGATTCACATCCTTTTTCCCTGTCCGAATCCGACAGAGTTCGCCGAGTTGTTTTGTGTGCCAGTTGCTACTCATAGGAGCGCCTTAATGTTTCCTAGAACTTCTGCGCTCTCAGCGTCTAGCGCAGCGATCTCATCCAATATGGCCTCTGGGGTCTGATGAATTACCTCATCGCCGCCATTCGGATTCTTTACTGAGAGGTCGAAGGTCTTTTGATTGACGCTCTTGGCGTCCACGCTCCATGATTTGGGCGAAGCGGCAAATGTTTTTTGCAGCTTAACGAACTCGGCGAGGTCTTCATCGTTGAGCGGAGTCGTCTTGCCGAGGCTACGACCGGGGTCGAGCTGGTAGTACCAGATCTTCCGTGTTGGCGCACCCTTCTCAAAGAACAGTACCACGGTCTTTACGCCCGCGCCTTGAAAGGTACCTTGAGGACAGTCCAGCACGGTATGCAGGTTACAACTTTCGAGTAGGAGTTTACGCAGACTCACGGCTGCGTTATCGCCATTCGACAGGAAGGTATTTTTGATGACGATGCCACCGCGTCCACCAGCCTTCAACATTTTGATGAAGTGCTGGAGAAACAGGAACGCCGTCTCGCCAGTGCGGATTGGGAAGTTTTGCTGCACCTCCTTGCGTTCTTTGCCACCGAAGGGCGGATTGGCCATCACCACGTCGTAACGATCTTTTTCCTGTACGTCAGCGAGATTCTCGGTGAGCGTGTTGGTGTGGATGATATTGGGCGCGTCGATGCCATGCAAAATCATGTTCATGATCGCGATGACATAGGCGAGGGACTTCTTTTCCTTGCCGTAAAAAGTGCGCTCCTGAAGCGTCTTCGCGTCTTTCGTCGTCAGACCCGGTTTCGCACTCAAGTAATCAAAGGCCTCGCAGAGAAATCCTGCGGAACCGACTGCGCCATCATAGATGCGCTCACCAATTTGTGGATTTACAACTTGAACGATGGCACGGATGAGTGGACGCGGCGTGTAATACTCACCGCCATTGCGTCCGGCGTTTCCCATGTTCTTGATTTTTGCTTCGTAGAGATGGGACAGTTCGTGCTTCTCGGTCTGTGAGCGGAAGTGTAATTCATCAATCTGGTCGATAATCTCGCGCAGGTTATAGCCGCTTTGAATCTTGTTCTTGATCTCGCCGAATATCTCCCCAATCTTGTATTCGATTGTGTTGGGGCCACTCGCCTTCTGCTTGAAACTGTGTAAGTACGGAAAGAGTTTACGATCAACGAAATCGCGAAGGTCGTCGCCGGTCAAGGCCTTGTTGTGGTCGAGCTTGCCGTCATTGCCCTTTGGCGCTGCCCAAGTTTCCCACCTATAAGGCTCATCGAGGATGTGGGCATACTTCTTCCCGTCCAGCGCAGCTTCGGTGTTCTTGTCCTGCTCAAGGTCGTCCAGGTATTTCAGAAAGAGCAGCCAAGAGGACTGCTCGGTGTAGTCCAATTCGCTGGAACACCCCGCCTCTTTCCAGAGGACGTCGTCGATGTTTTTGAATGTTTGCTCGAACATAATTGTCTGGTTTCTGCTTTGCACAATTTGAAATTTACTGGTGTGGTTGGCGGCAATTGCTCATTGCAGTCACCAGAAGTATAGGAAAATCAATGGGTTGTGTAAAGGAAGGCGAACACAGTTGATACCAGATTCAGGCGGCTCGGGAATCAGTGTTGTTGCTGCTCCCCTCGCCGATTTCAGAATCGATGGCGCGGGCTCTCTGAGCATTGAACTCTGTCATCTTCATTGAGGAGCGCCCGCCAGAGTGCAGAATCCATAGAGGATACTCGAGGGCAAATCCGAGGCGGCGACTGCATCCCAGCCTCAATTTCGCTTGAACTTCGCTCAGTGCAGCCAGAGACCCAACTTCTTCCCCCTCATGCATTTGCAGCAGAGCCAGAGATTTCTGCATCCAGAGATTTCGCCTGCACCCGATTCGGGACCAGGGGGTCGGAGGTTCAAATCCTCTCTCCCCGACCATTCTTTCTCCTGAAAAATCAATCGGTTAAGCAGCCTTGGCGATTTCCTGGTTGGGTTGATTTTTCGGTACAATCGGTA
>Ga0182030_10012122_pt1 | contig 17322 bp, 12 predicted proteins | sample 812S3MmetaG_FD_121299 | JGI IMG/M metagenome (GOLD analysis project Ga0182030, IMG submission 121299) | Permafrost microbial communities from Stordalen Mire, Sweden - 812S3M metaG (Illumina Assembly) | ecosystem: Environmental > Terrestrial > Soil > Wetlands > Permafrost | place: Sweden...
GCCTTATTCCAGCTTCTTCAGCTGCGTCTAGACTGTTAGTTATGAGTTCATGGAAAACCATGGTTAGGGATCTTATTTTTCCAGAGAATCCCAGCATCTGCTTATTTCTCCTGAAAAATTCTGATGCTGTGAGTTCTTTAAACTCTTCAAAAAGTTCTGCTGCTTCTCTCTCCAAATTAAGCCTCCTTTATATGGTTTGTTACTATATTTATAAATTTTTTTATTACTTTAATAAAAAAAATTTTTAAGATTTAAATTTAATTTAAATAAATTCTATTCAAATAAATATCTAAATTTATTGTGAAATATTAACGATATTTTTTTATTTCTTGGCTATTTCTTTAAATTCTTTAATCCTTAACTCACGGGTTTTATTCTCTAAAAATCCATAAACACTTTTATGTCTAGCACCATGTAAAATCATGTCTACAGCTTCCTTAGCTATCTGTATATGATCCAGATTACCAATGAGAGCTACAGTTTTACCATAAATGGAGATATCAACTCCAGTCATATCGGTTATGATATCCCGGGTTCTACCGTCTTTACCAATTATTCTCCCTTTCTGTCTTAGAATAGCCTTTTTTGATTTACCAACATAGTCTGGGAGATTAATTATATCCAATATCATCTCGTCTGAAGTAAGTTTCATTGCAACTTCTGGATTAAAACCTCTACCAATAGCTTTCACAATATATTTAGTTTTCCATACTGATAATGGGTCTTCTGCTTCTTCCAAGGGTTCTATTGATATGCTACCGGATTCACTGTCTACGTCTATTCTAGTTTGAGTTATTTTTTCAATTTCTTTCTTGGCTGTACCATGTTTTCCAATTAAAATTGGAACCCTTTCACGGGGGATCTTGAGATATTCTACATTAATCAATTTTTTCACCTTAATCTAGGAAGCTATGGGCTTATTATGGTAACATAATTGCAATATTTATAATTATATTACAATATTCTTTATAATATACTTTTCTAATCCTCATAAATCCATAATTTCACTTTTAATTTCATCTTCAGATATATTAACACCTAATTTTTTAAAAGCCAGAGTTAAGTTGAGGATATCCCTGTTTAAAAGCTCTGATGAGAATGGATGATCCACAACTACACCTTGGGATATATCAATAATAACGGGTTCATCATCCTTAATTAAAATATTAAAGTTTGATAAATCCCCATGAACAAGTTTAGCATCATTATAAAGAATTTTAACATAATTTATTAATGTTTTTGAAAGTTTATCCGGATCAGAGATGTGAGCATCTTTCATCAGTGGAGCAGGATTTCCCTCTTCATCACCAATAAATTCCATAACCAATATATTATCTTTAGCAATTATGGGTCGAGGAACCCTCACATTATGTTCACGAGCTCTTTTAAGATTTCTAAATTCCTTGTTAACCCACGCGTTAACTACTTGACGTTTATTAGTGGTTCTAACTTTAAATCGTGGATCACCTTGTATATAATTTTGCATTTTTTTAAAATCTGATGTAGTAATACGGTAAATTTTCACTGCCACAAAGTTACCATTCTCATCTAAACCTTTAAAAACATTAGCTTCTTTACCAGTACTGATAGCTCCGTTTAAAATATGAATATAACCATGATTAGCTAGTGTATAAAGGGTTTTCAAGGTTTTATTATCAAATACTTCACTTCCCACTCTTCTATCAGCATCACTTTTTAGTCGCTTCTCTGATAATAACTTTCTAAGATCATCATCTGCCTTAGATATTTTTGACATAATTCTTAATCTCCAGAGAAAAACTTAAAAAGAAGTTTAAAATAAAAAATAGGGGATTTAAATGAATAAAAGAAAATAATTTCCTTAAAAAAATTTTTTAGTTCCATTTATGATATTACAAAACAGCAGAATATTTAATTAAAAAATTTTGCTTTACCGAGTAAAACTTTGTTTTTTTTATAAATTAAGATAACCTCGACGTTCTAACCAGTTAGATTCCGTTCGGGTGTATCTCCATATAACATCTGCTTTTTCAGCAGTCTGGAACTCCCATGGTTTTACTAAAACCACGTCCCCTTCCCTGATCCATATTCTTTTTTTCATTTTTCCAGGTATTCTGGCAAGTCTTACTATTCCATCAGCACATCTAACTCTGAGCTTACCATGGCCCATGATTTGTTCTACCACTCCGGGTATTTCACCCCGACGAGGTGTTCTAACTCTTCTAAATTCTTGAGTTGGTTGAATTGGTCCTTTACTCAAATACTCTCCTCCTATCTTTATCTAAAATTTATTAAATTATCGTAAAATGGTCTTATCAAAATATGTCATAAATATAAATTTTAAAATTATTCTGAATTCTTAAATATTCAGTTAAATTTCTTCATATAAACGAATATTATAATCAGATGATTCAAAAAATATCTAATTTGACATATGAATTTAAGTGAACACTTAAGTCCTTTATTTATATAGTATTTTGATATATATAAAAAGAAGTATTTTGATCCACCAAATACATGAAATTTACTGAAAATAAATTCATTAATCAAATTTTTGAATACAAAGAATTTAAAGATTATTTCCTTATGGATATAATAACTTCTAAAGTTTTTTTGTAAATAATTTTAATTTAAATCAAATGAGATAAGTGATGAAATGGGAAATCAATTCTTAAATATAATGAATCCTGAAGATGCGGAAAAAATCATTTCAACTCTTCCATTTAAAAAAAGAGTAGAAAAGTTAACTATAAAGAATGCTTACCAAAGAGTACTCTCAGAAAATATATATGCACCTATTAATTTACCCCCATTCAAAAGAGCAGCCATGGACGGCTACGCATTAAAAGCGGAAGATACTTTCAAAGCATCAGAAGATAAACCAACTTCTTTAAAACTTTTAGAAGTAGTAATGGCAGGTGAAGTCCCACAAAATAAAGTAGAAGAAGGAACCTGCATTGAAGTAAGCACCGGTGCACCCATACCGGATGGTGCCGATGCAGTAATCATGATAGAATTCGCTGAAAAAAACGATGAAAATATCCTGATACTTGAAAGTGTAGCTTCCGGAGCTAATATAGCAGATGAAGGTTCTGATGTAAAGAAAGGAGACCTTTTACTCACGGAAGGAGAATTCCTCACACCAGATAAAATCGGCGTTTTAAGTGCAATTGGTCATCCCAAAATCCCCGTATATGTTCAACCCCAAGTAGCAGTAATTTCCACTGGAAATGAAATAATAAAACTTAACGAAAAGCTGGATTATGGGAAAATATACGACATAAACTCTTATACCATATACAATGCAGTGAAATCCTGCGGATGTCAACCAATACACTCTGAAATAGTAAAAGATGATTTTGAAATCTTAAAAAATAAAATTATAGAATTTAAAGATGCAGATATTATTATAACATCTGGCGGAACTTCAGCAGGTGCTGGAGACGTGTTAAGACTGGTTTTAGATGAGATGGGTGAAGTCTTAGTTCACGGAATAGCAGTTAAACCAGGTAAACCAACTATAGTGGGTTTAATCAAGGATAAAAATGAAGATCAAATCATATTCGGACTCCCAGGATACCCAGTATCAGCTTTAATGATTTTCTATGTTTTCGTCGCTCCATTTTTAAGGAAAATATCATCCTTAAATGATATAGATGGAGGAAATAACACTATAAAACTTGAACTATCCCGAAGATTTAGACCCGCACGTGGAAGAAAACAATATGTATTAGTAAAAATACAGGAAAATAAAGCACATCCAATTTTAAAGGATTCAGGTGCAATAACCTCTCTTGCCGAAGCTGATGGATATTTTGAGGTGCCTAAAAACGTTGAGATACTGGATGAAGGGTCAACTGTTACAGTAGTACCTCTTTATTATTTTAAATAAGAATTTACACTAACTTTGTGATTTAAAAGTAATTTAGGGGCTGTAAAGTTATTGGGTTGTTGGGATAAATTTTTTTTATTTAAAAAAAAAAATATTTTTTCTTATATTTATTTTGTTCTTTAATTATGATTTTAGTGCATTAAACTTAAATAAAAGATGAGAATAGATATATTACCTTGTTCAGTGAAATTATACTTAATTTCAGTTGCTGTATTGGTTCCTTTGCGTCTTAAACTTTCCGATTTGGGTTTGAGGAAACCAAGTTTTGAAAAAGTACTATAATGGAAGATTTCATAAGGCTTAAAATCCCTTGAAATACAGAATAAACATTTGAATTTACTTTTACGAGTCCCATAAATATACTAATTTTTTAACACTCATCAGGATTAGATCTAAAAAAAATATAAAGATTTTATTAAATTTTTTACCATTGTAATACTTTTATTAAAGAAATTTTCAAATTATAAAAATTTTTAAGGTACTTTAAGGGATCTGAAAAAGAGATAATAGACGTTATTTTAATGTTCATCGGACCTAGAATACCCGGTTCTGCGAATTTTTTTAATTGATTTTTAATATCAATAGTAATACTTTTCCTAAATAATTTACAAAATATTTTTTTCTAAACATTTCTTCTTTAACTATAAATTATTTTTTTTATCTCATCTCTTATTAACTTGTACGTATTTATCCTTTTCTTAATACTATACATGAATTTTATATAATATAAATAGTGAGAACATTTAATCCATTTCAATCTTCATAACTCTTCATCTTGAACTTTTTTTATTATCACTGTTTTATTTACAAAGACAAATGGAAAACCGGGACACAAAAACACGGAAAATAAATCAACAAACAATAACTTTTACAGACCTGTAATTTCATAAACTTCCAAACTTTTTTTTTTTAATTGTTCATTTTAAAATTTAATTTTTTTTCTAGGTGAATACCCATTCAACATCCTTATTAAAAGCAATCATCTCATTATAAATGATTTAATACTATTAAACCATAAGTATATATTTAGAAATCGCTTGATGATCATTCACAGAAGAAAATAATTTTTTTATTTAAAAAAGTTGGAGAGATTTTAAATGACTGAAATGGAGAGTACCCCGCAACAACCTAGGGAAAAAGTTTTATTTGATACCAGACCCCGATTTACAATTACATTAAGTTCATCTTTCATTAAATTCTTCATTTTACTAGTATTAATATATTTATTTACAACCATATTAGCGTCTGTGGCTTCGATCCAAAATATTCTGGTTAACTATGTGAGATTACCTCTAGTGGAATCTGTCAGTTATTTAATAGTCCTATTAATATTTGTACTTTTTTTATGGATTCTATGGGATATTATTTCATGGAGAGCAATCCATTACATGCTAACCACCGACAGAGTAGTGGTTGAAAGAGGTGTAATAAGGAAATATAAGGTTTACATGCACTATAATAAAATTCAGGATGTAGATATATCACAGGGAATAATGGAAAGAATTTTTAAGGCGGGTGACATTGTAATATGGGGTGGCCATGACCGTACCCAGTTGATAATGGAACATGTACCGAACCCTGCTCAAGTAGATAACACTATAAATCGACTGATCCAAGGGGATGATATTGGATTCAGGAAACATCAACGATCCGAAGATCGTAAATCAGTAATTAACGATTATGGCAAAAAATTTAAACAATCCGAAGACGATAACTCCGTGATAAATGATCACGACAAAAAATTTAAACAATAAACAAAAGGAATTAAATATTATTTCTTTTCAGGGATGAAATTTGATAAAGCTAATGAAATAACACTAGCAAATGCCTCGATTAAATGCCTCTGTTCAGTACTTATTTTAACATCTGAAGATAACGCCATAACACCCATAATCTTCTCTTGAGCCTTTAATGGAATATGAAACCATTTAGATGAGGATAATGTTTCAGTTCCATATCCTGCAGCCTTTCCATGTTGAAAAGCCCAAGTTGCCACCCCATTTTCATGTTCATCAAAATCTCTTTTAGTTCCAAATCGTGAAACAACCTCTAGATTATTAGTAGTACTGGGTAAGAGTATTAAAACATCATAATTAAATGATTCAGATATATATCTAGTGCTTTTTTCTAAAATAGTATCTAAATCATGCGAAGTTAACAAATCCTTACTTAAATCATACAATGAAGATATAAATGTTTCACGTTGACGGGTGTATCCCACCTGCTTCTTAACAGTATCTGCTAATAAACTGGTTATAACTCCAACTATTAATAACACTAGAAATGTAGGGATGAAACGTACATCACTAACACTAAATGAAAAATATGGTTGAACAAAGAAGAAATCAAAAAAAGCAACAGCCAATACTGACGTTAAGATACCTGCTTTCCTACCAGCTATTAAGCTAGTTAGAACTATAGGTATAATGAATATCATGGGTATATTTATGGCTTCCACATAAGGTCTTATCAAAAAACAAATGACCACGGTAATACCAATACTTAAAAAACTTAAAGCATAAGGTCTCCAATTATATTTAACCGTATCTAAATCCATTATTAAACTTTCAGGATTTGCTTTATGTTTATCCTCATTTTCCACTACTAGTATTTGAGCATCACTCTTTTTGATAACCTGATTAATCACAGAACCCCTTACTAATTCTTGCCATCGAGATCTCTGTGAATGACCCATTAGAATAAGTGTTATATTTTTAGAGGCTGCAAATGATACTATCTCATCTGCTATTGAACCAGTTAAACGAAAAACCTTACCTTCAAGTTCTTCAGTAAGTTCCAGATTTTTCTCAAGTTGAATAGATTCTTCTTGCTTCAAGGTGAATCGGTAGGATGGTTCCACATACACTGCGAACCATTCTGAATTAAAACGATCAGCTAATCTATTTGCAATACGGATAAGTCTCATAGAAGAATTACTGGGACTGACACATACCATGATGCGGTTGCTGGTTTCCCATGGTCCTAGAATATTATCTTTTTTCAGATAACGATCCATATCATAATCCACATGTAATGTGGCGTAACGCAGAGCAAGTTCTCTTAAAGCAACCAGATTTCTCTTCTTAAAAAAACTTTTGATAGCTTGTTCAGCTTTCTCTGGGATGTAAACCTTACCTTCATTCATCCTCTCAATTAACTCATCTATCGGTAAGTCAACAAGCTCTATTTTATCTGCAATTTCAATAATTCTATCTGGAACAGTTTCTTTAACTTCAACACCAGTTATTTCCTTTACAATATCATTTATACTTTCAATATGCTGTATATTTACTGTGGTGTAAACATTAATACCAGCATTAAGAAGTTCTTCTACATCATGATACCGCTTCAAATGCCGTGTACCTGGAACATTAGTGTGTGCGAGTTCATCCACCAACACAAATTCCGGTTTCCTCTCTAAAACCGCGTCTAAATCTAATTCTTCCAGTATAATGCCTTTATAATTTATTTTCTGTCGAGGTATAATTTCTAAATCTTTAAGAAGCTTTTCTGTTTCCGTTCTACCATGAGTTTCAACTAAACCTACTACAACATCTTTATTTCGATCCTGGAGAACACGAGCTTCACTAAGCATTCTATAAGTTTTACCAACACCAGCAACGAATCCTAAAAAAATTTTTAAATAACCATTATGATTTGTATCACCTCCTTCTTCTTCTTTTATTAACCTTAATAATTCATCAGGGTCAGGTCTTTTAGGTTCGTCTGTCATTTTATAGTGTCAATTTCCTTATCTATTTTTATTGATTAAGTTTATCTAAGGCTATGTTAAGTGTTAAAACGTTGACTATAGGTGGGTCGAGTAATTGATATTGCTCATTTTCAGTTACAATTGCACTTACTTCTGATTGACTTATATTTCTGGCTGCAGCAATTCTCGGTACTTGAATCATAGCTGAACTCGCATATATATCACTATCCAATCCACTAGCGGATGCTTCAACTAAATCTGATGGAACCGTGGAGTTAGCTGGTAAATTATTTTCTTGTATTACCTGCAGCATATTAGCACTTACATTACCAATCTCAGCCTGACTGTCAGGACCTAAATTAGTACCACCGGATGTGCTTGCATTGTAACTTATATAGGAAGGTCGTCCTTGGAAATACTGAGGACTAGAGAAGTTCTGTCCAATTAATTGAGAACCTATAACCACTCCATTCTCTTTGATTAATTCTCCGTTAGCTTGGCTGGGAAAAGCTACTTGAGTTATTCCTGTGATCACTAAGGGATAAATTACTCCGAATATTATGGTGAATACCGCAAATATTATAATGGCATTTTTGATTTCACTCATATCTGAACCCCCAAACCTAAAAAGGTAATTACCATGTCAATAGCCTTTATACCAATAAATGGTATAATCAAACCGCCAACACCGTATATCAGCATATTCAATCCTAAAAGTCTTGAAACTGAAGATGTAGCACGGAATTTAACTCCACTCAACGAGAGAGGAATTAATAAAGGTATTACGATGGCGTTAAAGATAACGGCAGAGAGAACTGCACTAGCAGGGCTACTGAGTTGCATAATATTTAAAACACCAATTTGAGGATAAACACTTGCAAATATAGCCGGTACAATGGCAAAGTATTTGGCAACATCGTTTGCAATACTGAATGTGGTTAATGCTCCCCTGGTGATGAGTATCTCCTTACCAATTTCAACTATGTCTAATAATTTTGATGGTGATGAATCTAAATCTACCATATTCGCTGCTTCTCTTGCTGCTGATGTTCCGGCACTCATGGCTACGGCTACATCGGCTTGGGCAAGTGCTGGGGCATCATTGGTTCCATCACCAATCATAGCCACCAGATTCTGCTGGTCACCGGTTTGATATTCGCGTATCATCTGTAATTTTGTTTCAGGCTTAGCTTCAGCACTAAAATCATCAACACCAGCCTCTGCAGCTATAGATGCGGCTGTAAGTGGATTATCACCAGTTATCATAATTGATTTAATACCCATATGTCTTAACTGTAGTAATCTCTTCTTAATACCTTGCTTTACAATATCTTTTAATCTTATAACTCCTAATACTTGAGTATTAGACGCAACAACCAGGGGTGTATCTCCTTTAACAGCTATCTCATCAACAATACTCCTTATTTCTGCAGGTACACTTCCACCGTTACTTTCAATATATTTTTCTATGGCATTGGTTGCTCCTTTCCTTATTTGTTCATGGCCCACGTCAACTCCACTCATACAAGTCTCCGGTGTGAAAGGAACAAATACGGATTCTTTCGAAGGATGTATATCTCTGCCCTGTACATTCAACTCTTTTTTACCTAATTTAACTATACTACGCCCTTCAGGAGTTTCATCAGCTAAGGATGCCATTAAAGAAGCTTCAATCAATTCTTTAGCGTCTACACCTTCTGCAGGAATGAATTCTGTAGCCATCCTGTTTCCTAAGGTAATAGTGCCGGTTTTATCTAATAAAACTACACTAACATCCCCTGCTGCTTCTACAGCCCTTCCACTTAAGGCTATGACATTGTGTTGTAGTAATCTGTCCATACCAGCAATACCAATGGCGGGTAGAAGCGCTCCGATAGTGGTGGGCATTAGACATACTAGGAGAGATATTAAAATGGCTAGTGATATGGTTATTCCCATGTAATCTGAAAATGCTGATATAGTTATGACTACGGTTAGGAATATTATAGTTAAACCATAGAGTAGTATTTCAAGAGCTTTCTCGTTAGGTGTTTTCTGTCTTTTGGCGCTTTCAACCATGTTTATCATGTCGTCGAGGAAAGTTTCACCAGGATTTACACTTATCCTTACTTTGACTGTACCTGAAAGTAATTTTGTACCACCGGTTACTCCACTTTTATCTCCACCGGATTCTCTTATCACGGGTGCTGACTCGCCTGTGATGGCTGATTCATCAACTAATGCTGTTCCTTCTATTATATCCCCATCACTTGGTATGATTTCATTCTCTTTAATTAATACACAATCATTTCTTTGCAGGGTGAGTGCTGAAACATTTTCTATGCTTCCATCCTTTAAAATTATATTAGCCGGTGCTTCCGCCCTGGTGCGTTTAAGTGATTCTGCGCGGGCTTTGCCCTGACTTTCAGCTATAGCCTCCGCGAAATTAGCGAATATAACTGTGAACCATAACCATATTGTAATTTGTAAGTCGAATATGTAGCTTACACCTGAATGAATGTTAATAATAGTAAGGATAGTTGTTATTAGAGCACCTATTTCTACTATGAACATTACAGGGTTTCTGATAAGCTTTATGGGATTTAATCTGGTGATTGATCCTTTTAAGGAGTTTATTATAATTTTCCTTTGGAATATGCTTGTTTCGATTTTCATGCTTTATCCACCTCCTATAAAACTTATGTTATGTGTCCTCCATACAGGAATAGATGATCCAGGATTGGTCCGAGAGTGAATACTGGGAAGAACGTTAGTGCACCTAGTAAAATCACTACAGCCACCACTATTAGTACGAATAACGGTCCCGTGGTAGGGAATGAGGCGGAGGTCATTTGTACTTTTCCTTTCTGAGCTAATAATCCAGCTAATGCAATTGCCGGAATTATAGTGGCAAATCTACCTATAAGCATAGCTAATCCGCCAGTTAAGTTGTAGAATAATGTATTGGCGCTTAAACCTGCAAATGCTGAACCATTATTTCCGATTGTGGATAGGTAGGCGTATAAAATTTCGGAAAGCCCGTGAGATGAGGGGTTAGCCAAACTAGATAATCCAACTGTTGTAGATATGGCGATGGCGGAAAGAGTTAATATTGCCACATGGGGTAATACGATGGGTATAACTGATAATCCCATTTCTGGTGGGCCTAATTTTTTACCAAGGAATTCCGGTGTTCTCCCTATCATTAGTCCAGCTACGAACATGGATAGAATAACATAGAACAACATGCCTATCAAACCCACACCCAATCCACCATATATGACTTCGCCTGTACACATGTTGAACATATACACTAGTCCAGTTAGTGGCATTACGCTATCGTGCATGGAATTTACTCCACCGTTTGACACGTCTGTAGTGGCTACACCCCATAGTACTGATTGAGTAACTCCAAATCTCACTTCTTTACCTTCAAGATTACTTCCAGTAACGCCCATTTTTTCTAGTATCGGGTTCGGTTGGCTTTCAGTGTAAATGGCTATTCCCATTCCAATTGTGAATAATATTGTCATGGCGGCGAATATGGCTAATCCTTGTTTGAAATTTTTGATAAGGTAACCGAATGTAAATACAAGACTTATCGGTATCAGCAGTATAGCCATGATTTCTAGAATATCAGTTATGGCATTAGGGTTTTCGAAGGGATGAGCAGAGTTTGCATTGAAGAATCCTCCCCCATTTGAACCAATCATTTTAATGGCTTCTTGTGATGCCACAGGCCCCACAGCTATGGTTTGATTAACCCCTTCAAGTGTATGTGCTGTTACATATGGACTGAATGTTTGAACCACACCTTGTGATGCCAATAATATGGCTAATATCACAGCAATAGGTAGTAATACGTATAATGATGCGCGGGTAATGTCTATCCAGAAATTCCCGATTTTATCAGTATTTTTTCGGGTGAATCCTCTAATTAGAACAAGTAATGCAGCGATACCTATGGCTGCTGATAAGAAGTTTTGCACTGCTAGACCTGTCATTTGAGTAAGGTAACTCATAGTAGTTTCGCCAGCATAACCTTGCCAGTTAGTGTTAGTGACGAATGATATAGCAGTGTTGAGTGCTGAATCCCAACTTACACCTGAAAATCCTTCCGGGTTAAGTGGTAAATAGCCTTGTATAAGTTGTAATACAAAAAGAAATACTATGCCGATGATATTTAATACAATCAAAGCGTAAGCGTACTGCTTCCAATTCATTTCCTTAGTTTCATCAGTGCCGATTAAACGGTATATGAACCGCTCTACTGGCTCCATTATAGGTGTCATGAATGTTCTTTGTCCAGTGAACACTCGGGACATGTATTTACCGAGGGGTATTGCCAGTGCTACGACGACTATGAAAAGTATTAAAATGAAAATTATATCTAAAATTCCCATATTAATTCCCCCCAATGAGTTCATATATTTCGTTCAGATTTATTTTTTCACATATTTTTTTAAAGCTTAATACATCAATAAAGATTTTTTTTCCAGCTAAGTTTTCATTTTGGTATTCCAAATTTTTTACCTCCTAAATAAATTTTTATCCTCCAAGAGTGCATTTTATTTGTAGGGGGGGGTAATTCAAAATTTAAAAAAAACTTTCACTGATTTTTTTCATCATTATATTATTTACATGAAAATATGTTCAAACTGTTATTATTTTTTTCTTTTTTCAACTATACTCTTAGTGGTACATGATTCATAATTTATTCCAAATTCAGACATGAATCATCCCCTAAAAGCAGTATATATGAAAAGGACGCTTTTTTTATAATTTATAACGATTATACATGTTTAAATACATCTTACTGTTCTTTGTATCACTATCCTTTAATTTTTTAGTTTGTAAAGATAATGTAGTACAACTATATAAAGATTACGCCGGCAAAAGCCGGAACAGATTTTTTTAATCCTTAATTCCGTCTCTTTTTTTCTTTTATTCCCCATATCCATTCGACAAAATAGTATTAATATTTAAGTAACTACAAAATTTAGCAGAATAAGGTAATATCTACATTTATTAATTATTTATCTTTTTTTTAACAATTTTTTCACCTCGGTATAATTATTATCAAATTTTTCCCAAGCCTAAAAAAAAAATCATTCATTTAAATCAATAATCAAGTTTAATTTTAGAATAATATTACTTTAAGCTACCCTAAAGGAGGTTTAAATGTCTTAGATGCCTAATACGAATATAAATTTTTATGATAAATCTATTTTAATTACATTAATCCTTTAATTATAATATATATATAGAAAAAAAATAATTAATAGTAATAAAATTAGTAATAAAAAAACTATTTTATAAATAAATCCCTGTAAAATTTTTATAAATTTAATGAGGTTTATTTTTTTCAAAGTCTACATTTTCTAATTTACAAGTCACATTTAAAAATTACAACAATAAAAAATAATGGTCTCTGATTAATATGATAAATTATGATGTATTAGTAGTGGGTGCTGGTCCCGTTGGTACAACATTTGCCAGATACATGGCATTAAACGGGTTTAAAGTAGGTGTTCTAGAAAAAAAGAAGGAAATAGGTGTACCTCTTCAATGTGCAGGACTCTTAGGTAAACAATTAAAAAAAGTTAATCCATTACCAGATGAACTTATTATAAATCAAGTTTACGGAGCATATCTACATTCACCCTCTAATCATGAACTAAAAGTTTCTAAAAATGAAACACAAGCATATGTACTAGATAGAGTAGGATATGATAAATTCCTCGCTCAATTAGCAGTAGATGCCGGTGCTGAACTCTTTCTAAATCACCGAGTAAAGGATGTTGATATTAAAAAAGGCCAAGTTTATATGGGTAATGGTAAAGAGGAGATGTCTGCTAAAGTCATTGTAGGAGCCGATGGTTATAATTCATTAATATCCGAAAAAATATCTAATGAATCCAATCAGACATCAAAACAAGTTCAAGCTGCTCAATTCTTAGTTAACTTTAAAAAAGATTTATTCAACACGAATTATGTACATTTACATGTAAATGCTGTATTATCCCCCGGATTCATATGGATAATTCCTTTAACTGAATTCACCGCTAGGATAGGTTTATTCGGAAATAATGATTATCATCAACTCAATAATATCTTAAAAGATTTTTTAAATCATAATACTAATTATGGGGAATATTCTATTTTAAAGAAATATTATGGAATAATACCCGTTTATAATTCAAAGAAAAAATTAGTTAATAATAAATGTTTTTTATTAGGTGATGCTGCAGCTCAGGTTAAGCCAACCACGGGTGGTGGGCTTATAATGGGTTTTAAATGTGCAAAGATTGCAGCGGATATTACCTCCAAAGCTTTAGATAACGATGATATGGGAAGTTTAACAGATTATGAATCAGAATATCAGAATAAATTTAAAAAAGAGCTTAATATGCAGCTTAGAGTGCAAAATTTATTTAAAACATTAAGTGACAATGATTTGGATTATATGTTCAATAAACTTAAAGAAAAGGGTGCAGAGAAGATTATTTCAGAATATGGCGATATGGATAGTCAATCACCATTAATAAAAGAATTACTTAAAACTGATCTACTATTCACCATATTACCTAAGATTTTATCTAGGAGGATAACTAGTTTATGGAAATAGCTTTCATATTATCCCTTGAACATCCCACTCTTCCCAAAGCAGAAATAATAGCTGTTTTAAAAGCGGTGAATATATCATTTACTATTAAAAAAGATTTCGCGGGATTATTAATTTTAGAAATTCCTCAAACATTCCTAGAGACTCTAATAACCGCTGGAAAACGACTTTCATTAACTCATGAAATATTTCAGATTATAATTAATACGGATAATTCTCATTTAATGATGGAAATAGAAGAAATAGATTGGAATAATATAATATTAAATGATTACGCGGTAAGAGTAAAGAAGATGGGATTAAAATCTGATGTTAATACATTAGAACTAGAAAAAGAGATTGGTGGATTAATAAAGGATAAATTAGGATCCAGAGCTAAAATAAATCTTGAAAATCCAGATAAATTTTTAAGAACGGTTTTAATAAATAATTCTGCAATTATGGGACTGAGAATAATTAAAATATCTAAAAAACACTTTTTTGAAAAAAAACCTCATAAAAGACCATTCTTCTACCCTGGATCTATGAGTCCTAAATTAGCTCGTTGCATGGTTAATCTAACTCGAATAAAAAGTAATGATAGATTATTAGATCCCTTCTGCGGTACCGGTGGTATATTAATTGAAGCAGGTATAATCGGTGCACGTGTAGTGGGTAGTGATATTGACCCTAAAATGGTGAAAGGAACCATTGAAAACCTCAAGCATTGTGAAATAAATGATTATGAAATTTTCGAAGCTGATGCTAGAAAACTAAAGTTAGCATATCAAGTTGATGGTATAGCTACTGATCCTCCCTATGGTATCTCCGCTTCTACCAGAGGTTCAGATAGTAGTGAACTCTACGAGGAAGCATTATACTCATTTGAACATTTAATAAAAGATGAAGGTTTAATGTGTCTCGCTACACCTCACACTATGGATATTCAGAATATACTTGAAGGTACAAAATTTGAAATAATAGAACAATATCACATAAGAATGCACAAAAGTTTAACACGAGTAATATCTGTACTAAAAAAAAATAATTTAGAAACTAATTAAAATTTATTAAGTTAAAAAAAAATTTTAAAGAGGGGATTAACTGTGGATGTTAGAATATTAGATACTACACTTAGAGATGGGGAACAAACCCCGGGAGTCTCCCTCACTCCCGATGAGAAATTAAGGATCGCTATCAAATTAGATGAATTAGGAGTCGATGTCATAGAAGCAGGATCCGCTATAACCTCCGAAGGTGAAAGAGAGGGAATTAAAAAAATAGCTAATGAAGGTTTAACCGCTGAAATATGCAGTTTTGCACGTGCAGTTAAAATAGATATCGACGCAGCGTTACAATGTGATGTAGAAAGCGTTCACCTAGTTATTCCTACCTCAGATCTGCATATTAAACATAAATTAAGGAAAACACGTGAAGAAGTTAAAGATTTAGCTATCACAAATACGGAATATGCTTTAGATCATGGATTACTCGTAGAATTATCAGCTGAAGATTCAACCAGAAGCGATTATACGTATCTAACTCAATTATTCAAGGAAGGAATAGAAGCCGGAGCAAAACGGATTTGCGCCTGTGACACTGTAGGAATGCTCACACCGGAGAAAGCTTACGATTTTTATAAACCCCTCACCCAACTCGGTGTACCCTTAAGCGTTCACTGTCACAATGACTTCGGATTAGCAGTAGCTAATTCCCTAAGTGGATTACGAGCAGGAGCCAATCAAGCACACGTCACCGTAAATGGAATAGGTGAAAGAGCCGGAAATGCATCATTAGAGGAAACAGTAATAGCATTACACTCACTTTACAATATAAAGACTCGTATACATAATGAAATGTTATATGATCTATCTAAAATGGTTGCCAGGTTAACTGGTGTCTATTTACAACCAAATAAAGCTATTGTAGGAGAAAACGCATTCGCACATGAATCAGGAATACATGCCGATGGAGTAATGAAAAAAGCAGAAACTTATGAACCCATAACACCAGAATTAGTAGGTCATAAGAGAAGATTTGTCATGGGTAAACATGTAGGCAGTCACCTCATACAAAAACGTATCCAAGAAATGGGATTACGAGTAAATGATAAGCAATTCACACAAATATTCAGCCGTATAAAAGCATTAGGTGATATGGGTAAATGCGTTACAGATGTAGATTTACAGGCAATAACCGAGGATGTACTGGGAATACTCACCGAAAAAGTTGTGGAACTCGAAGACCTTACCATAGTTTCAGGAAACAAGGTTACACCCACAGCATCCATTAGACTCAACATAAATAATAATGAAGTACTTGAGGCGGGTATTGGAATAGGTCCAGTTGACGCGGCTATAATAGCAATCCGGAAAAGTATAAAAGATTTCGCGGATATTGAGCTTGAAGAATACCATGTGGATGCAATAACTGGAGGGACAGATGCCTTAATTGATGTTGTAGTTAAACTCAAGCATGAAGGTAAAATTGTAACCGCCAGAAGCACCCAACCGGATATTATAATGGCTAGTGTAGAAGCATACCTCGGTGGAATAAATAAAATATTAGGCTCCAAACAGGTTAAAAAAATAAGAGAAGGAGACTTATAAAAAAAGAATAAATTTAAACTTTTTTTTAATTTATAAAATTTTATTTATTCCAAAAATTTCAAGTTCACTTTTTTTAATATACCAAAAATATTTTTTTAATAGGGGTTTATGAAATTTATGATACAACTTAAACCAAATCATGATTATAACATTCAAATATCAGGTTTCAAACATAATATAACTAATTTCACTGAATTAATGATTAATATTAATGAAATAAGCAAAAACTGTACCATTCAACTATTAAATGCTGACGGAATAGCAGGATATGAACATATTCTCCATGCAACAATTCATGCAATAAAAGCATTTGAACGAGAAGACAACATTGCAAATGACCTGGGACTTGAAATATGCGTGCGAGCATCCGCACAAAGGCAAATATCCAAAGCCCTAAATATTCTAGGAATAGAAGAAGGTCAAGTTAACATCTGCGCCGTAGCGGTTAACTGTAACGAGAATATAATGGATAAATTAGAAACTATACTCGGAAAAAAGGATGATGAAGTATTAAAACCAGATGAAACCATTTTAAAAAAAACTTATA
>Ga0182030_10012124_pt1 | contig 17320 bp, 16 predicted proteins | sample 812S3MmetaG_FD_121299 | JGI IMG/M metagenome (GOLD analysis project Ga0182030, IMG submission 121299) | Permafrost microbial communities from Stordalen Mire, Sweden - 812S3M metaG (Illumina Assembly) | ecosystem: Environmental > Terrestrial > Soil > Wetlands > Permafrost | place: Sweden...
AGCCACCTCGAAGCCGTCGATCCCGTCACCGTCGGCCGCACCCGCGCCAAGCAAGACCGCACCGGCGAAGGCGGACGCGAAAAATATCTCCCGCTCCTCGTCCACGGCGACGCCGCTTTCGCCGGACAAGGCATCCTCGCCGAGACCATGAATTATGCCGATCTTCCCGGTTACACCGTCGGCGGCACCATTCACGTGGTCGTCAACAACTTGCTCGGATTCACCACCAGCTATCTCGAAGAGCACTCCACTCGCTTCGCCGCCTGCATCGCGCGCCGCCAGTCCATCCCCATCTTCCATGTCAACGGCGAAGATGTGGACGCTGTAGTCCGTGTCGCCCGCCTCGCCACCGAATACCGCTACCGCTTCGGCACCGACGTAGTCATCGACCTCATCGGCTACCGCCGCCACGGTCACAGCGAAGTCGACGACCCCACCGTCACCCAGCCGCTGCTCTATAAGAAGATCAAAGACCATCCCCCTCTCTGGGAAATCTACGCCGACGACATCGGCGCCACCGACGTCCCCGCGCAGGCCGCCGCCATCAAAGCCGAGTTTGAGACTGCGCAGAAAGATGCCGGCAAGATCACCAAGAAGCCCTTAATGCGCGACCTGCCCACATATTGGGACCAGTATTATGGAGGCCGCCACAAAGCAGAGTTCGAAGTGGAAACCGGACTCTCGTCCGAAGAACTAGCCGAGTTCACCAATCGTCTCACCACGTATCCGGAAGGCTTTCACATCCATCCGAAAGTTAAGAAACTCCTCGAGCAGCGCGCCGAGATGGGCGCGGGCAAGCGGCCCGTCGATTACGGCATGGCGGAAGCCCTCGCCTTCGCCAGTCTGGCAAAGGCCGGCATCCCGGTTCGCTTATCCGGTCAGGACTCCCGCCGCGGCACTTTCAACCAGCGTCACTCCGTCCTCATCGATATCGAAAACGAGAACGAATACGTTCCGTTGGAAAATATCGTGCCCGGTCAGGCCCGCTGCGGAATTCACAACTCAACTCTTTCCGAGCCCGGCGTCCTCGGCTTCGAATACGGCTACAGCCGCGACTATCCCGAGGCGCTCGTCCTCTGGGAAGCCCAGTTCGGCGACTTCGTGAACGTCGCGCAAGCTATCATCGACCAGTTCATCTCCGCCGGAGAAGCCAAGTGGAATCTGCTCTCCGGCGTCGTCATGCTTCTCCCGCACGGTTACGAAGGCCAGGGACCGGAACACTCCAGCGCCCGCATCGAGCGCTTCCTGCAGCTCGCAGCGAAACACAACATCCAGATCGCGCAGCCCTCGAATGCCGCGCAGTATTTTCACCTGCTCCGCCGCCAGGCTCTGCGTCACTGGCGAAAGCCGCTGGTAGTCTTCACGCCGAAAAGCATGCTGCGCCATCCCGACGCCTCCTCGCCCATCGAAGACTTCACCCACAAGAATTTCCAGAATGTAATTCCAGACACCGAAATCGGCGACGCCGACCGTATCCTGGTCTGCACCGGAAAGATCGGCCACGAGCTCCAGGCCGAGCGCAAGAAGAGAAAAGACAACTCGACCGCCATCGTCTTTCTCGAACAGCTCTATCCCTTCCCGGAAAAAGAACTCATCGCCGAATTCGCCCGCCACGGCGAATCCGGCGACATCGTCTGGGTCCAGGAAGAGCCCGCCAACATGGGCGCGTTATTCAACATGCTCCCGCGCCTCCAGCGCATCGCCGGCGCCCGCCACGTGCTCTCCGTAAAACGCAGCTCCAGCGCCAGCCCCGCCACCGGCAGCGCCAAAGCCCACGAGGTAGAACAGAAGACGCTGCTGACGTTAGCCTTCACCACGAAGGGATAGGCAGGAAGTCGGTAGCCATAGATGATTCTTGTCATTCCGAACCGCTTCAGCGGTGAGGAATCTGCTGTCTGCTGGCACCAGCACAACGCATGTGTGGACGCCGCCTTGGCTGTCCTGCGAGGGAAAGGAGCCCGCGAATTAGCTTGGCCCGCACGGTTTGTATTGGATTGAGTTGACGATATCGATGGCTTCCTGAATCATCTTTTTTAGGGAGCGGTTATTGAAATTTGGAAGTTGATCGGGTTTTTTCGCTTGAAAGGTGAATGTATACGCTTTTTCGCCACACGCCCTACCCGACAAGTCGAAGAAGTATCCTCCTTCAGCCGTTGTAAAATATCCGCCGAACCAGCGGCGGATTGCTCCGTTTTCGTCGCCCCAGGCACGGGAGTCAATCTTGACGCCGCAATGCTCGCCAATCCCAGCCTTATTTGGGTTCGCAACCACGTTAGTGAACATCAAGACGCGGCTAGCAGGCTGCGGGTACTCAGACAAGTACAAACTGCAGTCCCATGCATCATCGGCACCGGGCCATGGAATGTTGAAAATTTCGATGAACCTCCCGCCCTCGATCCCGCTGGCATGTCCTGTGTTGTAGGCAAGACCTAAAATGTAAGCGTTTTTCCGGAGGATCAGCTTGCCCTCACCTTGGCTTACCGAATTGCCGAGAGAGTCGGCCGATCCCGTGTCTTTGACTTCGCTATCAGACAAAATTCGCCAGCCCGATGGAATCCGAACCTTAATCTCACGGTCTTCGTAGATTTTGGGTGAATTTTTAACAGTCGTAGAATCATGCGTCCTGGATTCGACAGATTGCGCGTGCGCACGAGTGAAGGACCCAGTTACTAAAAGGACCACTACCGCTGCTGCAATCGACGACAAGTGCATAAAAGCCTCAGCCACAGAAATCGGGAGATTTTTGGCTTCCTTTTCACCGCACGCTGGAGACCAAGCTATAGCCGGAGAATACAGGAATTCAACTAAGTGTTCTGTCTGCATAGCTCCACACTGCGTGTGTCTATCGACACGCGTACACGGGTCGATCAGTGGTGTACGCTTCCACCAGAAATGCATATCTCATAGCCACAAATGTTACCCTAATCCTCCGAATCGCCACCATGCCCCGCCGCCCCCAACCCCTCCGCGTCGCCATCGACACCGGCGGAACCTTCACCGACTGTGTCTGGATCGACCGCGGCGGCCTGCGTATGCTGAAAGTTTTCTCCACCCCCGCCGACCCCTCCCAAGCCATCGTCGAAGCCCTCAGCAAAATCGCCCACGAAGGCGAACTAGTCCTCCTCCACGGCACCACCGTCGGCACCAACACTCTGCTGGAACGCAAAGGCGCGCGCACCGCCCTGGTCACCACCGCCGGCTTCGAAGACGCCATCGAGATCGGCCGTCAAGCCCGCCCCAAGCTCTACGACTTCTTCTTCGACCGCGTCGAACCTCTCGTCCCCGCCGATCTCCGCTTCGGCATCGAAGAACGCACCGCCAGCGACGGCGAAATCCTGACTGCGCCCACGCCTGCGGACTTGCAATCGCTAGCCTTCCAAGTCAAAGCGAAGCAGCCCGCGTCTATCGCCATCTCGCTACTCTTCTCTTTCGCAAATCCGAAAAACGAGCAAGCAATCGCGGATGCCCTCAAGTCTCCGGGCGTTCCGCTCTCCATCTCCCACCAAATCCTTCCCGAATTCCGCGAATACGAGCGCACCTCAACCGTAGTCATCAACGCCTACCTCCAGCCGGTAATGCAGCGTTATCTCGAGAATCTGGAGCGCCGGGCAGAATCGCTCCGTCTAGAGCTGCCGGTGAAATACCGTGTAGAGCGGCGCTTCAGCGCCGCGAAAAGCGCTCACAAGAATGCTGGGGCTTTAGCCCCCGCGGTGCGAATCTTCGTAATGCAATCCAGCGGCGGCATCACCTCGCTCGCCGCTGCCGCAAGCGAGCCCGTCCGCACCGTCCTCTCCGGCCCCGCCGGAGGCGTAGTCGGCGCCGCCGCCCGCGCCCGCGCCAGCGGATTCTCCCGCATCATCGCCTTCGATATGGGAGGCACTTCCACGGACGTCTCCCTGGTCGAAGGAGCGCCGACCACCGCCAACGATGCGCAAGTCGCCGGACTCCCCATCGGCGTCCCCATGCTCGACATCCACACCGTCGGCGCTGGCGGAGGCTCGCTCGCCCGCTTCGACGCCGCCGGCGTTCTTCGCGTCGGTCCCGAATCCGCTGGCGCCGATCCCGGCCCCATCTGCTATGGTCGCGGCACTCAGCCCACCGTCACCGACGCCAACCTCTTACTAGGCCGCCTGCAGCCCACACGCTTTCTCGGCGGCGACTTCACCCTCGATCTCGACCGCACCCGCCGCGTAACACGCGAGTGGTTGAAGAAACAGAAAAGTCCGCTCACTCTTGAAAAATTCGCCGCCGGAGTCCTCCGCGTGGTGAACGCCACGATGGAGAAAGCGATCCGCGTCGTCTCCATCGAGCGCGGACGCGATCCCCGCGACTTCGCCCTGGTCGCCTTCGGCGGCGCCGGAGGCCTGCATGCCTGCGCTCTCGCCGAGTCTCTCAGCATCCCGCGCGTAATCGTGCCTGCCCTGCCCGGCGCGCTCTCTGCGCTCGGCATTCTCGTCAGCGACGTAGTCAAGGACTACTCTCGCACCGTGCTGCGGCGCGTCGCTGACAAAATTCCGCATGCACGCCTGACGCAGGAATTCGCGGCGCTGGAAAAACAGGCCGCAAAAGATTTTCAGCAAGAAGCCTGGCAGGGAAGACTGCATCATCGGCGCAGCGTCGACCTCCGCTACTGCGGCCAGGGATACGAACTCAATTTGCCCTTTACGAAAAACCTTCTGCCCGATTTTCACCAGGAACATCACCGCCGCTACGGCTACTCCCATCCCGCGCGCGACGTAGAACTGGTAACCCTCCGCCTCCGCGCCGTTGTGAAATTCCCGCCGCTGAGAGCCACCACAGCACATGTGGATAAGATAAGCCACGTGGGGACGGGCGCATTCGCCCGTCCAGGCCGAGCAAAGCTCGGCTCGCCTTCCACGCCCAAAGCCCCAGTCCTGTTCGACCGCAAGAATCTCTCGACCGCAATCTACTCTCGCGACGCCCTGATGCCCGGCAGGAAATACTCCGGCCCCGCCATCGTCACCGAATACAGCGCCACCACAGTCATCCCGCCCGGCAAGCATTTCCACCTAGACCCTGCCTCCAACCTGATTGTTACAATCCGATAAAAATCACCCCTCACACCTCATACTCGCCACTCGGTACTAGGTACTCGCAACTCCCTTCGCTACAATAAAGCCGTGAAACCAAGCATCTTCGTCGTCGAAGACGACCCCGATATCTCCCGCCTCGTTCGCCACCACCTGGAAAACGATGGATTCTCTGTCCGCGTCTATCCCAACGGCTCCACCGTCATCGCCGATGCCTCGCGCCAGCGTCCTGCGCTCTTCGTGCTCGATATCATGGTTCCCGGCAAAGACGGCCTCGAACTCTGCCGCACCGTCCGCCAAACGCCCGGCCTCGCTTCCGTGCCGGTGATTTTCCTCACCGCCAAGAGCAGCGAAGCCGACCGCGTCCTCGGTCTCGAGATCGGCGCCGACGACTACATCGCCAAGCCTTTCAGCCCGCGGGAACTCGTGGCCCGGGTCAAGGCCGTGCTCCGCCGCTTCGAGCGCCCGCTTCCGCCCAGCCCGCTCAAGGTCGGCGACATCGCCATCGACCCCTCTGCCATGACCCTCACCGTCCGCGGAGAGCTCGTCCCCACCACCGCCACCGAGTTTCGCTTGCTCGATTACTTCGCCCGCCACCTCGGCCGCGTTTTTTCCCGCGATCATCTGCTCGACTCCGTCTGGCGCGACACTTCCTACGTCACCCCCCGTTCGGTCGACGTTTACGTCCGCCGCATCCGGGAGAAAATCGAGCCCGACCCGGAAAACCCGCGCTACTTGCGGACCGTCCGCGGCGCTGGCTATCGTTTCGAGGATCCGAAGTGACAAACCGGATTTTCCTCAAGCTGCTGGCGGCCTTTTTGGTCGTCATCCTCGCAGCCGCCGTAATCTTCGACGTCATGATCGGTGGCGCCTGGCAAGCTTCTCTGCGCACAGAGATCGAACGCAACCTCATCCAAAAAACCCAACTTCTCGCCCACCGCGTCGAAACCGACCGCGCCCACTCTCTCTCCGATATCGCCGCTCAGGAAGCGCAATCCGCGGGCGCTCGGGTCACTATCATCGATCCCACCGGCAAAGTCCTGGCCGATTCGGAGTCAAACCCCGTCAGCATGGAAAACCATGCCACACGCCCGGAATTCGTCGTCGCTCTCTCCGGTCGGATCGGCAGCAACGAGCGTCGCAGCGCCACCATCGGCATTCCTTTTCTATACGTAGCCGTTCCCGTCTCCGGCGGCGCGGTCCGCCTCGCCTATCCCCTCTCCGATGTGGAAGCCGTTTCCACGCAGCTTCGCCGCAGGCTGGCACTGGCCTCGTGCCTCGCGTTCGTCTTCGCCCTTCTCGTGGCCGCCATCGCGGCTCACTGGAGCGCTCGCCGCCTCGAGCGCATCGTCGACGTCGCCGCCCGCATTGCCGAGGGCGACCTCAAAGCCCGCATCCTCGAAACTTCGCCTGATGAAATCGGTCGCGTCGCCGGCGCCATCGATAAAACTGCCCGCCGCGTCGAAGAAAGTTTTGCCGCCGTCCGCTCCAGCCAGCGCCAACTCGAAACCCTGCTCAACAGCATGCAGGACGCTGTCATCGCCGTCAGTTCCGACGGCCTTGTGCAGTGGGCGAATCAACCCATGAACCGGCTGGTTCCCCAAGGCACCCGCCTGCAGCAGCCGGTAGTCGAAACCGTCCGCGACCCTGACTTCCTCGCCGCCGTCAAGGAAGCCACCACCACCCGCGAAGTCAAGACTGCCCGCGCCACTTCGATCGTTCCCGGACGCTCCTTCGACGTCACCGCCGCCCCTCTGCCCGATGGCGGCGCGGTCGCCGTGCTCCGCGACCTCACCGAAACCGAGCGCGTCGAGAAAACTCGCCGCGACTTCATCGCCAACGTTTCCCACGAACTGCGCACTCCGCTCACTTCGATTCAGGGCTACGCCGAAACCTTGCTCGATACCACTCCCGAAAACGTTGCGCCTACCCGTGAGTTTCTGGAAATCATCCGCAAGAATTCCGCCCGCATGTCCCGCCTCACCGAAGATCTGCTCACCCTCGCCCGTGTCGAATCCGGCGAAACTCGTTTCGAGTCCGAGCCCGTACCGCCCGCCGAACTCCTGCACGACGCCGAAGAGAGCTTCCACGAGATCGCCCGTAGCCACGGGGTTGAGTTGCAAATCCAGGATTCCCCGGCCCATCCCTTGCAGAGCCAGAACTCTCCTGGTCCCAATCCGCTCCCCGAGAATCTCCCACCCGTTCTCGCCGACCGCGAAGCTATTCACCAGGTCTTTTCCAACCTGATCGACAACGCCCTCAAGTACGGATCGAACTACGGCGCTCCCGGCGGACGAATCATCCTCGGCGCCCGCGCCGTTCCCCACGCCGTCGAGTTCTTCGTCCAGGACTTCGGCGCCGGCATCGCCTACGAGCACCTTCCGCGCCTGTTCGAACGCTTCTATCGCGTCGATAAAGCTCGCTCCCGCGAATCCGGAGGCACCGGCCTCGGCCTCGCCATCGCCAAGCACATCATGCTCGCCCACGGCGGCTCCATCCGCGCCGAAAGCGAACTCGCCCACGGCTCCACGTTCCTGTTTACCCTCCCCATCGCCTGAACCTGCCACCGCCCATGTGGCGACAGCCGCCTCGGCTGTCCAAGCCTGGGCGAAGCCCGCGCCCCAGAAACGGAAACGGTAGTAACCCCGTCACGTCGGCTCGGCATAGCCGGGGTGTTAAAATCATCGGAAGCATCTTCCCTTCGGAGAGGTTATGAAACGAATCGCCGCTTTCCTGCTGCTGGCCGCCTTGAGCGTTGCGTGGTCGATGCCGGCGAATGCTCAGCGCGAAAACAGGAGCATCGGAGAAAACGGCCGCGAGGCCAAGAAGGCGTCCAAGCAATACCAGAAAGCGCAAAAGAAGAACGCCAAGAAGCAGCGCAAAGCAGCGAAGAAAACCCAGAAAGCGCAGCGCAAGGAGGCCAAGCAGCATCGCCGCTCCAAATAGCTTTTTCGCGCTGCCTCAACGCCCGCGACCGGCGCAGTCGCTGACGAAAAATGACCAAAAATTCACACCCGCTTAACCCGCCTGCGAAAAAGAAAACCTATTCTTAGCCGTGGGCCATCTAACTTTAGGTGCGGCAAAATCAAGACCAGTCGGCCCTCGCCGTCCCAGTCTGCGCCAGAGGGATACCCTCATGAGCACCGCCCGCGCCGAAAGCCTCGCTCCCGAGCCGGCCCACCACCTTATCGTGCGCCGCACCATTGAGGCTTGTCGTCTGGCCAAAGAAGCCGCCAGCGCCGCCGCCGAGGGCATCGCCACCGGTTCCAGTTCTTTGCTCAACTCCCTGCATCAGCGCGAGCGCGAGCTTGACCGGCTCGACATGGAAATCGACAGCGCCGTCACCTCCGTCATCACCGAAGTCGAGCCCGCCGAAGCCCGCGAGCTCCTCGCCTGCATGAAGTTCATGATCAGCCTCGAGCGCATCGGCGACCTTCTCCTCAGCTTTGCCAACAGCGCTCAAGCCGCCGCCGGCCGCATCGATTCCGAAGATACCCGCGACCTCACCCACATGGCGACCATCCTCGAAAAAATGCTCACCGATGTCGGCGACGCCTTTTCCGCCCGCGATGTCGGCAAAGCCGTCGACGTTCTCCGCTCCGACGCCGAAATCGACCGCCTCCGCAACCTCATCTTCCTTCGCCACATCGAGAATCCCGAGAACATCGCTCGCCAGGCGAGTCTTCAAATCATCTTCATGACCCAGTCCCTCGAGCGCGCCGGCGATCACGCCAAGAATCTCGCCGAAGAAGTCTGCCACGTCGTCAGCGGCCACACCGTCCGCCACGTCCTCATGGCCTACGACAAGCCCGTCGAGCAAATGTTCATCGACTACCTCCGTCGCCGCGACCAGCACTAATCGGATCTGCAACCCCAGACAGTAGCGCCGGCGTCCCGCCGGCTTTTTTGCTGGCTGTGCTAAATGTGCTCGCGCGGGTTGAACCCAAACTACCCTGTCATCCGGAGCGAAGGTTGTGGGTCGCGACAGCGACGCACAACCGCAGTCGAAGGATCCCTAACACCCCGTGGTGCAAGTGCGATTCGTATCGGGGCACGCATTCATGCGTGCCATAAATGCGGCAAAATCAAATGCGCCTTTAGGCGCTGGTTTTGAGCTTCCAACTTCCGCCACGGGCTGCTAGAACCCTCGCAGAAGCCTCGGCTCCGCAGGGAGTTTCCGTCTCGATCTCGGCCCGTAGGGGCGTTTAACAATAGTCCGGCGCGTTCAACGCCGGGAGGAGGATCGACGCCCAACTACCTTTTCCCCAAATACTCTCCGGCTACCGCGGCACAGGCTTCCACAAACTCCTGTTCCAGCCTAGTAAACGTGCTCGTAAAATAGCTCTCAATATCAAGCTCGGCCGCGAGCTTGTTCTTCGCGAAGATGGGGACAACGATTTCACTATGCACCATGGGCGATCCCGCAAGATAGCGCGGATCTTTAGCGACATCGTCCACCACGATGGTCTGTCCGCTGCTGGCCGCGGCGCCACACAGCCCGGAGTGCAGCGGAATGCGAGCATTGGGCGTAAAACTGCCCACGTAAGGCCCGATCAGCAGGATGTCGGAATCCGCCGGGTCCACCAGATAAAAACCCACCCAGTTGTAGCGCGCCATCTTTTCGTGCAGACGCTGGGAAATACGTTCCATCACCGACACGGCCGTCGTAGCGCTCTGGGCAAAGTCCTGAAATTCTCGCAGCAGTTCTTCGTGCACGTCCGCCATCTATCAGCCCTCGTGGTAACCCTCGGGAAGCTCCAGCAACAGTCCACCGCTTCCTCCATTTACATTAGTGTACCCGGTCCGCGGAATTTTCAAGCAGGCCTAGAATGCTCGGGTAGTGGTGCAGTTTGACTATCACACGACGACTGTCATCCTGAGCGGAGCCGTTTTTCAGGCGTAGCGAAGGATCTCCCGCTTAACCGGGCCAACGCGTAAGCCAAATTGCACCACTGCCAATGCCCGCGTGGGGCGGACACTCCTGTCCGCCTGCTGTCCACGAGCGATCCTCATCTTAACGCTCGGTAGCGGCTCAATTTGAAAATCTTCAGCGATTGCGCCCCCCGGCGTCATCCCGAAGTCCCGCGTTTTCACTAGCGGGACGAGAGCCTGCCCTGAGCGAAGTCGAAGGGGATCTTCCGTGCGCACACAGCCGCCCCTTTCAGAACGAACGAGGAAGCAAGCAACCTGTGTTAGATGAGAATCATTACAATCCAAGAATCATTCCTCAAAGCATAGAATCTTCGCTGCCCGCCGATCCTTGTCCCCCCGGCCGAGCCTTCCTCCCGGCAGGGAAGGGAAGTCGCAGCCCGGTTTTTGACCGTCGTCTGCTTGATTCCGCTCGGGGAGCAGAGAGCCGGATGGCGCGTGACGCAGATCACAGTTGCCCCTTGACTAAGGAGACTAAAATGGCTTCGCATTGAGCCGAGTGGCTCGAGAGCGGAGGTTTTATCCATGAAAGCTACCCGTCTGACGGGCATTGCCGCAATTCTCCTCTTTATTGGCGTAATCTTCGTCGCCTGCAGTTCGGCGCCCACCCCCACCACAACGCCGTCTCCAGTCGTGAAAAAGGAACCGGCGCTCTACACCGGCAAGAACTGCTTGTCGCAGATATCTTACTCAGCCGCGCGTTGGCAACCGGACGCCATGCCAGTTCACCTGGAGTCTGGGATCAATGAGGAAAGCACTGGCCACGACGGAAAATCCACGATTTGGCGTGCCATGTTCGCCTCCCCCGCGCGTGGTACCTGGCGCACCTTTACCTGCTCCGGCAGCCGCCTGAAAGAGGAGGCGTCGATGGGCGTCACCAGCAGTTCTGAGATCGCGTCTTCCCCGGACATAGCCCGGGCAATGTTCCAGCCCATGAGCCTGATCGTCGATTCCGACAAGGCCTTTGCCACCGCTCAGGACAATGGCGGCGCAAACATTCTCAAGAACAACCCGCAGCAGCCCGTCGTCTATTCGCTGGATTGGGATTTCAGCAAGAAGCAACTCGTGTGGGTCGTCATGTACGGCACTTCCCACAGTGATGCCAAGGGCGTGGGCGTGATCGATGCCACCTCGGGCAAGTTCTTGCGCGCCGGCAAATAGATCCCGGCGCCACCGCAACCGCCCGAACGACGGGCGGTTGCGGTGTGCCGCTGTCTATGGCAATTATGAGGAACGCACCTGCTAGGCGCATTCCTCTGACGTCTCGATTTCCGCCACCGGCGGAGCTGCCTCAGGAACCTTCGGCCGCACCGCTCGCTCTCCCCGCCGGATCAGCACAATTGCTCCCAAAATCGCGACCGACGCCAGCACTACCCGCAAGCTCAAGGGCTCGTGCGCCAGGAACCATCCCAAAAGCACCGCGACTACTGGATTCGCATAAGTATGCGTAGCCACCAGCGCCGGCGGAACGCGCTGCAGCAGCCATGTGTAGGCCGTGAATGCCACAACGGACCCGAACGTGATCAGATATCCCAGCCCAAAGATCGACCGCAGCGTGATGCTCGCCCAGTGCGTCTGTTGAAACTCCCCCGTAACTCCCGCCGCGATCAGCAACATCGCTGCGCCGCAGATCGTCGGCAGCGCGGTTCGCCCCAGCGCGTCTGAAGGCAACTTGAGCCGCGGCGAAATCACCACGCCTAACGACCACGACAAAGAACCCAGCAGCACTGCCAGCAATCCCCACAAGCTCGAACCTTTTACTGTCAATTCCACGCCCGTCAGCATCGCGACCCCGGCCACGCCAAGACCCAAGCCCAGCGCGCTGAGCAGGCTGATCTTCTGCCGTCCCATCATCCAGCCCAGCACCAGGATGAACATCGGTTCGGTCGCAATCAGCAGCGCCGCCAGTCCCGATCCCACGTACTGCTCCGCCCAGTGCAGCGTTCCATGCCCGACTAAGAAGAAGAGAGCTCCCAAGGCGAATCCCGCCACCCACTGCTGCCGCGTCGGGCGAAACCCGCGCCACCAGGCCCAACTCAGCATGATCCCGCCCGCAATCGAATGCCGGATCCCCGCCGTCACCAGCGGAGGAATGGTCTCGACCGCATAGCGGATCGCGAGGTAGGTCGATCCCCAGATGACATAGATCGCCACAAAGGCCAGCGCCAGCTTGATGGCGAGCCCTCGGTCGTGCCCCGGTGCGGGTTGGTGTGGCTCGGGAACGATCACAGGTCTGCCTCCAATATTAATCATCCTGCTGCTGCGAAGCAGGGTCAAGATCTGTGCCGGTTGAGCGAAAAACATGGGAACGGCTTCCTGAATCAAATAACCTGCTAACCTATGTTTACAGGTTACATGTGATCCTAGGCGACCTCGTGTAACTTGTCAACAGCATTTCACTGGTTATATTATTCAGAAGGCAGATTTCTCCAATTCACCATGATCGAAACCAAGCCCGCGCGACGACGTGCGCCTAAGTTTGAACTGATCGGGGGAAACGTCTGCCTCGATTTCATCAACACGCTCGACGATCGTCCCAGCGCCCAGCCCAAAGACTTGCTCAAGAATTACTACGAACTGGCGCGCTTCGGCGAAGACACCGGCATTCTCACGCCGGCGCAGCTTGATTTTTTCTTTGACAACGCTCACCTCATGCCCGATGAGGCTGGGGACGCCTTACGCCGCGCCATCAACCTGCGCGAGGCCATGTACGCCATTTTTTCCGCTTTGATGAAGAAGCAAACCGCGCCGGCAGTGGCGATGGACACACTCAACGCCTACATCCGGGATGCGGCGCAGCATTCGCGGCTGGTACAAAACCGAGTACAAAACAAAGACGTGCAACGGGAAGGACGCTGTGAGTGGCGGTTCGACGACCTGACGTCCGCCTTCGGCGCGATGCTCTGGCCGATCACTCGCGCGGCCGCGGATCTGCTGGCTTCAAGCGATCTGGCCCAGGTGCGCGCCTGCTCGTCGCCCACCTGCCAGTGGCTCTTTCTCGACACCAGCAAGAATCACCACCGCCGCTGGTGCAATATGAAGGTCTGTGGAAACCGCGCCAAGGTGCGCAAGTTCTACGCCAAGAAGAAGACCGCTTAGCTCACTTCAGCTCGGTGATGATGGCGCGCTGTTTTCCGCGGATCAGGGTTTCGGTGTGGGTGCGATCGCGCAGATTGAACCTGACCGCGCCGAACGTGTAGGGATTCACCACAACCTTCCCGTCTGGAGTGGTTGATTTCAGGTCGCCATCGTCGAGGTACACCACCACTACGTCTTTATCGTGGAAGTGCATGGGCGTGGGCGCGTCCGGCGTCCAGGTGTAATCCCACACGATCACGCGTGCGTTCTCGAAGATCTTCTTGGAGCCCGGCCGCGGAAATGCCAGCGGATAGCTGGTCGTATTTGCGATGGCAGTAACGGGATGATCCTTTAGATCGATCATGATCGATCTTCCCGCGACGTTCGGCGTGGTGCCCTCGGGCAAGAACACCGCGCTCCCCGACAAGGACACAACCACGGCATCAGACGGCTGCGCAGCCGTGGCGCCGATCACGTCCCAGACGGCAACGCGGTCGTTCTCAATTATCGGCTTCAGCGCCGTTTGCGGCGCGGACTGGAACAGCATGGCGCAGAGCAGCAGGATGGGAATCATAGGTGCACTTTATCAGATGAAACGGCCCCAATACCGCCCGAGAAAGAGACTGCTTAGGGCATTTCCGTGCTTGTGTGGTGTGTATAAAGTGTGTATCATTAGGAATAGGCAGCTGAGGAGACATGCACAGCCGGGACGTTATCAAGGAATTGAAGAAAGACGGCTGGTATGAGGTGAATCGAGTCGGTAGCCATGCGCAATTCAAACACCCAGAGAAGAAGGGGAGAGTAACGGTGCCGCACCCCAACCGGGACATACCGATAGGCACGCTCAAAAGTATCGAGAAACAGGCCGGGATCAAACTGAGGTGATGCCAGTTAGCAAGGGAGCGAGTCATGGAATATATCGCCTATCTTCATAAGGATCGCGATTCCGATTACGGCGTGAGCTTTCCCGATTTTCCGGGCTGCATCACCGCCGGAAAGACACTCGATGAGGCGAGCCGGATGGCGGCGGAGGCGCTGGCACTCCATATCCAGGGCATGATCGAGGACGGAGACGCGGTGCCCGAGCCATCGAAAGTCGACGACATCGCGGCGGACGCCGCCAAGCGCGGCGCCATCGCCTTCCTGGTGAGCGTCGACGCTCCCGATGCAACGGTGCGCGTGAACATCACGGCGCGGGAAAGCCAGATGGCAAAAATCGATGCCATGGCAGAAGCGGCCGGCCTGACGCGCTCCGGCTACATGGTACGCGCGGCCATCGGCACTCTTGGCGAAGAGAAGCAGGTCGCACGTAAGCGAAGCGCGCACCGCGTGGGCAGGCCTCGATAATCGAGGCGCACTATTGTGGGTCTCTGCGGTGCGCAGGCTGCTGTAAAATGACCTGTGCCCATTGCGCGACTGAACCGAGATACGTTACGAGCGCTGGCGCAAAGCAGGCTCGAAGAAGCTCGCGTGCTCCTGGAAAACAATCTTTGGACTGGTGCGTACTACATGACCGGTCTGGCGGTTGAGTGCGCATTGAAGTCTTGCTTAGCCAGCGCTGTGAAGGAACACGACTTTCCCGACAAGGAGTTTGTAAATGCAATGTATGTCCACAACTTGGAGAAGCTCTTCAAGTTGAACGGAGCACTCTGGGTGGCCTTACAAGCTGACATGAAGGCGGATGCTAAGCTAAACGTGAATTGGAGTACGGTCAAGGATTGGGACGATAACAAGCGCTACGACATTGTCGAAGAGTTACAGGCCCGGGCGCTGCACGAGGCGACGGCGGTAGTTGGATCTGGCGTCATGGAATGGATCAGAGGGAAGTGGTAATGGCCTACGTTGAGACTTTAACGGGAACAGACATGGACTTCGGAAAAGTCCTCTGGGACGCGTTGCGTCGAAATAAGAAATTTCCAGCGAATGGAGCCCTCTGGTTGTTCCAGCCTGAATCGGGCGAGTGGCACTTCTTGATTGCGACGCCGCGAGTAGATGAAGTAGGGCCCAGAAAGGCCTATGAAGAACTGTCAGACATCACACGCGGCATTCCGGCAGATTCTTCGAAGCTTTTGAAAATCGAACTTATCAGCCCTAAGCAGCCCTTCTATGAAGCCTTGCGTTCTGTGTTCGGGAAGACTGCCTCGGTGGAGGGAGCACGGCTAGGCAATACACAGATCGGCGGAAGGTACATCAACGACGCCTACCTCTACGAGATTCGCTGACGGCGCTGGCTCACGAGCTAGCCTCAGGCCTCATGTGGACATAGGAATTGGCTGGCGCGCCTCCGCGTAACATCCAACGATACCAATCACATCCCCGGAGGCTCACCGTGATCCCACGCATTCTGGCCCTTCTTCTGCTAATTGGTTCAGGCGCGGCGCAAACCACCGTCCACTACACCGCCACCGCCGCCAACGTGAAATATCTGTTCGCCACCGCTGACCCGGTGGCGCACCTGAAGTCGGGCGATATTCTCGATACCAACACCCTCGATTGCTTCGGCAACGTGCTGAGAAAACCGGGAGACACGCTCAGCATGGTGAAGGGCGACAATCCGCTGACCGGGCCGTTTTTCGTGGAAGGTGCGGAGCCGGGGGACACGCTGGCCGTGAAGATTCTTGAGCTCGATGTCGATGGCGACACCGGCGTGGGGGCGTTTGCTCCGGGATTTGGCGCGCTTAACGAGACCAACTACACGCCCATGCTGCACACGCCGCTGCCCGAGCGCATATGGTATTACCACATCGATCACGCGGCGAACACGGCTCTGTTCAAGGCGCTCGATACCGATTTCTCGGTGAAGATTCCGCTGCATCCTTTCTTCGGCTGCATCGGCGTGGCGCCGGCGGAGGGTGAGGCGCGCAGCTCGGTCGTCCCCGCCGAGTTCGGCGGCAACATGGATTCGCCCGAAGCCAGCGTGGGCAACACGGTTTATTTTCCAGTGAACGTAAAGGGAGGCTTGTTCTACATTGGCGACGGGCACGCCGCCATGGGCGACGGAGAGATCGCCGGGACCGCCATTGAAGTTCCGCTGAAAGCCCGCGTGCAATTGAGCGTGATCAAAGGCCGCACCATAGCCTGGCCGCAGTTTGAGAACGATGACGCCATCATGACCGTCGGCGCATATCGTCCGCTGGACGACGCGCTGCGCATCGCCTTTACCGAACTGGTGCATTGGATCCATAAAGACTACGGATTGTCGGAGCTCGATGCTTACGAGCTGCTTTCGAAAGTGGCAAAGATTCACTTGAATGAAATGGTGGATCCGAATTATGTGGTGGTGGCGTCGATTGAGAAGAAGTATTTGCCGCCGAAGAAGAAGTGATAGAGTTCGGCAAGCACCGCAGGGGCTAAAGCCCTCATTTCTCTGGGGGCCTAGCGGCACGGCTGAAGCCGTGCCCTGATACGAATCTTCGCAAGGGGGTTTCGCTATGGCCGCGCATTCTTACAGTCCGAACCATGACCCCTGGCCCGAGTTGCCGCTTGCCGCATGGCAGGACACTTACGCCACCCTGCACATGTGGACCCAGATCGTGGGCAAGGTGCGGCTGGCGCTCACTCCGCGCGTCAATCACTGGTGGGAGGTTGCGCTCTATGTCAACGCACGTGGACTCACCACTTCGGCGATTCCTTACGGTGACGGGATTTTCGAGGTTCAGTTTGACTTCATCGATCACGCGCTGATGATCAAGACAAGTTGGGGCTCGGCGAAGACTCTCGCGCTGAAGGCGCAGTCTGTCGCCGAGTTCTATGCGGAGTTTATGTCCGCCTTGCAGTCGCTGGGCATTGAAGTGAAAATCTGGAGCATGCCGGTCGAAGTACCGAACCCGGTGCGCTTCACGAGCGACACGCAGCATGCATCTTACGATCCCGAATATGCGCACCGATTCTGGCAGATACTGATTCTGTGCGATAACGCGTTCCAGGAGTTTCGCGCAGGTTTCATTGGCAAGGACAGTCCGGTGCACTTTTTCTGGGGAAGCTTTGATCTGTGTGTGACGCGGTTCTCAGGACGGCGCGCTCCGGAACGTGCGGGAGCCGACTCCATTACACGCGAAGCCTATTCGCATGAAGTGATCAGCGCGGGCTTCTGGCCGGGCGGCGGCGATATCAAAGGTGCGGCGTTCTACGCGTATGCGGCGCCGGAACCCGCTGGCTTTGCTGAACAGCCCGTGCAGCCGGCGGCGGCCTTTTATCATTCGCAACTTCACGAATTCCTGCTGATGTATGACGATGTTCGGTGCTCTGCCTCACCGCGGGAG
>Ga0182030_10012126_pt1 | contig 17319 bp, 22 predicted proteins | sample 812S3MmetaG_FD_121299 | JGI IMG/M metagenome (GOLD analysis project Ga0182030, IMG submission 121299) | Permafrost microbial communities from Stordalen Mire, Sweden - 812S3M metaG (Illumina Assembly) | ecosystem: Environmental > Terrestrial > Soil > Wetlands > Permafrost | place: Sweden...
ACAACAACGTCAATCAATGGAAATCATGGCTAAATCTGTTGATAATGTGCATAAAATGGTTGGTGAATTGGAAGGTGAAGTAAAAAAAATTAAGAATCAAGGTGAAACAAACCAAAAAGAAATATTTGCATTGCAACAAATTGTCCAAACATTTGCTCCAAAAAATGCAATTAAAGCAAATCTTCCGGATCCTGACGTTAGAATTCCTAAATCTTCAAAAAAAATAGTAACTAAAAGTCAACCTTTTGGTGATGAAGAAGAAATGATTGAAAAATCTAAATCTTCGAAAAGAAAGGCAGATCATCAAGAGCCAGGAAAAAAAATTAATCAAAATCCCAAAAGACAAGTTATTTTAGCTCACAATATAGAAGAAGCTAATAAAAAACTTGAAGAAGCAAAGAAAAATGGAATGCTAATTAATGTGCATATTGCTGATTCAACGGGTCACCTCACACCCTATGGAAAAACAGCAATGCAAAATAAAAAAGTTGTAATTATAAAATAAATAAAAATTATTTATTATTAAAAAATTTTGATCTCAATTTCATAAAGATTTAAGTCAAATTTACTTTTAAGCAGCAAATAAAATCATTTATTTTAGTCAACTTTGAAATTTTGTTAAACTAATGATTTTTTTAATCGTGAGAAATTTATAATAAAAATAAACCAAATAATATATTGAATATTTATTATTAAATATCAAAGTTGGTTAGATTTACCAAAATATTTTAAATTGAAGCTATCTTAAAAACAAACAATATTTAATTTATATTGATTTTACTCAATTAAAAATCATATTTATTTTACAGATTTCTGATAACCAATATTTCATATAATTAACTTTTCATATTGATTCAAAAAACTGAAAATTGATTTCTATCGTAAAACTAAGAAAAGAGATATCTCCATTTGTTTTTCTTAAGTTATTAATTTTTTTTTGCGAAAAACTTGACTGAAATGAACAATATAATAAATTTATTTACAAGTTAATTTACACATTTTTCTTTAGTTAATAAATCTGGATGTTTGTCGAGATATTTAAAAAATTCAAATCCAACCACTTTGTTTCCATTAATAGATGCTCCAGCTAGATAATCTTTATTTGGATCTCGATTTAGTTCAAAAACTTGTTTTGCTAGATCATTAGCAGAAAAAGCGGCAACTTTTTTCTTATTTTGATTTTGATCATTAAAATAAGCATAATAAATGCCATTTTTAATAGTTATGAAAACATATCCTATTTTCTTGAAGAAATATCTAACTATGGATCCTTCAAATATTCTTGCATTATCGCTCACAAATTTTCCAGTACCATAGTCTAAAATTGCAATTTGTGATTCGCTCCAACGAGTTTTAGGTGGTTTTTCCATTTCTTTTTTGATTGTTTCTTCCAATATTTGAAGTTGTCCATTAGAAAATCTTAATGTTGGATGAAGTGGCTCATAATCTGGATATAAATCTTTTATATCAGGAATTTCTGTGTCATTTCTTTCTTTCTTTTTCTGATCAGTTTTGGATTTCGGTTCTACAATTCTTTTCGAAGATTTAGATTCTATCTTTTCTTCAATGTCAGAGGAAGTTTCTTCATTAGAATTGTTTGAAGTTGACTTTGTTTTTTTTTCGTCTTCATCCAATTTTTCAAGAAACTTTTTTACTTCCTTTAATCTTTTAGCTGGAATAAGGATAGCTTCCTTCTTTTCAGATCCCGAGCTTTGATAAGATCCAATTCTTTGTTTTTTTATGTTGCCTATTTGCTTTCTTTTCTTTTGATTTGCTTTTTCTTCCTCAGAATCCAAATCATTTCCATCATTTGAAGAATTTTGTCCAGAAGTACAAATATCCATGTCAGCTTGATCATTAGTAGGAAAATTTCCATTAAATATTTGTTCAATAGCTTCGGGTGAAAGAGTATCAGATGAAACAATTGGATCAATTTTTTCGGTAAGTTCAAGTGCCTCCATTATATCATTATTATCAATTGTTGAAGAAATTGTAACTTTTGTTTGAGCTAGAGGTTTGAGAATCTCATTTGGTTTTGGAATTTCATCATTTGCTTCATTTTTAGGAGATTCATCAAGAATTTCTTCTGAGTCTTCTTCATTATTTCTTACTATGGTTTGACTTTTTTCAGAGGCATGGCTTTCTTTAATATTTGGAGGATTAAGGGAAATTTCTGTAGGAAGAGGCGAGTTTGGTACAGAAGAATATTGTTCTTTTTCTTCAACTTCTTGTTTGCATTCATGGTTTTTCCAACAATTAAGTTGACACATTATTTCATCACAAGAATTACATCTCGTGAATATTCTATATAATTTTTCACAATATTGGCATTTTTGTGACTTGTTTTTGCGTTGAATCCGGCCAGTATTTTTGGTTAATTGAATGTTTGACATTTCTGAAGTTTGTTGAAAAGTTAAGTTTGGTTGTTGTTTAGTTCTTTTTGTTATTGAAAAAGTGATTTTCAACTTGACTGAAATATATGACATATTTTCAACTTGAATTTTAATTGAATTTCAACTTGAATTTAATTGAATTTCAATTTGAAAATTTTATTGATGATGAATTTTATTTTTTAAAAACCAAAAAAACTTAACATCATCAATTCAAAAATGTCTGATTTTGCTAAATTAGTTGCCTTAATGAAAGAAAATTTTGAATCTACACAAAAATTTCAACAAACTATTCAAAATTCTCAATTGAAAACTTCTGAAAATGTTGAGCAATTGTCAAATTCTTTTTGTAAAGTGAAAAAAGAAATTAGTTCGATCAAACAACAAACAGAAAATAACAAAAAAGATATCGAAAAATTGAGATCTCTTGTTGGGAACCTCTTTGACAATGAAGGCGACTCCGAAAGTGAATCTGAAAATGAAAGTGAAAGTGATTCTGAAAATGAAAATCCCTCTTTAAAAAAACCAGTTCCTTCAAGAAAAAATCCAAAATCAGCTTCAAAAATTCCAAAGTCATCTGGTCAGAAACAAAAAATTTGTGTTAAAAGACAAACTAGAAAACAAGCGGAAAAAAAAATTCAAAAGACAGATCTTTCAAAAAGTGGAATTCTCCAAGAATTTTTTGTTGAAGATGGAATAATTTATAAAATGAGATTAATCAAAAAAACTGGAGAAGTCAAGTATTCTAAAGCCGGAAAAAATGTGATATTATGTTAAATATTTAAATAAAGTCAAGTTTATTAAAAAAATTAATTTGTTATAATTTTGCCATAAAACATTAATATTTTGTGACTGAGAAAATTTAAAAAACCAACGAAAATGCATATTTTTAAACAATATATGACAAAATTTTTTTTTCAATACCAACCACAAATAAACATGCTGAGAGAAGATTCGAGAACATATTTTACATTATTCTGAACTGGGTTCAAATATAGAAAAACATCTAATCAGGAACAATGTCAACTTCTCAGAAAGACCGATACAATTGATTTCAATATTTTATTCGAATATACCCAAAAAAACAAGGTATCTGCACAATATTCACTAGTATTGAAAAAAGGTAACTTGTTATAAATGTTAAAAATAAAGATATTTATTGTTTAAGACAAATCGGTCTATTTTTTCTGGCACTGAAAAACTGACTTTTTCCAGTAATTTTTATATTTAATAATGTTTCGCAATATTTTCTTGGCTTTATTGGCTTTTTTGACTTTGATTTCATTCTTATTGGAAGAGCAGTAAATGTGACTTCAAGATCTTTTTGAGAAAAGTCATTATTTCTAGATTTGATTGCATCTTTAACTTGGCCAGATTGAACTTTAATTATTTCGAAATAATTTTTGTTTTGGATGATAATTTCCATTATGTTGTTTGCAGTTTTTAGTTTATAAAAAATAGATTTGAAAGCATTTTCAAGTTGAAAAGATTAAAATTAGTTAACTATATAATTTTATTTATAAAAATAATTGTTTTTATCAAATATTATTCAATTTTTCTTAGATTCGTGAGTCTTTTTTAATTGATTTGACTTCAATTCCAAAGTTTCCTGTGGTTTTTTGAATTTTGTTTTTCTTTCTTTTTGACTTTTAGAAAAATCATTATAGGCCAATTGTCTTCTAGCTTGCTCTGCATAAAGTTCGGCCAAACCTTTTCTTTCATCATCATTTGTAACTTCCTCGTTATCTGATTCATCATCTTCATCTTCTTCATCTATATCAGAAGGCTCATCAGAAGATGAAGAAAAAGAATCATCTCCAGAGTTGGAGTTGTCTTCAACATCTTCACCATCATCAATTCGGTTTTGCTTTTCTTTCAAATTTTCTAATGCTTCAAAATATTCTTCAAATGCATTAGGAAGTAATGTTGTCTCTTCCCATTTTTGTGTCAAATATTTGTGAGGTTGAAATGCTTGTTTCAGAAAGATGGAATAGCATTGAGAACATTCATTATTTTGGGGTTTACATTTTTTGCAATATCGTGATTTGCATCTTTCACATTCTCTTGAAAGTTTTTTCTTTTTTTGGCAACAATAACAATTTCTGATTTTTAGTTTTTGTTGTTTTTTTAGTTTTAATGATCCTTTCGTTTCATCGGGAAGACATTCGTCGCATGCATCTCGATCAAAAAGGCAGGAGCTGCAAAAAACTTTTGAGCACTCTTTACATTGCACATCTTTGATTTCGCTAAATTGGCTGAACTTGCCTTGTTTTTGGATTTTTTGCAATTCGAAAATAGATTGTTTACAATTGTAGCAAATAGGATAGCAAATAGGATGTTCGTTATTGTTGTTTGATAATTCTTGATTTGAGGTAGACATAGTAAAATTTTTTGTTTAACTTTAAAAGTTGTTGTTTTCGATTTTCAGTTTAGAAAAAAGTGAATTTGTATCAACAGAAAAGTTTGACAATTAGGTCACGTTACTTTCAAGTTGATATTTCAATTAATTTCAACTTGAAATTTATTTGAAAATTCAAGTTGAATTAAAATATCACAAATAATTTTTTAAAAACATACTAAACTATGTCTAATTTGTTGGAGCCTTTCAAAAAAATTGAATTTAGTGATGAAGTTTGGAGTTTAACTTTTCAAAATGGAAAAAAAATGGAAGTTTATTCTTATATTGTTGAAATGTATCGAAATAATATGAAGATACCAAATGAGCAAGAAACTCCAAATAATATTTATCTTCTTTTAAACCAAACTCGACGAATTTTTTTGGAAAAAAAACAAACTTGTGATTTTTGTACCCAGAAGCCGCAATTTATAAATTTATCATATGATGGTTATCATTGCGAAAATTGGGAATGTATTTTGAAATTTTTTCAAGAACATTGACTTTCTCTTTAAAATAAATATTCAATTTATCATTTGAAAATTTGTATTTTCCTTTAGAAAATTTCATAAATAGAGTATTCAATTAAGATAACTTGATTTAAATTTTGGATGAGAATATTGTAGTTTAAAAAATTTATTCGATAAAGTTCATCAAAGTTGACGGTAATTATAAAATCACATTGAATTATTAAATGCGATATTTTTGATTATAATGATAAAAGTTGACCTCAAATAAATGAAAAGATTATATTTACAAATATTTATTCTAGTAATGGTTGGTTTTATTTTTTTATAGAAAAAAAAATATCATTGGTAAATATAGAAGTAATAGGTAAGGGAAGATCAACTCCCCATATACCCATATTCTCGATTCCTTTTCCTTTTTTTCCAAATTTTTCAATACTACCAAGAATAGAAATAGATCCATCCTTTTTTATAATCATTGTAAAAGTAGGACCACAGGCAAAATAGTGGATATTATTATCAAAATTGGAAATAGTTTGTAAACTATTTTGGTCATCATTATTTTCTAATCCTAATTGATAACGACTATTGATTCCACATCCCATGAGTTTAGAATCTTCCGTCATAATGATCGTGTGGAATGAACCACAGGAAGCAGACATAACTTTTAATGGTAAATCAATTTTTTCAGGAATATATCCTATACCATCCTTTGTTTCTCTACCCAATTGACCAACACTATTGTAACCCCAAGAAAATAATTTTTTATCTTCTGTTATTGCAACTATGTGCAAGCATCCAGTAGATAAGGATATCACTTTTCCAAAAGAAGGAATAGGTAGTGGAATTTCGGACTTGTTGGATCCTTTTATTCCAAGGCAACCATGGATATTGAATCCCCAAGAAAAAAGGGATCCATTATTATCCAAAGCAATGGAAAATTCGTTTCCACAATGAACGGATTTTATATTCTTTAATTCCATTTTTTTTGGCTTTTCAAATGCATTTTCTTGGTTCAAATTCCTTTTTGATTGATAAACATCTCCGTTATCTAGTGTATAGTAAATAGGTCCATTTCTTTCGGATGCAATATGAATTATTTTTGCTTGTAATTCTTTTTCTATTTTGAATTGGAATGATCCATCCTCTTTTGACGTAGAAGTAGTATTTTCCAAAGATTGCATTTTTAATTTACGATCGTCTAATGCATAAAAAACAATGGTAGAGGGATCTTGCGCAATGGCAATTCGATTTTCAAAACTTGAAGCAAGTTCAGATTTTGTTTCGCATGGTAGAAAGTGAACAGAATATCCCTTTCCGTTTACTTTTTCTTGTAAACTTTCTTCTTTTAATTTTTTTCCATATTCTATTTCTAAGGATTCTTGTTTTCGCTTTTGCATTTTTTTCAAAATTATGATTTGTGTTTCTTGTCAAAAAATTTGACAGTTTTCGTGACATTTCAAGAAAGAAACACGATATTTTTGATTATATTTATAAAATATTTATTAATAAACAAATAGTAATTATTTTTTGGTTTTTTTCTTTTGAATTGTGGGTTTCAATTTAGGTTCAGTTGATTTTTTCAAAGAATTATAAATTTTAGTTTTTCCGTTATAGTCAACACAATAAAATTTTATATTCCCATGTTTGTCTCTAAATGGAATTTCGACTTTTTTTTGCTCGTTTAAAGGAAGTTTTTCATTCATTAATGATAATTCTTGACTCAATAAATAAGCTTCGTGTTCAGTGCGAACTTGAAGCGAAACATTATAAGAGACTTGAGCTTTGTTTGATTTTGGCATTTTAAAAAATGAAATCTACCAAATTCAACTTAAATTTTTATATTCAACTTGAATTTATTTGAACTTCAACTTGAATTTATTTGAAAAGTCATGTCGAAAATTTATTTTATAACAGTGAAATAAAATTGAAAAACATTAATTTTGAAACATATGGTGGATTTCAAAATCAATTGTGAGCTTTCTCCAAAAGACTTTGTGCTCAAATACATTGAATGTGCTACAAAAAATGGAAAAATTGATAACATTTCACCCAAAAAAGGAAAATCAAAATATAAAGAAATATCAAGAAAAGCCATGGAAATTATTAAAAATTTTAATCAATATCCTACAGAATATCAAAAATCAATGGTTTTTAAAGCTTTTAAAATGAGACAAATCTATTCTTCTAAACTTGGAAGTCATACTTGGAATACAAAACACATTTATATTTTTAAAAAACTTGGAGAATTTCTGGAAAATTATCCTTATATTCCAGAAAAAAGATTATCAAAAACTCCAGATGAAATATTTTCAATATTTGATTGTTTGGAAGATTTTGATCCAATTTTTGAAAGTCAACTTATTATATCAAAATCAATGACTATTAAACCTTCTATTGATTATGAAAAAAATGATGAATTTCATTTTCGTTCTTCTATTATGATTCAAGTCATGATTGATTCTATTTTGAGTGGATATCAAAAAAAAGAACTTGATAATTTTAACCTATTGTTCCAAATTCCTATATTGGCTTCATTATATCAATCAAAAAACATGAAGGATATCACCAACCATTGCACAAAGGTGAAATGGTTCGCACAAATAGATTCCAGTAATTATAAAAAGGAAGTCATCTCAAAAATTTTTGAAAGACATGAAAGTTTTAAAAGGCAATCAGAAAGACATCAATTATCAGAAGAAAAAAACTTTGTAAAGATTTTAGCCCAAGAAAATCCATATATATTTACTTGGATATTTTTAACTAAAATATCCTTACGAAAAGATTTGGAGTTAACACATAATCAAGATATTCCATTTCAACAAAAATCTTTGGATAATTTGGAAATGGTTGAAAGTGAAGAATTATTTGAATTTCTATTTATCAAAAAATTTGCAAATTCTAAAAAATATGAAGAAATTATCTTTAAAAAATTACCAAAGTTTTTGATTGATCTATTTAATTTGAATCAAAAAGATCTTAACGAAAGTCAAGCTTTGGAATTTGAGAGATATCAATCAATGTTAGATAATGAAATGATAACTATTATAAAGTTATTAGTGATTATTTGTGCACCATGTATATATGCAGCAAAAATCTTAGATAATAAATCCAATAATAATAATCTTATATTGGATGAATTTCCAAAAGCTATGAAGTCAGCCCTAGAAAATAATGAAATAACTAATTTAGATAAATTAAAACAACAAGTTTTGGAAAATTTCAAATCATATCTCCATAATAATTCAGCAAAAACTTCACTAACTATTTCGCAAATTTGGGATAAATTCATATCGGATAATGAAAAAAAATTTGAAAGTCAACTCACAATTGAAGAGATTCAATCTCTGAGATCTAGTGACTATTTTCTTATATATAACAATAAGTCAAAACCAAATGAATTTAGGGATTGGCTTGTATTGTTGAGAAATTTAAATAATATTATTAATGATAAAGTCAACAATCCAGTGGAAGATTTAATTCAATTTGTAAAGAAATCACCCTTAAATTCTAATTTTATATCTAATCTTCCATTTTTTGAAAAATTGTTTTGTATAATTACAAAAAAAATTGGTATCGAACTTACAAAAAGATTTCTTAATATATGTTATTATAAAAATAAATTAATTTGAGTAATAGTTAACATTAATTTTATTTTTGAATTTCGATAATAAGTATACAAATATTTAAGAAAGTTAAGAATAACCAAGGAGGAATAGTTAAAAGAAATTTAGAATGATTGAATATATTTGAATAATTGTAGATAATCCAAAAAGATGTAAGATGAATCATGATAAAAAGTAATTTAATAATTGTCATATAATTCATTTTCAAAAAGACAAAGTTCATGTTGTTTATCAAATTTATTACAAATTTTGTGAATTTATTTTCAACTTGTAATTTTCAAGTTGAACTTTCAAATAATTTCATCTTGAAGATGTCAATCATAACTTTTAATGATACTCAAAACTTCTCCAACTCGAAACCAGACACATCATCTTCAAAATGACAGTTAAAATTCCAGAAAAATTCGTTGAAGAAAGCAATTTTAGAATTCGACCTTTAAAAACTTGCCCTTCGAATCTTAAATCTATGCAAATCACAAATGATAAACAGAGGCAATCTTCACTATTAAATAGATTATAGAAAAATTTTTATTTCTTGATATGTATCAATAAAATTGTACTAAATAATCTTTAATATAACTATAATTTATTATTTACAACTTTCTAAATTAAATCCTAATCCAACTTGACTCAATTTTTTATAAGTTATTTTTCGCCAGGATTCAAAATTTTTAAGGCAGTCTTGACAATCATTGTAAATGGATGAACAATGATCACAATATTTTTTTTGACAATTATTACAATGTAATTGAAACGATTGATGATCTCCACAATTTTCACATTTAGATATTTTTTTAGATCTATCTAATTTCAGTTTGCCTTCTGATCCATTTGGATCGCAAATTGAACAATATATTTTATCAAAAAGGCAAAAACTACAAAAATTATTTTTGCAACTTTGACATTGCTTCAAATTGATTAATTTATTATATCCCAAATGAGTTTGTGTAGAATTTAATATTTCAATTGAATATTTGCAAGAAAAACAATTTCTTGATACTATTTTTGGATTTTTTGGCATAATTGACTTGATAGATTTAAAAAAATGATAAGATTACATTCATCATTTTTTCAACTTGAATTTTCAAATAATTGTCAACTTGAATTTCATATAATTTCAAGTTGAATTTGTCACTCATATAAGTTGACATTAATTTTATTTTTTTAAAAGAAAACAAGATGGAATTATTGTCAGAAGAACCTTTAAATATTATTATGGATCCTACTTATTTTGATACTGAACAATTTTTGACTTCTACTCCTCCAAATTCGATTCCAACTGAATTTGATAATCAAAAAATATTAGAAACTTTACAAACAATTAATGATGTTTCTTCATTGGACATACCTGATCCTGAAGAAATTCAAAATTTTGATTTTCAAATTCTTCAAACTATTTTTGGCGGAACAGAAACAAAAGAGGCCGAAATTCAACATCAACATCCTTATAATCAAAATATTTTGATTGATGAAAAAAACCAACTAGAAAATATAGAGAAAGAAGAAGTTATTGATGAAAAACCGAAAAATAAAAGAAAAAAGGAATCTTCTGAAGGCATCCGAAAAAAAGGAAAGAAAGAATCGGAAAAATTACGTTCAGGAGCTTTGGTCAAATTACATGATTTAAAACAATTGCCTGGATATCATGGAGGAATTAACGCAAAATCAAGTTTACAAATTCATAGAATATGTGAGGATGAAAAGGGCAAATTTCATCCAAATGGTTTTATATGTTCCATTATTGTCGCGCCAAGTCGTTCAAAACAAAAAATGGAATTATATATTGAAATTTTTGCTACTGAACGAAATGGAGCTGGCACAAAAGGTGAAAAATCACCTTTAAGCCAATTTTCTTGTTTTGCGAAAATCACCAAAGATGGCAGTCAATCAACTATTGATACCTTAAATAAGGCACTACATTATTTTAATATATTTTCCGTTTCGGCTCCAGAAATAACTGGATTAAATGCATTTGCAAGTAACTGGGAATTAATCAGAAAATATTTGACTGAAAATAATATAGAAATATATTCAAGTAAATTTGTAATACCAAATGAAATTAAACAAATCATTCCAATAACAAAGACAAAGTTAACTAACAAAAAATCAAAATTGAATTAATTATTTTTAAATTTTAATAAAATTGTATTTTATCATAATTTTTTAATCATAAACCAATGAACAACATCCAATTTCCTGAATATACTATCGAAGAAATTCAATTTGCGAATTCTCTTCTCAATTTTGATGAAGATATGAGTGATCTTGAACCAATTGCAACAAGTCCAATTCAAATAGATGACTTTAACATGAATGATTTTATCAAAAATACAATTATTGATGAGTTTACAAGAATGATTGTCCTTAATCAAGAAATTGAAGAAGTGAATCTTGAATATTATAAATTAAGAAGACTCGCTCAAACTTTTCCTTATTGTATGCAAAATATTAAATAAAATACTCTCTTTTCAATTCTAAAAAAAATATTGTCAACTTAATTTGGAATTTTAAATTTTTTAGTGATAATTTCATTATCTTCTCCATTTGATAAAATCCAAATCACTTTTTGTTTAAAGATTCGATTTTTGCATTCAAAATAATTTATTGATTATCGTCGTGCTGGATTAGAATCTCCAAATGTTGGAGATCAAAATGAAGTTTATATGAAAGAAACCAAAATTGATTGAACTTAAATAATGTTTGCGTTATTGATTCACCTTATGGAAGTCAACTTGTTTATGACATGATCCGCAAAAAATTTGGAATTTAGTTTGAAAGATGATATTCCTTTAAAATTAAAATAAATTTTCTTTTTAAATATTTTTTAAGTATTAAAGTAAAATATATTTCATATTCATTTGCAAAATTCTTAATTTTGTTCGCAAAAAGACTTTCACTAAATTATATAAGACATCGTGTCCGAGTGGTTAAGGAGATTGACTTGAAATCAATTCTCGTAAGAGGCGCAGGTTCGAGTCCTGCCGATGTCGATTTTTTATTGACATTTGATTGAAATAAATTTCAAATTGAATTTATCTGAAATTCCACTTGAATTCATTTAAAATTTGATTGCGAAAATTCACTTTTTTCTAAACTGAAAATTGAAAACAACCTCAATTTTTCACATCAAATTCGTATGGAAAACAATCATGGAGAGAGTGATAATAATCATTCTCTAGAAAAACCAGTTGAAAATCCAGGTCTTGAAACAAAAGAAACAAATCCTCCACCAGTTCCTGATCAACCAAAAGATTATAGTTATTATTCAGCATTCAGACTCGATAATTTCGATGATTTCGAAAAATCTTTTGAATATTTAATTCTATAACATTAAAATTTATAGTTATAAAATGTAGTATTTATTTATCGAATCTCGAATATTAAATAAATCTTGATAACTAAATAGAAACTAATTATAAAAATGAATAATACAAAAAGAATGAAACCGAATATGATTTTAGAATCGCCCAGACTTACTAAATTAATGAAATCTATAGATAATCAAGTAAATGTATTTGAAAAAAATCTTACATTTGAAGAAATTATTGAAGAACTAAATAAAATGGAAAAAAATATTTCAAAATATAAAGATCCAAGGGGTAGATTAAAAATTTTAAAGTTGGAAGGTTTGGAAAGAAGCAATGGAGATAAAATTAAAGAAAATTTGATTAAGAAATCATATTCAAGAACATTAGAAAAATATGAGATTGCGCATCAAAACAAAATTGATAAAAGAATAAAAGAAACCAATTTTAATGATATTGATCAATCTGGAGAAGATATATCAGAAATTAAATCAAAGAAAAAGCAAATAAAAAAATCTATTGAAGAAATTTTATTAACACCTGGGAAAGAATATTTAAATAAAAAAACTCCACCAAAAAAAGAAATTTCAAAAGAAAAAGAAATTGAAAATATATTAAAAAGTATAGAAAAAGAAAATTCATCTGGAAAAAAGATTTTAACTCCCGGATCAAAAAGTCCCATAGATATTAATGAGAAACTTGCAAGACAACCACTTGATGAATTTATTGAAAAATTAATTAAAAAACAAGAAAAAAAGAAAGAAATTTCAAAAGAAAATAAAGAATCAGGATATGAATCTTCATCAGAAAAAAGAGATAAAAAAAAGAGAAAAGCGATAAAAGAAGTTGAATCTTTTGAATCAGATAAAGAAACAGATATAGTAAAAAAGGTAAAATTTAGTTATAAAAATTTTGCAGAATATATTATGAATTTATATGATTTAACAATTCCAGATTTAAATTTATTATTAAAAAATAAATTACCATCAAAATCTTCAAAAAGGCAAATTATATCTGCAATTGTAAATCAAAAATTATCAGAAAGAAAAAAATAAATTTTTGAATAGAAACTATTTTTGTAAAATTATTAACAATTTTTTAAATGATTTAAAATCCTGTTTTTGTAATATTAAATCATTTAAAATTTCAAAATTTTTCTATGTTTCAAAATTTTAAGTTGAAATATGGAAATAAACATAAAATTTAATAATATTTATCAAGAAATGTTTTCGAAATTCATGATTTTTGATTTTGATCCAACATTTGAATTAAAATTTCAATTAAAAGAAAATGAAAAAAATGGATTTGCTCTTAGATTAAATGAATTCGGAGATTCATGTTCAATTTATATTTATAATAATGGAAAAATTACTTCTTATAAATTTCAATCAAATGCATCTACAATTCTAGAATATTTCAAAGATTTAAAAAATTCTGAATTATTACCAGAAAGAGATTATTTTTTTGTTCTTGCTAAAAACTATACTATTTTTTATAATATTTTGCTTCAATGTATTGAAAATTATCAAAATTGTACCGTTGAAAAAATTCGTCAAAGATACGTAAAAACGAAAAAAACTGAAAATCAGAAAAAATTTAAAGATCAAAAACTTCTATATAAATTTAAAAAAGACATAAAAAAAACACAAAGACAATCAAAATGTATTATATAATCAAGAACTATTTTGTTTTTAATAAATATTTTTAAATTAATTCATTCTTCTTAATTTTTCTGAAATTTCAAATTCTCTTTCCTTTATTGTTAAAGTTTGTGTCTTAAAAATATATAACAATATATAAATTATTATAAATAAAAAAAAAATCGTAAAAATAAATTCCAACATTTTAAATATTTTTTAAAATCATTTATAATTTTGAAATATTTAAATGATTTAATTCTAATTCATTTGAATTGATTTCTCTATTTCTATTAATTTATTTCCAAGATTTCATTTGATTTTTTTGTAATTTTAATTTTTTACATGATATTTCTATTATTTGATTTTCATGAACTATGGATATTTTTTAATATTCTATTTTTTCGATATTTTTGAAATATTCTTCAACATTCATATTTTTTGAAATGAACAAAATATAGTGCTATTTTGACAATATTTTTATCAATAAATTATATTTTTAAATGATTTATTTTCTAATTTTTTTTAATGAATTTAATAACAAAAATTATTTCTATAGAATCTGTTACAAAAGAATTAATTTTTACTCAAAATGATAAATCGTTTAGATGAAATAAATATTCAAAAAAATGATGAAATAAATGTTGTTATTGAACAATATAATCCAAATGAAAAAGATTTTATGACAGACTTTTTTAAAAATGTCGAAAATATCAAAAATAAATTCATATTAATAAATGAAAATATAGATACTTTTCAAAATATTTCTAGTAAAATTCTATTATCAACATCCATTGATATTGAAATAGTATTTATGGAAAAAGATCCAAGTAATTAATATTACATATTAATCTTTTAGAAAGTGATGAATTGCATAAAATTACAGATAAGACAAATTTAATGATAAAAAATGTAAAAAATAAATTAATTAATATGGATAATGAAATTAAATCTATTAAAGAAAAAAATACTGAATGGAAAATGAAATCAAATTTATATCAATATTTATCAAAAAATCTACTAGATTTAATTTCAAAATATCAACAAATACAATTGTTACATAAATCACGTTGTAGAGAAAAAGTAGAAAGACATTTGAGAATAACAAAACCAAATCTTACTCAAGAAAATATTGATAAATTAATTAATGAAGAAGATATAGATTTATTAAAAGATACCATTTTATTAGATAAAAGACACGAAAAGGCAATAGATTCATTGGAATATATTGAAAGAAGACATAGAGATTTTATAAAGCTTTCTAATTCAGTTGCAGAATTATATGAATTGTTTCAAGAATTATCTATTTTAACTGATTTTCAAAATGATTTAATAGATAATATTCAACATAATGTATCAGATACTGTAGCATATGTTAAAAAAGGAAATGATGAATTAAAAAAAGCTCGTGAATATTCAACAAAATCTAGAAAGAAAATGTGTTTTATTTTAATTACAATCCTCATTATGTTTATTGTTTTAATTGCAATAAGTTTAGGATTATTAAAAAATTTTAATATAATAAAATAATGTTATTAGATTTTTTTTCATTTAATTTAACAATTTTTAATCATTTAAAATTTAAATTCAATTAAAGCCTTGCAAACATTTCATGCAATTGGATCTCTTAAAGAATTAGAAGAACTTATCAGATTCAAAGTTTTTGATAATATTTTTAAGTTTCGCAAATAGAAAACAAGCAGATAAATGGTATACCATTATTTTGAAACTACCATTTTCTATTTTCATTTTCATTTCAAATTTTAGCTTCTTCCAAATTAAGATAATTTATTAGAATAAAATTACTCAATTTTCTATTAAACTCAATATTTTCTTATTCTGTTTTTCATTTCAAAATAATTATTTTTTATACTATTTAATCTTTATTTCATTTTCTATTTCGAATTCCATTCTGAAAGATATCTGCGAATTTTCCAAGTATAAATGCCGGGAAGTGCGTGGAAGTGCGCGGAAGTAGTCTAAAAATAGATTTATAAGTAATGAAAACTAAATGAAATTTCATTACTTTGACTTTTTCCCGCGTAGAATTTCGTAATTTCCCAAGAATTTGGTACTATTCAAGTTGAAATCTCAAAATAGATTTCAAAATGAATTTTCAGTAGAAAAATGGAAGGATTTAATAAAAATTGGATAAAAAATGAAATAATTCTTTTGAAATAGCTCAAAAAGTGAATATTTTTTAATAATAATTTTTGATTTCATATAAATTTCAATTTTCAAAAAAACTAGAAAATGGTAATTTTTGACTTAGCCGAAAAAATAAATTTCATAAATTTATTTAGAAAAAATAAAACAATGAAAATTAAATTAATGGATTTTATCCATAATTTTAACAACAACATTAATTTTTTATAAAAACTATACAAAACTAATAAATTTAAGGTAAATTATCAATTTTTATTTATTGGATATATTTTTTAATAAAATTTCAAAAAATTTACAATTTAGAAAAAGTTTTTTAAAATTTTATTTTTTATTTACAATTTTTTAAAAAACTTTTTTTTTAAAATTGTTTTTAAAAATTTCTCATCAACTTTTTTCTAAAGCTCTAATTTTTTTTTAAAATTTCTTTCTCTTCCTCTCGCTCAATTTACTTTTCTGAAAAAATTGTAAAAATCGTGTTTATAATTAAAATTACTGAGTAAATCCATATATTTATAATATCTTAGTCTTTTTATGAATTTTTCTAACTTTTATCAAACTTGATATAATTTCATTATAGTGAAAACATCCAGAAAATTAAGTATAAATTTTAATGTAAAAACTGATTTTTTATCTAAAAATAATCAACCAATATATATTACAATTATGCTGAAAACATCCAGAAAATAAACCATGAATTTATAGGAAATTATGGAAAATATGATATATAAATTAATTACAAAATGAGCTTATAATAAAAACATTCAGAAAATTATCGATGAGATTAAGTAAAAATCTTATTTATTTAAGACAGTTTTTAAAAGAATCCAACAATCAATGATAAAGTATTTCGATATTAATTAGATTGGAGAATTTGTGCAAACATGTTCCATTTTGCCAATAGAATGGCAATATTGAACACATCCTTGATGATTATTTGTTAAAATACCAGTTTTGATTGATCCAAAACAATAACAATAGCAAGAAGCATCAACAGTCAAAAATAAGCAGTATACAAAAACCAGAATTATAAATTTTTTAGGATTTTTAATAGAAAATCCAAAAATTAATTGAAAAATTCCAAAAAATAATTCAATAAGCATATTGTTTCACAATTTTTTGTTTTTAAATATCAAAAAATATTTCATAAATCATTTATAAATTAAATATAAATCATTTATAAAACAAATTTATAATAAATCATTTTTAAAATATTATTAAAAATTATTCCGAAAATATATTAATTAATTATTTTATAACATATTAAATGATTTATCAATTTATTAAATGATTTATATAAAATAATTTATATATCAATTTTTATAAAATCAATTTG